>Ga0163111_10002524_pt1 | contig 11658 bp, 9 predicted proteins | sample CRUFie1St18metaG_FD_109645 | JGI IMG/M metagenome (GOLD analysis project Ga0163111, IMG submission 109645) | Marine microbial communities from the Costa Rica Dome - CRUD Field 142mm St18 metaG | ecosystem: Environmental > Aquatic > Marine > Oceanic > Photic zone | place: Costa Rica: the Eastern... | reverse complement strand
GAATAGCAGTGACACATGTTCGGGTGAAACTTCGGTAATGTGGAGGCAGTAACAGACAACCGAGTTAGCTGCCGAGCCTCGACCCTGGCACAAGATGCCCCTCCGGCGTGCGAAATTGACAATGTCATAAACCGTAAGGAAGTAATACTCATAGTTGAGTTCTGTGATGAGTTCGAGCTCGTACTCGATACGTTTGTGTATGTCACTTGGGATGCCTTTGGGCCATCGTTTATTCGCGCCTTCTGAAACACACTCGCGCAAATAGCTATTGGCCGAGTGACCGTTCGGAACCACTTCTTCCGGGTATTCATACCGAAGCTCATCCAGAATGAAATGGCATTGCTGTGCCAGTCGCAAGGTCTCGCCAATCAGTTCAGGGGGGTAGAGTGGGAGCAGCTTATCGAGGCGTCTGAGATGTTGCTGACTATTACTCGAGCGTCGTTTCCCAAGTTCCTGCACCGAGCTGTTGTGGCGTATGGCCGTTACGACATCGTGCAACATCTTTCTGCTCGCAGAGTGCATCTCTACACTGCCACAGGCGATAAGCGGCGCCTTTAGCTCGGAGGCAATCTGCTGTAACTCGGCTAGGCGCGCGGCGTCGTCGTGGTGTAGGAGCTGCGTAACCCCAATCCAGAATCGATCAGCGAATCGACGTGACAGTATGTCGGCGTGGTGTTTTTCCTTGTCAATGTGCGTTGGCAGCCAAATGATAAAGCAGCGCTTGAGGTGAAAATAAATATCACGCAGGTGGGTCAGATACTGTCCTTTTTCGCTACGTCGACGCGAGCGGCTGATTAAGTTCGATAATTCACCGTAAGCCGCCCGTGATGGCGCAATAGCGACAAGTTTTAATCCTTCACTGACATTAAATTCACTGCCAATGATGAGTTTGAAATCGAGCTCTTTTGCGACGACATGTGCTTTGACAACACCTGCAAGAGAGCATTCGTCTGTGATCGCCAAGGCGGAATAACCCAGATGTACCGCTTGTTCCACCAGTTCGGACGGGTGCGATGCGCCTCTTAGGAAGCTGTAGTTACTGAGACAGTGGAGCTCGGCGTAAGACATATCATTATACTGTTTTTTTATACAGTATAATGACTTTGGCAATAAACCCCACATCGATTCAGTTGTCAGTCATACTGACGACTGAATCTTCAAGTGAAGGAAGGTCACGCCATGTTTAAACGGATAGTTACTGCCTGTATGGCTGTGTTGGTCGTGGGTTGTACTGGTCTGCCCGATGATGTCGAGCCTGTCGTTGGTTTTGACTCTGAGCGCTACCTCGGCACATGGCATGAAATAGCCCGTCTCGATCACAGCTTTGAGCGTAACCTAGAGCGCGTTACGGCAACCTACGGCCTCAATGAGGACGGTTCAATTTCTGTGTTGAATAAGGGTTTTAACACGCAGAAAGGGGAGTGGCGCCAAGCTGAAGGTGTGGCTAAGCCGATGGGATCCCAGGACGTGGGGCACCTCAAGGTTTCTTTTTTTGGTCCTTTCTACGGCACCTACGCTGTGTTCGAGCTGGCGGACGACTACAGTTATGCCTTTGTCTCGGGTTACAACACCGACTACTTATGGCTTCTAGCGCGTGAACCGCAAGTAAGCTCGGAGGTACGTGAGCAATTTATTGCCCAAAGCCAGTCGCTTGGGTTCGAAACAGGCGATTTGATATGGGTGGTCACCGAGTAAATCTGTTAGGTGCATGGGAATATCGCCCTAAGCAACGTCATATTAATCGAATAAACCGTGCAAAAACCAACAGCGGCTGTGGCGATCTTGAAAGATCCAAACAGGCTGCCCACTGCCTGTCTTTGCGATGTAATAGTCACGACTAGTGGGCTGACTCCACCAGTAGTCCTCGAGGCGCTCAGGCCCTTTGACAATATCCAGGACATCCATCCAGTGCAGTTGATTGCCTCGTTGGCTGATGGGCTGAGGTGCGGTTAGCAACCAAAATGGACGATTGCGTGTTGAAGCGCCATCAGCCTCTGTTGTCAGTTGATTGGGGTCGGTATAAGAACAAAATTCTGGCAAATGTTCGGTGCGCTCGTAGATATGAGTGACGGCCTGAAAACCCAGGCGGCTACGTAGACGATCAATCAGTTGCGATAAGGGTTCCTGGTGTTTGGACTCCGAAAAGAGATCCTGAGTTCGGTGTTGCGCTGGAGATAGCTCACAGGCCTCGAGTTGTATGCCTTCAATCAAGTCCTCGAACGTCATTTGATCGAGCTTAAGCTGCGACTGCTCCAGCCAGCGTTTGGGATTGTTATGGCATTCGCTACTGCGGATATCTAAGGCTGTGTGTTGCCCTTGGGTGGGTATAAATACCCAGCGAAGTTGCGGCGTTTCCAGTTGTGTATGCCGAAGGAATAAAGAGAGCTTTTTCAGTAGAGCCTCCATTGCTGGAATCAGCTCCTGATTATTTTTTGATCCGTAACCGAGCCAGGCAACGTCGTTGTATTCTGGATCGGGTTGAAAATCTTCCAGAGCGACTTCAACCCGACATAGTAGCCGGTCAATCCACAATGAAAATTCATGACCGCAGCGTTGCTTAACGGAAGTGCTGGGTAGTATCAGTAGGTCCTTAAAGGTACGAACGCCGGCTTTAGCCAGCGCCGCTGTGTCTTTGGGGAATTCATCGAGATAAGACAAAGGGATGGGGGATAACTGAGATTCCAAGGGCATACCCTGATCAGCAATCGATGCGACAGAAGTACGATTAAATTGACTCAGTAGCCACGCTGATTCGCGACTGGGTCCAACACCCGCGAATACACTGAATCCGCGTTGGTCGAATTCAATAGCGATTTTTTTCAGCAGAGCTTCGAGCCCACCATTAACCAAGAGGCAGCGACTGATTTCTAGCTGCAAGCAGTTATCTCGCCACAAGCTTAATGTCGGTGTAATGGAATACGCCCATTGCCTTAGGCGCTTAAGCGCTTGGTGTTCCTTCTCGCGATCTCGGCTTAGTAATTGGAGGGGATGTCCGCTGAGTAAACCACTGACGGTCGATTGCTTTAGACCTGTAGTTACGCCCAATGCCTCGACCTCGTCATCACAGGTTACAACTCGGCTTGCCTCAATAACGACGCGCAGGCTGGCATCACCAAAACTCGGTTTTGGTATCAGAGCCTCGAGAGGTAACTTAGGAAAATGTAGGCAAAGCCAGAGCACAGACTTCATCCATATACTGTTTATTTATACAGTATATGGATGATGGGCTAGTTCACAAGCGATAACCTAGCGATCTAGTAGTCTGCACAATCTATGACCGTATTAACCTTGCCTGATACCTCGTAGAATGACTTTTCGACTTTCCGCGGGGTCAATCACCATGTCGATTTCTAGGTAGGCTGCGGCTTCGGTCGCGCGACCTTTCTCGTACATGTCTGCCACCAATTTCTCGTAGAGCGCATCACGCGCATCGCCCTCGGGAACCGCCTCCAGCTCTTTTTTGAAACCGAGCCTGACGGCACCTTCAAGCCCCATACCGCCAAACTCGCCCTGCGGCCAACTGGCGGTGATGGTCGGAAACTCAAAAGAGCCACCTACCAGCGCCATGGCACCCAATCCGTAACCGCGTCTAAGGAACAAACCCACCCACGGTGTATCGACGCTGGCCGCCGTATTGAAGAGCTCGGGCATGACTTTCGCTGCCCCCATTGCTTCGCTGTCGGGTCCCACCATAAATCCGGGTGTATCAACGAGAGATACGATGGGTAATCGCCATCGCTTGGCCAGTTCCATCATTTCACCTGCTTTTCTGGCTGCGTCGACATCCACCGCACCACCCAAATGGCGGCAGTCGCTGGCTATGACTGCAACAGGATGACCTTTAATCCGGGCTAAGGCTGTAACTACTGCACGTCCGTAGACGGGACGCAGTTCCAGTACCGACTGCTGGTCAAATAGCACGTCCATGACCCGTCTGACGTCATAGGCCATGCGCCGATTCTCAGGCAGGATAGTTCTTAGAGCTGTTTGATCAGCAACGGCGCTTGGCTGAACGGCACCTTGGGCGTAACTCAAAGCCCACTTCGCCAATGCGGTGGCGTGGGCTTCGTCCTCGGCTAACAGATCGATTGCACCTGCATTGCATAATGTATTAACTGGCCCGATTTCATTGGGATGAAAACTGCCTAGTCCACCACCCTCAATCATGGCAGGACCCGCCATGCCAATCGATGATGATTTGGTTGCAATACGGATGTCCCCTGCGCCGAAAAGAGCGGCATTGCCCGCGAAACAGTATCCATTATTCACAGTGATACGAGGCACTTTGCCGGTGAGTCCCGCCCAGCGGCTGAAGGAGGTGCTGTTCAACCCCGCAATATTCACCTTGACGTCGGTATCGCCCGGACGACCACCACCACCCTCGGTGTACATCACTAAGGGCAGGCACTCTCGCTCTGCAACCTCGAAAATTCGGTCGAGTTTTTGGTGGTGGAAGAAGCCCTGTGTACCGGCCAGTACACTGTAGTCGTAGATCGCGACGGCGACATCGCTTTCCCCGTTTACGATCAGGTCTGTGTTAATAGTTGCTGTGCCTGTAATCACGCCGTCGGCCGCAGTATCAATGCGCATTGACTCCGGATCTCTTCGCCCGCGCTGCGCTGCTACCGCCAATTGTCCGTACTCCACGAAGCTGTTGCCATCGACCAGGTCTACCAAATTTTCACGTGCAGTTCGAAAACCTTTAGCGTGACGCTTCTCCTGCGCCGATTTTCGCACCGTATCTGAGGTGTCCGCGATTATCTGATCTAAATGCGCTTGTGCATCGATTTGGGTCGGTCCTTTTGACACAGTTCGCTCCTGCGATCGAATTGCTAGACGATAAGGTTCATGTCCTGATCAGGCAAGTTTTCCCAAAGGTCAGGCTTGGTGTTCATCGCTGGGTTACCATGCGCGTTTCATCGGTTGTTATCAGAGAAACACATATGCAAACCCTACATACCTTCCTTGCCGCGACCTGCGCCGTCACACTCTTGCTCGCTGGGTGTGGCGATTCACAGCCTCAGTCCAGTGATACCCCAGTAGTTGCAGATGCGCCAGTTACACAGTCCGAGCATGAACGTTTGAACGCATATTTGGCGGAAGTCTTCGCCGAAAACCTCGCTCGGCAGCCCTTTACGGCAAGCTATCTCGGGGTCAAAGATCGCCAAGATGAGTGGAACCCGCAATCAGAAGCCTTTCGGGATGAGGAACGGGCTCGGATGGAAATGGGACTGATTGAGCTCGACGAGTTTGATCGGTCAGCGCTTCCTAAGGCGGGACAACTCTCGCTTGATCTTTACCGCATGTCGCTCGAGCGCTCGCTTATGCTCGATGACTTTCGACATCATGCTTACGCGCTCCACCAGTTCTCCGGCGCTCATACCAGTATCCCCAGCGCGCTTATTAACATTCACCGGGTGACCTCAGTAGTAGATGCTGAGGCTTATGTAGGGCGGTTAAAGAACGTTGAGACTTATTTAGGAGAGGTTGAGGAGCAGCTCCTACTCCGAGCTGATCAAGGGTTTTATCTTGTCGACTGGATGTACCCCGCTATTTTGGAGTCCTCGAGCAATGTCATTAGCGGGCAGCCGTTTGATGATTCAAAGAATCTCTCCCCTGTGTGGTCTGACTTCCAGGCGAAAGTTGCCAAGCTCGAGCTTCCAGAAGACGAAGAGGCGCGTCTGCTCAATGCTGGGCGCGATGCCTTGGTCTTTCAGTTTAAGCCCGCTTATAAGCGTTTTATGGCTGCGGTCAAGCGCCTAGCGCAGTCGGCAACAAGCGATGATGGAGTCTGGCGATTTCCTGATGGGGAGGAGTACTACCAGCGCCTGCTTAAGTGGTTCACGACAACCGACTTAACAGCCGATGAGGTTCACCAGCTAGGCCTGGCCAACATAGACCGAATTCATGAGGAGATGCGATCGATAATGCGACAGGTCGGTTTTTCGGGATCGCTCCAAGAGTTTTTTGTGTTTGTTCGGGAAAATCAGGAGTTACGTTACCCCAACACCGATGAAGGCAGGGAGCAGTACCTTGAGGATGCGCGATCGGCTATTGCACGCATGGAAGAAAAGTTACCAGAGTATTTCGGTGTGCTTCCGAAAGCGGACTTGATCGTTAAGCGTGTCGAGCCGTTTCGTGAGCAGAGCGCCGGTAAAGCCTTCTATCAGAGTCCGCCGCCTGACGGATCGCGCCCTGGTATTTTTTATGCCAACCTGTTTGATATGTCTGCGATGCCAAAGACTGATTTGGAAGCCTTGGCTTTTCATGAGGGATTGCCCGGACACCACCTTCAACGTGCTATTACAGCCGAGTTGGAGGGCGTTCCCGATTTACAGCGCTACCTGAGTTTTACTGCATTCTCAGAGGGTTGGGGCTTGTATACCGAGCAACTGGCTTACGAAATGGGATTTTACGAGGATCCGTATTCGCGATTTGGTCAGTTGGCAATGGAACTCTGGCGAGCCGCGCGATTGGTCGTGGATACTGGCATCCACAGCAAGCGCTGGAGTCGCGAGGAAGCAATTGCCTATTTGGTCAACAACACACCCAATGCAGAATACGACTGCATCAAAGCCATTGAGCGCTACATAGCCATGCCCGGGCAGGCGACTGCTTACATGATTGGAAAGCTGCGGATTGTTGAACTTCGCGAGCAGGCGCGCGAAGCGTTGGGAGATAAGTTTGATATTCGGTTGTTCCACGACACGGTTCTTGGAAGCGGCCCGGTCCCGCTTAATAAGTTGGCAGAGAACATCGATGCCATGGTTCGAGTGCAAGGTTCAGAAGGGTAAGAACAGCGAAGCCTGGTCACATGACTCTGATAATCATCAGAAGGGCGAGTGTGGTGAGTAGTATTTTGAGCAGTGTTTGAAATAATTTCTCAGGCAAGCGGCCTAGCAATTGCAGCCCAATGAGTGTCCCGCCAAAGCCCGCTGCAATCATGGCCGCGAGCGGGATAAGCCACTCGTACCAAACGAAGCCAAGTCCGCTAAACAGCACGATGCGAAGAAAGTTCATTGTCGAAACACTGGCAGCCATAGTGGCGACCAACTCTTGCCGGTTCGCTGCTTGATGTCTGAGGTAGGCCGCAATCAAAGGGCCGGTTGCGCTGACAAATACCCCAATGAAGCTGATGCCAATGCTAAAGAGCAGATTATGACTGCGTCGATGGGTTTTTATGGCTGGGATGGGTACCCAGGTGACCAGCAGCGTAAAACCCGCGAGTAGCAGAGTGAGTTGTATCTCATTTAGCCAGAAAGCGCTAAAGGGAGCAGCTATGAGGGTGCCAATGAGAGCGCCGATGACCAATGGCCAGAATAAGCGTATCGAGACATGGGGGCGAGTCATCATGGCCCGTCCGGTATTGGAGCCAAGCTGAACGACGCTGTGCAGTGGTACGACAGCGGCGATAGGGACAGTTATGACAAGCACCGCGAGTACCAACGTACCGCCACCGATACCCACGGATGCAGTGAGTATTGAGGCGATAAAGCTGGTTATGATCAGCAACAATAAGATATCGCTTGTGATGGGTAGTTCAGGCATCTCGTACCGAGCTAGGTAGCACGCCGAGAGCATAACGCAGTCAGGTCTAAGATTAGAGCATCGTCGATAACGCCGTATGGACGTGAGACCCCGAAGCTCGGAGGGGAGCCCGAGTCCCGGGGTAGTGGGGAAGTGGATGGAGAGTAGGCGCTATGCGACAGGCGTTAAGAACGTACCTGTCTTAGTGGCAAGCGCCTTACCACGGTGTGCAATGTCATGAGTTTCCAGAATAGGGTTCGTGGGTAACCGCACATCGACTTCGCGTTTGCCGCCACGTTGTTTGACCACGGTGACTTCACGGTAGGCATTAATGTGCAGACGTAGCGATACGGGTGTTGAGTCAGATAGCGCTTCGCTCGATCTGAACAAGAAGAGTAGGGTGTCCGTACTGGCAGCGGCTAGCTGCAGTTTGCGAATTTCTGCATAACGGAAGTGAGTGCTCCCTAACCAGGCAAATACCATGCTGCAGGTTGTACTGAGGACCGCTTGCTCGGTAGCCCATAACGTTTCATCACGGTGTTTTGGATGAACCATAAGTACTTGTTCAGTGGGAATATGATGGGCGCGTAATAACGGAGCATAGGGTGTGTGTGGTGCATTAATGAAAGCTTGCCAGCGCTTCTCGCTTGCCAGTTTTTGCATTGTGGGTAGAAAGAGTCCCATGCATTCAGCACCATCCTGATCGCTTAGGACTTCGACTGCGCCGTGGGTTGGCCAACCATTGAGGTGAAGCTCTTTATCGAGGCTCTCAAAGCCAGTGGGGATACTTTGTCTGTTATGCCAGTCCGCATTGGCTGACTTAGTGGTTAGAATGACGCGTGAATTACTGCGTCCTTCACTGCCCTGCCAGGTGTCCGGACGATTGATGATTTGCTCTATGGAATAGCTCATGATGTGCTCCAAAAATAAGACTAATGCGTGCTGAAATGGCATTAGTAAAAAATACTGTATAAATAAACAGTATTTCCATTATGATTGAAAAGCAAGAGAGACGATATTTGTGTGTCGTGAAAAGCGACAGGTTGCTCATTACGCATTAAGAGAGCCTCGATTTCGGCGTTACTACCCGGCAAGTTGGTTCTCTGGTCTCGGGAGCTGGATGTTGCGCTTCATCCTGGGCTGGAGCGCCTGGGAGCTGACAGCATCACCCCTGTGGGTTGGCATTGCGGGAGCGTTGATGTTGGCTCCGGCACTTGTTTTGTCGCCTTACTTTGGCGTGCAGTCAGACCGAGTTAACCCTCGGCACGGTCTGATTTTTTCGATGATATTTCACTCATCCATCGGTCTTACAGGCGCCATAACGACCTTTCTTGGCGCCTTCAATGAGCTAACGCTGCTGTTGCTCGCAGCAGCGCTGGGGTCTGCATCAGCATTACATAATCCCATGCGTTTGGCGCTCGTACCGCTTCTGGTGCCTCGTAGTGCGCTGCCGAGCGCTATTGGGCTCGTAGCCATGTCCTTCAATATTGCCCGCATCTTGGGCCCCGCAATATGCGCCACAATCATTGCTCAGCTGGGCGTCGGTTGGGCTTGGCTCGTTGCTGTTTGCATTTTCGCAACCTCTGGCGTGATTTTGAAAACACTTCGCGGTGTCGGCACACGGGAAAGCCGCTCTGATAAGAGCGTCAACAGCGAACTTATCGAGGGCTTGAACTACGTGCGCAATAACCCGGTGGTCATTGTGATTTTATTGTCGACCATCGTTAACGGTCTTTTAGGACGGAGCTTTATCGAACTGCTTCCTGCGGTATCAGGTCGACTGTTGATGGGTGGGGCGAGCGAATTGGCGTGGCTGACCGCCGCGGCAGGCACGGGCGCGGTTCTCGGTGGCTTATTAATGAGCAGGCAGGCCGCTCATGTTATCGGCCTATATCGCCTGATTTTAGTTGCGCTTTTGGGTGCCACTTTACTACTTGCCACTCTGAACTGGTTGGATACTCTGATAAGCCTCGCCGCTGTGGTGGGCCTTATTACCTTTACCGCGACGATTGCAGGTACTGGATGTCAAGCACTAACCCAGCTAGTCATTGACCCAAATTACCACGGGCGCGTCATGAGCCTGTGGTCGATGACAATGATGGCATCTCCTGCATTGGGGGCCGCTACCAATGGCGCCCTTGCAGAGTGGGCAGGGTTCGTTACGACCTTTGCTGTCGCGTCAGCGTTGGGGGTATTAGCGGTGCTGGCGCTTTACGCGCGCCGGCGAGTTATCTCAGATTTCGCGCCTGAGGCGATTGCCACAATAAGTGACTCGAGATAGTCCCAGCAGTCTCCGGGCATAAAGCCTTTGGCACTGCCATCCGCGGCAAAGTTGAGGTGCAGGCAGTGATCAAGGCTTTCCGGCGTATGTCTGCTAAGTGCCTGCTGCATCAAATTCATCCGGCTGCGCCAGACACCTAATTGGTCGAGTGCAGCGCCCGCCGGTGAGCCTTTATTCACAGCGGCTGAAGCGTCGATTAGGAGTCTGAGCTCTTTTGATATTGGCCAGAGAATGGCCGGTGCCGCGCTACCCTCGGCTTTGAGTCCGCGCAGCGCACGCAGAGCGCCACGAGCATCGCCGGCGAGGGCGGTATCCACCATGTTGAAGGCGTTGTAGCGCGCGCTGTTACCAACCGACTGAGACACGATCTCAGTTGTGATGTGTGTGTCGTTGGTCAGCAAAGAGAGTTTTTCAATCTCTTGCGCAGCAGCTAGTAGGTTGCCTTCCACGCGCTCGGCTAGCATCGTAATCGCCTCACGATCGTACTTCATGCCGCGCTGATTCAGTCGTTGCTGAATCCAGGAGGGAAGGTCGCGCGGATGAATCGGCCAAACGGCCACAACGGTCCCGCTCTGATCGAGTGCCGTATACCACTTGGCGCGCTGCGATTGCTTGTCGATCTTGCCTGCCACAATTAACAGTACGTCCTCACTGTCTATCGACAGGTACTCCTGCAATGCCTTGCTGCCTTCTGCGCCCGGCTTACCATCCCCAACTTGAATTTCGATCAGTTTTTTATCGGCAAAAAGCGACATGGCGCTCGCGCTTTGAACGAGGTTATGCCAGCTTTCTTTGTCCGATGAATCGAAACGTTCTCGATCAATGCAACCTGCAGCACGTGCAGCGCGCCGAATGGCATCCGCACATTCCTGAACAATCAGTGGTTCGGCACCGGTAACCAAGTAGCAGGACTGAACGCCTTGCTTTAGATGTTGCTCTAACTGTTCAGGTTTGACGTGCATGGTAGGCGGCAATGCCGTAATCCAGTCGACGGGTTAGTGCTTCCACAAGGGCAGTGCGTAATTCTTCCTGCAGCAGTCGCATTTCTTCAGTTTTGCCTACAACGTTCAATGGGTCATTGAGCATTTGATCGACAACAGAAATGCGCTCGTCATTGATAAGCCATTCCCCGTTTAGTTTTAACGAAAAGTTTACACTGGCCTGCAGCTCGAGTTCAGCTGCGCGCGCGCGTGCAGTAAGGGAAAGGCTGCGTTGCTCAAACGCTTCTATATCTACATAAAGTACCAACTTTGCCTCGCTCAGTGGGCGTAACAAAGCCCCTTGTCGCTGAAGTTCACCGCGCAATTGAGCGGCAAACTCACTGCTCGGAGCCTGACTGACAACAGCAATTGGGTATCGCCCCAGTGTGGCCGCCCTGTCACTCTGACCTCTGAGCTCAAACCCACAACTAAAAAGCGTACTAGCAAGCAAAACCAATGCTATGCGGTATAGCATTCGGCGCCACTTTTTAATTGGCGACCACATTTACCAATTTTCCGGGAACGACAATTACCTTGCGTACCGTCACGCCGTCCGTAAAGCGTTGGACGTTGTCATGTGTTAATGCTGTTTTTTCTATCGCTTCTTTTGAGGCATCGGCGGCCACCGATATCTTGGCTCGAACCTTCCCGTTCACTTGAACAACAATGTCGATTTCATCACGGGCGAGTGCATCTTCATCGAGCTGAGGCCACGGAGCATGGATAATATCGTCACCTGTAAGCTGGCTGAACAGTGTCTCGCTGATGTGAGGCACGATCGGGTTCAGTAGGGATACGGCTGTCGTTAGCGCTTCATCAACTACGGCCGCGTCCTCTGCCGATTCTCCGCTGTGACGGCTTACGTCGTTG
>Ga0163111_10002523_pt1 | contig 11658 bp, 12 predicted proteins | sample CRUFie1St18metaG_FD_109645 | JGI IMG/M metagenome (GOLD analysis project Ga0163111, IMG submission 109645) | Marine microbial communities from the Costa Rica Dome - CRUD Field 142mm St18 metaG | ecosystem: Environmental > Aquatic > Marine > Oceanic > Photic zone | place: Costa Rica: the Eastern... | reverse complement strand
TTTTTAATTACTAAGAATTATATAAATTTTTATCTGATATCATGAAGATCTCTATTTTTATTGCATTTATTATTGGATACACTAGTGCCATCTGTGTGCCTGGTATGGACTTTTGTCCTGAAGAGCAGCACGTTGGTGCTTGTTATAAGAATAAGAAACTCCAGTTTGTAATTCCTCCTGGAGGTGAAAAAATTAATATTCTTCATACGGCTTGTAAGAATATTCGTGTTGCTGAAGGAGGCCCTGTAGACGAGTATAAGAATCAAATTGTTGGTGTTTCTGATTCAGAGGTTACTTTTCCACTTATTACGGTACGGTATGCTATTTGCCCCAACATGTATAAAAATGTAAATGGTAAGAAGAAATTTGATACTGAATGCATTCAGAATGTCACTACACTTCTTACTACGGCAGGTGAAAATTTTGAAGATGTTCTTATTGAAGAGGAAATTTTGAATAAGCTTAATTCTGTTCTTTCTACATGGACAACTGAAGAAGTTTATATTACACGATTCCATGAACTTGAGGATATTATTCACACATTCCTTCAAACAAACATTGATCGTCGTAATATGCCTCTAACGATCACTCGGGTTTCAATTCCAAAGAAGCCCCTTCTTGATAAGACTCAGAGTGAACGTTTCCGTGCTCGTGCTGAAAAGCAGCGTGTTATTGAGGAATCGCATCGTGATCAAGAAAAGGTAAATGCTGATCATAAGCAAAAGAAGGCAATTGAACAATCGGTTGCTGAAAATAATCAAATTAAGAAAAAGGCTGAGCTAGATTTGATTCTTATGGAATATAATAATCAAATCGATATCGCTAAAAAAAAGAAGGAAGTTGAAGAAATTAATGCTGAAACACTTCTAATAAAAGCAAAGGCGGAAGCTGATGCTAATAAGCTTAAGCTTACGCAGGAGTTTTTGATGTATGAATACATTAAGAGTATGAGTAAAATTGAAAAGATTTACTTTGGAGATAAAGTTCCGAATATGGTACTTCCTGTATTCCCTTCTATGGGACTTCCTCCGAACCCAAGTCCATAATTAATATTGGTTTTTGGCATTTAAATATCTCATTTTTTTCTGTTGTAATAAGAGAGAATAATATTTATGTTCGTATTTGTTTATTTTATGTAATAATCTATTATTTGTGTATGATCTACCTGATTTTTCTTGATTTATTTCATCTTTAAATTCATCATATTATTTGTTGATTTTAAAGTCAGTATTTTTTAATTTTTCTAAATATAATAGTATTTAAAGGTATTACAAAATTTTCATTACGTGCATTTACCATTTGTTTAATTTGATTATCATCTTTCCCATTAAAATGTTTGGTTATTTCATCTTTATTTCCAGATTCAATAGATTCAAAAAAATTCATTAAAATCTTCCATTAACAATATTATATAGAATTAAATATATAAAAAAATTATGAAATTAATGATTGAATAAACCGTTCAGAAACGCAAATATGATTAACCATACCATTACTCAAAAGTTCTGAACATAATAAAAATCCATTTGGTGAAATACAAGCTCCTGTACGTAGTCTCCTAACAAATTTTTGGGAAATAAAATCTGAAGATTTATTAAACTTTTCAATTTGATTATATTTTTCTACTGTACCTTTTAATACATAAAAATTTATATATTGATTATCTCTAGTTAGTGCTTGTGCAATATTATAATTATCTGGTTTATTTACATATAATAATTTATGATTATTTTGATACATAGCTATTGGTAGTTCATCAATTTTTAATTTTTCAGGATCTACTAAAGATGGTCTTTTTTTTAATTGTAATTCTTCTTTGGGAGGAGGATCGTCAATTATTATTTGAGAAGTTTGGACTTTTAATTTTTTCCTATTTATAGAACTAGATTCTGTATCTTTTCTTTCTTCTTTATCTTTATGTTTGTCCTTCCTAAGATCTCGTAATTCTGGAATTTGTTTTTCAAGTTCACTCATTTTTGTTTTATCTGAAATAATATTTTCCCAATACTTCCAAAAAACATCTGCAGATTGATTTTTATGATCAAGAGTTCCATTAGTTTTATCATATGAATCGACTATTTTACCAAAATATTTATCGTCTTCCGACGGCTTTAAGCTATTAATTAATGCTAAAATTTCTTTTTTTTCAATTAGAGTGCTTTCTATTTGTTTATATAAATGTCCAATAATTTCTTTAAGAATATTCAGATCATTTCTATTAAAACCACTTTCTTTTAGATCCTTACTGATATACCTAAAAGCTCCTTTTAATCTTTCATAAAAAATTCGCAATACATATATAAAATCAGAAAATCTATATTTGTAATTTGATAGTTTACCTTTTAAAAATTTTGTATTTAATTTTATGTATAAAGGTTTATTTTTTATAATAATATCAAGAATTATTTTTATTTTTTCTTCAGAAAACATTTTTGCAAAATAAATTAGTACGAATTTTAATGTATTGATACAATTTTGTTTAAATTCTAATATTTTATTTTTATGATCTTCATTATCTTCAAATATATTAGATGAATAAATATCCCATTCTCCAAAAGTTAAAAATGTAAAATAATGGGTAATATATCCATCAAAATTTGATTTGGATTCTGATTCCTTTAATCTTTTTTTTTCATTTATATTTGATACGATTCCTTTAATTTCATCATAATTAATTGAACATTTCTTAAATTGGCAAGAATTTTGTTTAATTAAATATTTTAAAAGAATTGTATCAATTTGTATACACATATTATCAATTGTTTCCATATTCTCTTGTATCAATTTTTCATTAATTGGATTTTTATTTTTAAATTTTAATTCGTCTAAATTCTTATCGAAATCAGTCATTTTATTTTCAAATAAATATATTATATTTTTTAAGTACAATATATATAATTTTATTACTTATTATAGTATTCTAATAGATTATATTTTAAAAATTCAATTTTTTTTTTGAATAAAATAATATAAAAATATAGTATATATATGGTTAATAGAATTTTTTATATATTATTAATAATTACAATAATATACAGTTTACTCGAAAATGATGTTGAAAATAAACAAACAATAAATTTTAACATAATATTATTAGTACTAAATATCTATATAATTCATAAATATGGTGAAAAAATGAAAAGAATAGAAAATAAAATTCCAAACTAAAAAGTTGTATTTTTAATTAATTCTAAATTATTAAATTTGTATATAGTATTATTTTTATCTATAAAATTTTGTATATTTTTTACAATATTAAACTTGAAATATTGTAAATCTATAATTTTATTAATATTACCAATAGATATATAATAAAAATTATTTTTATTAATTGTAGAATAATTATTTCTTAAATAATTTAATTTTTCAATAGTTTTTTTACTTTTAAATTTAATTTGGCATCCAATTTCATTATTATTTATGAAAATATTTAAAACTTTAAAATTTAGATTTGTAGGAAGTAATTTTTTATATAAATAATGTTTATTTATTTCTTTTCCATTAACTTTATACATATTAAATTTTTCTATTTTATCTATTTTAAAAATTTCTAAATAGGGATTTAAATTCAATTCCCAATTTATTTCATTTGAAATAAGTTGTTGAATATTTTCTAAATAATCAATAATTATTGGGTTCCTTAATATATCAATTTTACAACCTATTACGTAATTTATTGACATAACAAATTATATTAATAAATTATTTAAGTTATTTTTAATTACTAATTAAATAACTTAAAAAGAGAAAATATTAATTATAATTAATAAAGAAATATGTCAGACTGTATTGGAATAGATCTTGGAACAACTTACAGCTGTGTAGGTGTTTTACAAAATGGTAATATTGAAATAATAGCAAATGATCAAGGCATGAGAACTACCCCTTCTTATGTATCATTTACTGAAAACGAAAGATTAATAGGAACAGCAGCTAAAAATACTGCTTCAAGGAATCCTGAAAATACAATTTTTGATGCAAAAAGATTAATTGGAAGAAACTTTTCTGATTCACTTGTTCAAGAAGATAGTAAATTGTGGCCATTTAAAATAAAAAAAGGTCCATTAGATAAGCCATTAATTTGTGCTAAATATAAAAATGAAGATAAAGAATTTGCAGCAGAAGAAATTTCTTCAATGTTGCTAGTACATTTAAAAGAGATTGCAGAATCTTATTTAGGAAATGAGGTAAAAAAAGCAGTTATTACTGTTCCGGCTTATTTTAATGATGCACAAAGACAGGCTACTAAAGATGCTGGTGCAATTGCTGGATTAGAAGTATTAAGAATTATAAATGAACCTACTGCAGCAGCTATTGCATATGGATTAGATAAAAAATCAGAAGGTGAAAAAAATATTTTAATTTTTGATTTAGGTGGTGGTACTTTTGATGTATCTTTGTTAACTATTGATGAAGGTATTTTTGAAGTAAAAGCCACTGCAGGTGATACGCATTTAGGAGGTGAAGATTATGATAATATTTTACTCCAATTATGTATAAAAGAATTTGAGAAGAAAAATAAAGGTGTGAAACTAAATGAAAATATTAGAGCATTACGTAGGTTAAAAACTGAATGTGAACGTGTTAAGAGAACATTATCTTCGTCAACTGTAGCATCTGTTGATATTGATAGTTTACATGATGGTATCGATTTTACTATGAGTATTACTAGAGCTAAATTTGAAAGTGAATGTAGTCATTTATTTCAAAAATGTATCGATCCTGTTGTAAAAGTATTAAAAGATTCTGGAATGTCTAAAAGTGAAATTCATGATGTAGTTATAGTCGGTGGATCAACTAGGATACCAAAAATACAATCTATGCTTTCTGATTTTTTTAATGGTAAACAATTATGTAAATCAATAAATCAAGACGAAGCAGTAGCTTATGGTGCAGCTGTACAGGCATCAATTTTAGGTGGAAATACGTGTGAAGCAACACAAGATATTTTACTACTCGATGTTACCCCTTTATCATTGGGAATAGAAACTGCTGGAGGAGTTATGACAAATTTAATTTCTCGTAATACAACAATACCTTCTAAAAAGACTGATACATTTTCTACGTATTCAGATAATCAACCTGCAGTGACAATTAATGTATTTGAGGGAGAACGATCTTTTGTAAAGGATAATAATAAATTAGGATCTTTTGATTTGAAAGGTATTCCACCTATGCCAAGAGGACAACCACAAATAGAAATAACATATGATATTGATTCGAACGGTATATTAAATGTTTCAGCTTGTGAAAAGAGTAGCGGTACAAGTGAAAAAATTACTATAACAAATGAATCTAATAGACTCAGTAAAGAAGATATTCAAAAGATGGTAGATGATGCAGAGAAATTTAAAGAAGAAGATGAAAAAAACAAAAAATTAGTTGAAGAAAGAAATTCATTAGAAAATTATCTATATTCAGTACAGAATTCAATGAACGATGAACTTAAATCAAAATTAGAATCAGAAGAACTAGAAAAAATAGAAACATTAGTAAAAGAAGGATTAGAATGGTTAGATGAAAATAAAGAAAACAGTTCAATTGAACCAGAACAAATTAAAGAAAAATTAGAAGAATTACAAAAAGAAATTGGTCCTATTTTATCTAAGGCTTCTCCTAAAGAAGGTGAGGTGCCAGGGGGAATGCCAGGGGGAATGCCAGGGGGAATGCCAGGGGGAATGCCAGGTGGAATGCCAGGTGGAATGCCAGGTGGAATGCCAGGTATGCCTCCTGGTGGAATGAATCCAGAGATGATTTCAAAGATGGCGGAACAAATGGGTATCAAAATACCAGATGGTATGACACCTGAAATGATGGCAAATATGGCTTCTCAAATGGGAGGTATGGGAAAACCACCAAGTACAAATAATGAGGAAGATGATGATGGTAATGTAGAAGCACCACCAGACGATGATGTATGTGACGAAGGTCCTAAAATTGAAGAAGTTGATTAATTTATTATTTTATTATTTATTATTTTATTTTTAACAAATATTATATCATATATTAAATTTAATTTTAATATATGTTTGTACTTTTTTTCTGTTGGTATTAAAAAAATAATTGCATGTACATGTTAACCGGTCATGGCCAAATGATTTGCTACCTGTATAGCAGCAATCCGATGTGCCTCTTCTTCATCCTGTAAAGAAGCGATTCGTCGTGCCTCTTCTTCATCCTGTAAAGAAGCAATAGCAACGTGAGTTGCAACACGGGCATCAATGCGGTCTGCCTCATCAGCTACACACTGTGCTTCAAAGGCAGCAACAAGGTCTGCCTCATCAGCTACACGCTGTGCTTCAAAGGCAGCAACAAGGTCTGCCTCATCAGCTACACACTGTGCTTCACGCCCATGAGGAGGCAAAGCATGCAAGTCTGGGTGATCTACGTCCCTCGTGGTCAATGCGCGTGGCAATACACGTGGTAATGCACAAGCTCCACCCCCTGGCTCTGAAGTAGGAGTGTAACCCATAGGGCACTTTTGCTCATCTTCAGCTTCATCACATTCTCCTTCCAAATTTTCATTATTGAATGTGCGAAACATCTTTAATTCGATTTAATAATTCTTAAAGAAAATAGCAAAGTAATTATAATTTCAATTTTTTTAAAAAAAACGAATTATCTATTAAAAAAAGTTTTTAGTAACTTTTGTTTAAAAAATCGTAATTATGAAAGTGATTAATAATTACGATTAATTGGTGGTCATCTTTGTTCTGGGATATAAAAAATAATATATAAAGTTTCATAATAAAAGTTATGTTGTAACGGTCTCTCTAGATCTTAACCAGAACCTTCATTTATAATAACCCAGTTCGTATTTAAAATTCCCTAACCCAATTGGATTAGAAGAGCTATAATAAATGGATATATTAAAGTTTTTTCCAATTAATTTTTATAGTTTTTTTAGATTCAAAGTTGTAAAAATTGTAATATTTATCTCTTGATGAATCAAATGAATATATTATATTTTGAAGTACATTTGGATATTTCCTAGAATACAATTTGTGTCCAATATACTTCCATCCAATGGATGTTGTACCCCCACCTGAAAAAAAATCTCCCCCAGAAATTCTTTTTATTTCTCTCAATATTTTTTGTATATTTTTTCTAAATGATAAAGTAGCTGTTTCAATTATGACATATTCATTCGATTTGTATTTCTTCCATTCTTTGATATTATTAATGTCCATTTTATCACAATGATTACAGCCAAATAAATCAATTGTCACATCACCGTGTTCACAATTTGGAAATATTTTTTGAATCCACATTATAAGATTTCCAGTACAAGGATCTCCAATTACCATTAATTTTTTGTTCTTCTTTTTAGAAAGTAATTTCGCTTTTTCATAATATTTTCTAGTTAATCTATATCTTTGATAAGACTATTAATTTCATAAAACACAAATAAAATTAAAAAAAAGTAAATTATATATTTTATATTCATTATGTTATATATATATATTAAATTATTATTTTACTATTGAAAATATCTTTTATTTATTGACTTTTTTGTGTTCACCACCATTATCAATTATTATCAGAAATTTTTTATATTTATTTTTAATGTTCTGGTAAATGAATTATACTATTTTTTTATCAAACATTTCTCCTTTTTCACAAGTGTTCATTCTACAACCTTATTGTTTGATATAGCATATACTATTTTAGATTTTCTAAATACCTTGTTATCAGTATTTTTATTAACACAACGTTTTCCTAAATCACATCTCGAACATGAATACTTCATCTTATCGTGAATAGAAGTTTCATCAATTCTAATGATTTTAGAAATATTGAATTTGTCAACTTCTGTGTGAAATTTTTTCATCTCCTTCTTGAAATTTATATTTTTATTATTATATATTGTTATTGTATAATACCATGTTATTGTTTTTTAGGAGTTATATTATTATCTCGTATAACCATTGATAATTGACTTTAAGATATTTTAAAATCACCAAAATGTGCTTTTATATTTCCCCATAATAATTTTATTGACCAAATTTAATTTTTTCTTCAAAAGTTTCAAGATATATTCTACGTATTTATTTTTTAATTTTTATTTTAGTTTTTTTATCAGGTCCTTCTAGTTTATTATAATATTTTTCTAACCACCTTTGAAAGGTTTTATTACAAACAAATAAACAAATTGATGATGGGTAGCTCAAAGACTGGGTTCCCGGTTTCAACTACCACATGCTGCCAAAGACGGGATGCACTTGAGTAACACCACCTACATGGTGCACCTGAGCAACGCCAATGGGAAGATTCCCGACAGGAACAGATACAGAGTGTACCTGTGGACGCATAGGACACGTCTTGCCAGCATGGTTCCCACTACAATACTTACACCGATGCTGGCTTGTCGAGTGACATGTCTTGTGGCAATGCGCACAAGGCTTCCGACCACCACTTCCGCCGTGGTGATGACCGGAGCCACCAGAGTGGTGATGACCGGAGCCACCAGAGTGGTGATGACCGGAGCCACCAGAGTGGTGATGACCGGAGCCACCAGTGCTTCGGCATTCCACGCACAGGTTATGCTGATACATGGATCCAGATGTACTGTAGCAGTCATATATGGAGTGCCCCGGTTCACCACAGCCGCCACATGTTGGTTTGCTACAACCATCACAGGAGAAAGAGATGCGGTTCTTTGAAACAGGTTTGAACATTTTCAATGCGTCTACTATTTCAATGAACCTTAATTTTAATATTTAATATATCTAATAGAATATTTATATTTTTAATTTTTTTTACTCTATTTATATATGAATGAATGTATACAAAGATTTCTAATATTAATAAATTACTATAAAATCAATATTTACCAAATTTCAAATAAAATAATAAATTACATAAATATAAATAAGCATCAAAAATTTTATATATTTAGATATTTATACGAAATTTATAGAGATAATATACTAAAATGTTCACAAGTTAGTATGCTTCATCAATTTATAGGAATATATTATTTATATTCACCATCATATACATACTATAAAGTAAATGATGATATATATTGTGAATTTAGATGTAATTACTATAATTATATTTATTTACTTTTATTTTTTATTTTAATAAAATATGAACTCTTAGACAAAAAATATAATAGTGTACTAAAAATGTCAATTAATCCAAATAAATATAAAATTGTAATAATATTTAAATCTTTTCCGTTTAAAATGTTAGATTTTTCAGAAAATCAACCTTGGAAATGGATATATTTAAATTGCAAGGATTATCCATACAAAAATATTCCTCCAATAATTATAAAACATCATCCAATAGATTTATACATTACTATTGAAAATATTATTTATACAAATAATTTAAATATTAATTCATGCATAACAGACTGGTATCTGTATTTTTATTCAAATACTAGTTGGGATAGTGATGAATTAGAATATATATATTATAAATGGAAAGAAAATATAATAAAAAATAAAAAATTATTCATATATAAATATTTCTATTTATTTTCAAAAAAAAGATTAAAAATTTTAAATAAAAATTCAATAAGTAAATTATATTATCAATTATCAAACTTGGATAAGTTTATAGTATTAAATATTTTAGAATATTACTAAATTTTTTGCTTAAAGTTTATATAAATTAAGATATTTATATAAATGCAAGATAAATTATGTATAGGTATTGATTTAGGAACTACCCATTCATGTGTTGGAGTTTATAAAGGAAATGGAAAAGTAGATATTATTGCGAATGAACATGGATTGCGTACAACTCCCAGTTATGTATCATTTACAGAAAATGAAAGATATATTGGAAAATCTGCTAAAGATATGGTAATTAAAAATTCAAAAAATACTGTTTATGACGCTAAAAGATTAATAGGGAAAAAATATTCTGATCAGATTATTCAAAAGGAAAAAAAACATTTTTCATTTGATTTACAACCAGATAGCAATGATAAACCTTTAATAAAAGTAAATTATATGAATAAAGAACAATTATTCCACCCTGAAGAAATATCAGGTATGATATTAGAAAAAATGAAAAATATAGCTGAAAAATATGTAGGGAGTGATGTAAAAGATGTAGTAGTTACTGTTCCTGCTTATTTTAATGATTCTCAAAGGCAAGCTACAAAAGATGCAGGTAAAATTGCAGGACTAAATATATTAAGGATAATTAATGAACCTACAGCAGCAGCACTTGCATATGGATTGGATAAATATGATGAAAGAAATATATTAATTTATGATTTAGGAGGTGGTACTTTAGATGTTACTATTTTAAGTATTATGAATGGGACTTTTATAGTAAAATCTACATGCGGTGATACACACTTAGGTGGAGAAGATTTTGATAATAAATTAAAAGAATATTGTTTTATAAATTTTATAAATAAATATATATTAAAAATACAATTATGTGAAGAAGAAAAAAATGAGTTATTAAAATTATTAAAAATATCTGGTATGTATGAAATATTTAATATTAAGAATGAGATTTTAATAAAATCTGAAAATGATAATATAAACAATTATATAAATAATATTAATAAAGTTTTAAAATTACAAAAAAATATAAAAAAAATGAGAAAATTAAAAACTTTATGTGAAAATGCAAAACAAGTTTTATCATCTTCAAATACAACAAATATTTATTTTGAAGACTTTTATAATGAAATAGATTTGGATATTAATATAACTAGAACAAAATTTGAAGAATTATGTAATAATGATTTTCAAAGGTCTATGAATCCTGTAGAAAAAGCTTTAATTGATTCAAAATTAAGTAATAATGATATAGACGATGTTGTATTAATAGGTGGATCTACAAGAATACCTAAAATAAGAGAATTACTTAATGAAAAGTTTCTGAATAAAATTAAATCAGATATAAACCCAGATGAAGCAGTTGCATATGGAGCAACTATACAATCTGCAATAATTAATAAAGTAAATGATAAAATGACAGAAAATATTGTATTAATTGATGTCATACCATTATCATTAGGTATTGAAACTGCTGGTGGTGTTATGCAAACTATGATTACAAGAAATTCATCTGTACCTATTAATATTAAAAAAACATTTAGTACGTTTACTGATAATCAGCCAAGTGTAACAATAAAAGTGTTTGAAGGAGAAAGAACATTAACAAAACATAATAATTTATTAGGTAAATTTGATTTAGAAAATATTCCTCCAAAACCAAAAGGTTATCCAAAAATAGAAGTTACATTTAATATTGATATAAATGGAATAATGGAAATAAATGCAAGTGAATTGTCATCTGGTACTGAAAATAAATTAGTCATAAAAAATGAGAGTGATAGATTATCAGAAGAAGATATTAATAATATGATAAAAAATGCAGATAAATTTAAAGAACAAGATAAAAACATAGAAACTTTTATTAATGAAAAACAAAAATTAGAATTATATTTATCAGCATTAAAAAATTATATTTTAAATGATGAAAATTTTAAAAGTAATTATACTAAATCTGAAAATAAATTAGAATATAAAGAATTAGTTGATATATTATATAATTCTGAAGAATGGTTATATAGTACTAATTTTAATAATAATTATGAAAAAATAAAAGAGAAATTTAAAAATATTGAAGAAACATTTATTCCAATATTAGAAAAATATAAAAACATAAAAAATTAAA
>Ga0163111_10002517_pt1 | contig 11663 bp, 4 predicted proteins | sample CRUFie1St18metaG_FD_109645 | JGI IMG/M metagenome (GOLD analysis project Ga0163111, IMG submission 109645) | Marine microbial communities from the Costa Rica Dome - CRUD Field 142mm St18 metaG | ecosystem: Environmental > Aquatic > Marine > Oceanic > Photic zone | place: Costa Rica: the Eastern... | reverse complement strand
TTTAATGAAGACCTAGGACAAGGTAATAGGAAAGAGATTCGTGACCAAGGACTGATTGGTCCTGTTGGTTATGGTAGTCCAGTAACGTATTCAACCAGAGCAGGTTGGTATAACTGGGATGCTGACGGTAGTGGCATCTATACTCATAAGAACTATGAGTATCAATACGATGCTGATGCAGGTCCACTGTCTCCTACTGCCGCACAGATAAGAGATTACCGTTATAACGGTACACCATCAGTTCACCACCATCCAGATTTCGGTTGGGGTAATCCTTCTTACTGTCCTAACACAAATACTGATGCATATTTTGAGTGGTTGTATGGAAAGAACGGTGCTGTAAAAGCAGCAGTACCAAAATACCTAGAATTCCATACACTATTTGACTCACAATTCTGTTATTACATCTACGATACATCATATCCATGGAAAGGTCCAATCTTTTCTATTCAATATTCACTCAGTGATAGGAATTGTTGCCCTAATCAGAACATACCTGGCGTTGATGAAGACGATGACGGCGAATGTGTGTGTAATGAGTCGCTTTTGACACAGACATATCACTCACACTTCTATGAAATTCGTGAAGACAGTTGGAAAACGACACAAACACGTATAGATTTGACCGACACAAGTGGTGGAGGCATCTACGAGTCGTTCAAAACCGTCGATACTGAGACAACACGTATCCTTTTTAGGTACACAACCCGCCAAGGTGACCCTTTTAAGGAAGGTGACACTGTAAATGGATGGGAAATTAACGAAGTTGCGTACTTTGGTAACAAATTACGTGCAGGTTATATGGAATTGCGCGGAGCAGGACGAAAATTCACCGAAGGAATGAATATTACTGCACCAGGTAAGTTCGGAAAGACCGCTACTGTGCTTGCTGGGTTCGGAATTAAGGACCGTGCAGGGTTTTTTGGTGTGTATGAGTTCCCAAAGAAGATCACATACTACAAAGTTGAGATAGATAAGACCGCATTGGTCAACCAACAGTCGATTGATAGTGCAGAAATCGAATGTATTGTCAATAAGAACGGCAGAATCAAGGCAGTTAAGATCATTAACGGTGGTAGAGGGTACATTAACCCCTCTGTTGTGATCGAAGAACCCGCTCAGTTGACTGAAAGGGGCGCAAATGACATGGCAATGAAGACTTTGCATGGCATGGACGGTTGGGAAGGCACCACATTGCGCTCTCCGACCAACAAATTAGACAACCCAGACGGTCAGAAGTTCAATTATAACTTCAAACAGATCAAAAGAAACATGAAGGGGGTGAAAAAAGAGCAGAAAGCGGTCTTCAAAGAGCGCGAAAGCATCATTCCTTATAGTGAAAGGGACAATGAGATCACTATTAGTGGTACTGACCGTAATGAAAGGGAGGAAGAGATCGCAACTATCTTCTTGGAGAAGGAAGAATTAAGAACTATTAGTGCTGAACACCGTCGTAAAGGTAAATTTAGGCAAGCGGTGATTGAAGTTGTCTCCCTGACACCCGATGGAGCGATTGATGAGGTGCTTATTAAGGACCGTGGAGAGGGTTATGACCCTGATCCTAACCGTAGACCTCGTGTATGGATCGTTCAGAAGGAAGAAGAGGACTATAAGTTCCGTGGTCCTAACAGTAGAGAGCACAATAAGCGTTTCAAGAAGATGGTTGACGCCGAAGATAGGACCGAAATAACCGACAAACCTATCGATGGTATCAAAGGTGAGATTAGAAGGCGTTCAGGGGCGTCTGAGAGGCGTCTCAGCATCCTTGACGATGGTGTCATGGGGTCGTTTGAAACCATGATGGAAGGGTTTACTGCCTCCTACCCGACTGGATATATCAGAATGTCCAATGTAGATGGCAATGAGAAGACAAAACTGTGTAATAACTTGCCACAGTCTTGTGTTGACATCAGAATTCCTAACATTTTGAAGAATGCACTCTTCCCACCATCGGTTGTAAGGGGCATGGTTGGTGGTTCACCCGATTTTAAGGGCATGATGGAGAACCAATACCCCGATATGGTCGATGGTGTGATCAAAACTGACATAGCAGCAGAGACATTGAGTGGTCTTTACGGTTGGAACAACGGTAATGAGTGTATTTCTATCCCTCAACCGACGTTTTACAACGTAACTCGCCTCCAAGACCTCCCTTGTCCGTTCAAAGACGAGGAAAAGGGTCGCGATTTCGGTTGGGTCATCTACAAATACTGTGGATCGGAGTCTGACAACGCACATTTTAACGTTTCTATCTCAATTACGGGAAAAACGACGGGTCCACAAGGTGCAGAGTTCATGAATTTCCTTGAAAGACTGCCTAGACCGTCTCTAACGCCCCGTAGACCCGTTACAAACGGCAACGATAAGCGTAAAATGTGGAAATGTAGTCGCCAAGGCATCGAAGGACGCTGTTATTGGGATCCACAAGGCGGCAATGACGTTATTTTTGTCCCAGTTGGACTCGATGAGAACACTTTTGACTGGGGACACAACAATTTTACCGAAGCAGAGCAACTTGCACTGTGGTTAGGCAACAATTTTAACCGCACAACCAAAGAAGTCGGTTATACGATACCTGGTTTGCCTCCAAATGCAGGAAATGGTGAACCAGGCGACGATGATTACGAGCCTCCGTTCGGTGGTACGCCAGATGTTAACAATTCTGTGGAAACTTTCTATGTGATTAACGCAGATCCGCTACAAAATGGTGTTCCACCTAATGAGTGTTGGGATACTTACCTCAGACATAGTAACAATAGTAACGGTGTGCTAGATGTGTACAGTGCTTACTACGTTGCTGGTAGTGGTAATAACCAAACCCAAGGAAAAACCGCAGGTGGTGGTTATTGGACAGTAGGACCACTCGTCAATGGGTACGCTTGTTCTAGTCCTTGCGCTTACAGCATATACTCAAACTATGGTGGAAGTATCAATGGTAATGCTTGTGCGCTAGAATATGTCAATGATGTTTCTATTGCAGTTGACCCACAACGTATGTCACAGTTAGGTATGCGTATGGGATCATATACTGGTAGAATGAATATCAAGAACTGGTCAACTGGTGCATCTATTGCATTCGGTCAAGCAGTCAAGTCAATGGGTAATCCATTCTTCACTGAATGTGATGGTGGAGTATTCGGAGATCTTGTAGAAACCGTCAATCCTAATCCACCTATTAGGCAACGTAAGGTTCATACATCATCTCACGATCCTGGTGATATCTCATTGGTGAAGAAACAACAGAAGAAGAGAGATAAACAATTATTCAATTCTCTCGATGATATTGAATTCCAGACAGGTGGCAATGATGCTTGGAAAGAGTATTATGATGCAGACTTCGACTATGATAGAGACATTGCAAATAATCCTATATCTGACTTCTCAACTGACACTGATAATCTATTTCCACAATAATGGCATTCGGACTTTTACTACCAGTAGCACCAATTACGGGTTTACCTTGCTCAGGACATGGTATATGCATTCCTAGTACGGTTCACTCTGTGCAGGCATGTGGAACTCCACCTGTCCCTTATACAATTAAGATCAAAGAGTGGACATGTTGGTGGCCACCTACACCATTGATCCCACTTACCGCTCTCAACCCTATGAAAGCGATGGTGTTGACTAATGGGTTACCCACAATGACATTGGGTGATGTCTTTACACCTCATTTGTCACCATGTGTGAACATTGTGATCTACATGTGTCCATGTGGTAAAGCATTATGTCCAATTCCAACATCAATCGTTTGTAGTGCCTTGACAATCGAGGATATGGCAGGTGCAGGACACACTAGGTTCTTGATGGCAACTAGCCTAACTGTGTTCGTAACCAAATTGCCCATTGGTCGTGTGTTAGACCCACTTGGTATCGGAATGAGAATGTGGAGTTACCCTTGTTCATCAGTGGTTGCGTATGGGAGTCCAACTGTGCTATCATCCTGATGTCGTTACTTCTAAGACATGGCAACCAAAGCGAAAACAGGATCCACAAACGGCAACATTGAAAGCAAACCCAAAAAGACTCGCCAAGGACGAGGACAACACACAAAATATGCAGCAACTTCTTCAAATCGAGCGAAAAAGCGTTATCGCGGACAAGGCAGTTGATACAACGCCTCAATTAGTCCAAGAAGCAAATCTTGGACTCTTCCATGCAAGTATGAATTTGCCAAATGCAGCAAAACACTGTGGTATGAGTCAAAGAGAGATGAAAATGACATTTCGGGAGTTCCTAAAATACAATCCTCCTTCTGACTGTCTAAATAATCCTGATAACGACTAAATATGCACAGTGGCGTCTTACAGGTTCCGATCTGAAAAGTTTTTCTCCCGTGGTTTTAAGGACTTAGCAGTTTCATTTGAAGCAAACCCTAATACCGAAGATTTCGCTACGGTTAAAAACGAAAATGCAATTAAGCAGGCAGTTCGGAATCTGTTACTGACGGCATTTGGTGAAAGACCATACCAACCAGATATCGGTTCAAGAGTCAAAGGACTATTGTTTGAACCATTTGATATTTTCTCGGCAGAAGATCTCCGAGATGAAATAACTAATACTATCGAAAGACTTGAACCTCGTGTAGAGGTTGAAGCAGTTGACGTGAACCTCTCAGAAGATGAATACTCGATTGACGTGGCTATTGAATTTGCAATAGTCGGTCAACCACAAACGCAAACCGTTGAGTTCCTTTTAGAGAGAACGTAAGATGCCAGCTACACCCTCAGAATTAACTTCTCTTGACTTTTTTGAGATTAAGGAATCGATCAAGTCTTATCTCAGGACTCGTCCTGAATTTACGGACTATGATTTTGAGGGATCCACTGCCTCATACTTAATCGACATCCTCGCTTATAACACGCACTACGCTGCGTTTATTGCGAACATGTCAATGAACGAAGCATTCTTGGAAAGTGCGACTGTTAGAGACAACATCGTTCGCATTGCCAAACAATTAAACTACACACCTAGATCTATCAAAGCATCTAAGGCGTGTGTAAGAATTACAGCACAAGCACAACTCCTGCCTGGTGGTTCTGCATATCCTGATAGCATTACTATCAAGAAAGGAGATGTATTTGTAACTCAGGTCAATCAGGAGACCTTTACATATGCTGTGATGAAAGATACACAAGCAGCAGTTGATCAAAACACTGGTCTTGCTACTTTCTCTAAACTTATCATTTATCAGGGCAACTTACTTTCCTTTAACTACATCGTTGATGATACGAAGAAGCAAGAATATATCATTCCTGCTGACGGTGTAGATACAGAACTGTTAACTGTCTCTGTAAAACCAAATGAACAGTCTGCTGAGATTGACGAATACTCTCTTTCTAGAAACGTCACCTCTTTGGACTCAACTTCTCGTGTTTACTTCTTAGAAGAAACAGAAGACCTTAGATATAAGGTTATCTTCGGTGATGGTGTTCTAGGACGTAAACTAATTGATAATGAATTCATTGTTCTTGATTATATTGCTACTGACGGAGACGCCGCTAACGGTGCTACTAAGTTCAGTTTCATTGGTCGTGCTATCGATAACATAGGACGTCCTATCCTGCCCTCAGCGATGTCTCTGGCGACCATAGACGGGTCTCAGAGTGGTGAGGCAAGGGAATCAGCACTCAGTGTCAAATTCCGTGCTCCTAGGGCATTCTCGACACAGAACAGAGCAGTGACTGAAAATGATTATGCTCATATTGTAAAAGACATCTATCCTCAGGCAGCAGCAGTTACTGCTTATGGTGGTGAGAAACTATCACCCCCTGAATATGGAAAAGTCTTCATTGCAGTTCGTTCTAAGTCTGGTGTTAACTTAAACACTACGACTAAGAAGCGTATTCAGAACCAACTGCTTGATTACTCAATGGCATCGATTCAACCGATTGTCGTTGATCCTAAGATTTACTATCTTGCTCCAAAAGTTTACCCATCATTCGATGGTAACAAGACATCTAGATCTGCTAATGAACTAGCATCCGAGATTCTTAAATCTATTGATAAGTTCAATACTCAGAATAGAGATGATCGCTTCGGTGGTCGTTTAGAAATGTCGAAGTTCAATTCTATGATTGACTCTTCTGACAATGCTATTGCTGGTACTACATCTCAGATGTCTATTGGTCAGAACCTAGATGAGTTCACCTTTGGTAATGTGTTCACTCAGTGTCTTGACTTCAATAACCCAATCACCAATCCAAATGACTTTGGTGGCGGATCGCCAGGTGGTAGTGGTGGAGACCCCAACGGTGGTGGAACTGGTGGTAATGGTGATGGATCTTGTAATCCTAAGTTCTCCTCTGTTAAGACTGGTGCATTCTATGCAACTGGTTATACAGAGCAGGTTGCTGACCAGATCGCTGCTGGTGAAGCAGCAGGTTCATTGAACACCTCTGGTGGTGCTACTAGCGACTTAGAAGAGGCAGTATTCAGTTCTGCTGAATCCACCACAGCGACCCTTGTACCAGTCAATATCAGAGACGATGGTCTCGGTAACTTGATCATGGTAACTAACAGGAACGAAAAAGAAGTAATTCTAAACCAATCAGTTGGTACAGTTGATTACGGCACAGGTAAGGTCTGTGTTGGACCTCTAAATATTGCTGATACTCCTGATGGTAGAACGAGAGTACCTGTTGTGGTACTCCCATCTGGTGACGGTCTAACGATCCCACCTGGTGTTGACCCAACTTTATTCAACCCCGAAGTTTATCCTATTGATTTTGTGACAAACCCAAGCGACATTGCTGGATTTGACCCCTTCAACTTTGCTGGTTGGAACTATGGTGGGGGCAACATAAATACGATTAACTACCCGATTGATGCTTTCGAGTATCCAGATATCGACTCCTGTTTCTAAGATAAATGTTTGCAGACAGAATTAACATCTCGGACAGAGTTGCTGATCAACTCCCTGAATTTATTCGGGAAGACGATCAACAGTTCGTACAATTTCTCTTTGAATATTACAAGTCACAAGAGAAAACAGGACGTTCCTATAACGTACTGAACAATCTACTCAGGTATCTTGATCTGGATGCCTACGATCCGAAGTTGCTTACTTCTAGTACAACTCTGATCAAGGATGTTGATGCAAATATTGACACTATTGAAGTAGAACAGATTGATGGATTCATCCCTCAGGATGGATCTGTGATGATCGATAATGAAGTAATATATTACAGTCAAACAGTTCGTGGTCCTGACGCTATCCTAACGCCAGGTATTTCACTTCAAGAGTTTAATAAGAAGAGACAAGCACTAGAATCACCTTGGACTGAGTTCGATGGTGTTAGAACAACGTTTGATCTTAAATTCTTAGGTACACCAGTATCTCCCGTTTCGTCTGCACACCTTGCTGTTACGGTGTACGGAGAACTGTTGATCCCTGAGCAAGACTACACTATCGTTGGTTCTCAGATCTCTTTTGTAGATCCACCGCGTGCCAGAACTGGTAATGACCAAGTAGAACTAACTCAGATCCTTTACTACATTGGTTTTGCGGATTCTGTTATCAAGACCTTGGTTTACCCTGAGGTTAATACTATCATCGGCGAAGATTCGATGGCAGTACAGTACGATAACCTCCCATATGCTCCTATTGCGGAGATCGGTCTTATCATTAACCGTAACGGTGTGCTGCAACGCCCGTATGACGATTATGTGCTGACTGATAACAACACTAAGATTAAGTATTTCGTTAATATCTCTGGTCAAGACACATTCCATATTCGTTCTATTGAATATGTGTCACCTTCTGTCGGTATTGGTGCTGAGGCGGTTACTCGTGTTGGTACTAATGGTGAAATTGAAGCAATCACTATCAAGAATGGTGGTAGTGGATACAAACTAAACTTTGCACCTAAGGTATCCATCTTCTCTTCTACTGGAAGAGGTTCTGGTTCCGCTGCAAGGTCACTGGTTAACGGTATTAAGAACGTTCAGTTGATCAATGGTGGTCAGGGTTACACTTCATACAATCCACCTGTTGTTCGTATTACTGAACCTAGCGATCTGATCAATGGTTCTCGTGCTGCTGCTTCGATTACTGTTGATGACACCACAGGACAAGTCTCTGGTATTGAGATTACCAATTCTGGTTCTGGTTACGACTTTATTCCTGCTATCACCTTTGTCAATCCTGGTGGTGCTGAGTGTAGTAATCCTACGATTGATTCTGAGGGACGTTTGGTTCTTGGATCTATCAGTGTAACTCAGTTTGGTCTTGGTTATAGCAATCCTCCTACTATCTACATCGATCCTGCCCCAGAAGACGGTATTGATGCAGAAGCAACTTGTACTGTATCACCTGATGGTCAAGTTGTAGCAGTAACTATCACTAATAGAGGTCGTGGTTACCAAACTGCACCAAGAGCAAGGGTTGTACAACCTGTTGGTGCTCAGGTTCTTGATGTTACCGTTGCAAATGGTAGTGTTACTAACATTAACCTCCTAACTGGTGGTAAAGGTTATACAGATGCTCCTTCTGTCTACATTGTAGATGATCGTAAGGGTCCTCTGGGTGAAGCAATCGGTGGTACTGGTGCTCAGGCAGCAGCAACCATCTTTAACGGTGAAATTACTGATATTAACATTACTAACTTCGGTGAAGGATACTCTGCTGCTAATCCTCCCAAAGTTTATATCGCCGAACCCCTTGCAGCGCAGGCATCTTGCGATGTAGGTTTCGGAGAAGTGACTGGTTGCCTTATTAGGTCTTCTGGTTCTGGTTACGAACCCTCTTCACTGCGTGGTTGTGCTCGTGGTGTGTCTGATGTTGTCCAATTTGATAATTTTGGCAATCAGGTCTACGCTAAGGAGGAACAACTTTCTCAAACCAACCATACTGTTGGTTCTGTCGTTCATAACCTTGATTCTCAGATCATTAGACGTGTATTTGACAAATTCCGTGATCAATACATGCCTACGATCAATATTGACTACTCACAGGTCAATCCTGTGCAGGTTATCAAGACGATCAAAGATTTCTACATCTCAAAAGGTACGAAAACTGCTGCACAGTACCTTTTCAAGATTCTGTTCGGTGAACAGGTTGATGTTTACTACCCAAGAGACGAACTGGTCACACCATCGTCTGCATCATGGGTTGTTGACACCATTTTGCGTGCAGAGTTGATTTCTGGTGATCCTGCTGATCTACCTAACGCACAGTTGGTCCAAATTGAGGATCCTGTTGACCAAAATATCAAAGACGCATCAGTTCTGATTGAAAACGTTATTTCGATCATCGAAGGCACTGATACAATTTACGAATTAGCAATTTCAGAGGAAACTCTGTCTGGTTCATTCAAGATTCCTTATAAAACGACTCTTGTAGAACCTTTGACCATCGATGGTAACATTATTACCGTTGACTCCACTATCGGATGGCCAGAAAAGAACGGTACTATCATTATTGATGATTCTGAGGTTGTTCAGTACAAAGAGAAGTCACTAAACCAGTTTATTGAGTGTACTCGTTCTAAAAACGGTGTAGTTGAGGACTGGGATCCTGGTACCACTATTCATTCGGACATTTTTGTCTGGGTTAACAAAGGTTTGGCAAACGAAGTTAAACTTCGTGTTCTTGGTATTGCAGAAGCGGGTACTACCGTTCTTGAAGACACTGGTTCATACTACCTACCTGGCGACAAACTTAATGTTGCTGCTTTGGGTGGCACTGACACTGATGAACGCCTTCAATCGTGGTTGTACAACGTTAAGAAACTCATCAAGGTTACAACAATTACTCCTGGCGGATCAAATAACCAAACTGCTACCGTCGTTTGTGAAAACCCCCACGGATTGCTTGTTGAAGACAAGGTTACCATCTACGGTGCTAACCCCGCTGTATATAACGGAACATATGAGGTAACATCTCGTCTTGATGACTTTACCTTTACATATGCTATCCCTGTACCGACTCAGATTGTTCCTCAGGGTAATATCCTTCTGTCTGTTGACTTGAACAGAGGTAAGTCAACTGTTACGTCTATCAACGAAGTTGTATCTCTCTTTACGTCTAACATCCAGAACTCGTTCTTCAATAACGACTTTGTTTATGTTGCTGCCTCGGGATTGCCCAACTATAAGATTGGACCTTTCCAAGGATCTGCTCTAATTCCTGGCAACCAGCGTAAACTGCTTAGATTCCCTAGAACTGTCTCAACAGTCTCAACTAGAACTACTATTCAACCTAATAACCCTGTTGGTTCTTGGGTTAACGGTGTTGCTGCATGGTCTTACAAATCAAAAGACTTTGTGACCTTTGGTCCTCTGACTGCAATCAACATTACTAATAATGGACAAGATTATGATGCTGGTAGCAAACCTGCACTTCAAATCACTGGTGGCGGTGGTACAGGTGCATCTGCAAGTGTTACTGTTAACGGTTCACTGTTCTCTATTGAAGTAACTAACGAAGGTAGTGGATATACTGAACAACCTCTGATCTCTATCGTTGGTGGTGGTGGATCTGGTGCAACTGCTCAGGCAGTTGTGACTAACGGTCGTGTAACTCGTATTCTTGTAGAGAACGCTGGTGTTGGTTATACATCTCAACCTACTATCTCTATTACTGGTGGTGGCGGTACTGGTGCTCTTGCCAATGCACAAGTTCGTGGTCCTATCTCTGGTGTTGCACTAACTTCTGCTGGATCTGGATATACTTCTACCCCTGAAATCAAACTAAACTCTGGTGAAGGTGCTTTGGCACAACCTATCGTTATTAACGGTAGAATTGTATCGATTGCTATCATTAACTCTGGTCAGAACTATACTACTGCTCCTACTGTATTCATTAACGGTGATGGATTCGGTGCTCAGGCAACTGCTGTCATTGGAACCCTTGGTGAAGACAAAGGTAAGGTTATTTCTGTTCAAATCACTAACAAAGGTGTTGGATATACACAAGGAATGACAACTGTCCGTATGGAAGCAGTTGGACAACTTGCAACCTTTGAAGCAACTGTATTCAAATGGAATAAGAACTTAGAATATGATCTAAACAGCAAATATGACATTGCTCGTGGTTATGTGTTCACTGGTTTTAATAACCAGTATGGTGGTGAGTATGCACACGTCTCAGACCCCAAAGAACTACGTTATGTGGTTGGTGACAACGTTGTGCTTGATCCTCAGACACAGAACTTCCGAGAGATTGGTCAGAACGAAGCACACTCCCCAATTATCGGTTGGGCGTTTGATGGTAACCCAATTTACGGTCCTTACGGTTATATTGACCCCACTGATCAGAACAGTGGACTTAGAAGAATGCGTTCTTCTTACAAATTGAAGGATGAGGTTGTATATGACATTGATACTAACCCAACACCTTCTAGAACTGACGGTCCTGCTCTTAGTTCCTTCCCTGCTGGTACTTTCATCAATGATTACGAGTATGACTTCCAGAGAGGCGATCTAGACCCCTATAACGGTCGTTTCTGTAAGACTCCTGACTATCCTGCTGGTACTTACGCTTATTTCGTAACTATCGACGAATCAGACGCTGGTCTTCCTGTATTCCCTTATATTATTGGTCCTGAGTTCAACTCTGTTGTTGATACTTGGAACTTGGGTCAGACTGCAACTCAGGAAAACATTCCTGCTGACGTTTCTCGTTTCAGAGACCCATATGCTAACGTTGACATCGATATTGA
>Ga0163111_10002516_pt1 | contig 11666 bp, 11 predicted proteins | sample CRUFie1St18metaG_FD_109645 | JGI IMG/M metagenome (GOLD analysis project Ga0163111, IMG submission 109645) | Marine microbial communities from the Costa Rica Dome - CRUD Field 142mm St18 metaG | ecosystem: Environmental > Aquatic > Marine > Oceanic > Photic zone | place: Costa Rica: the Eastern... | reverse complement strand
GAATCAAAGACAATTGATAACAACTTCTTTTTAACGGTAGTTCCCATAGTGCAGCACACATCAGAGGTATTCGTTTGTCAATTTCCGAGAGCTAATCGTGATTTAGATGACCGCATGCCTTCGAAAGACGAAATGAAAAGACAACTCTCAAAGAGTGGTACTTCGGGGTGGACTTTTGTTGAACTTTTGAGTGACTTCAATCTCCTCATTTACATGACCCAATTTCTCGATATTAACACTGATTTTCCAAAGATTTGTCAATCAGTCACTGATCATGATGTTCCTTTAGATGATGGATACAAGATTATAATTGCCTCTATAGCCGGATTAGATGGAGCTTATTAGGTGATTGGTGTTCAGCGAGTTCATCTGGAATGCACTTTTGTCGAAGTCACATTGAAAGCCAGGAATATCAAGTTTAGGCGAAACAACAAGACCACGTCGTGACATTTTGAACCGCTAATGGGAACTTTCCAACTAAAATTTCCCGTTTACAAAACTAGCTGAGCGGATCGAAGATAAATGCACTACACCTAATTCATTGACTCCTTTTCTATTAACGTTGTTCATCATCACAATCTAGAAAGGCTAAACCAGCCAACTGTGTGCCATGCTGTGGCAGGGCTGTCCCCTTGTGCCTGCTGCTACAGGGGGGGGCAGCGCAATGGGGCCTGGGGTCGCTTGGCTGCCTCCCCCACTGCCCCCACGCTGCAGCATGCTCGCAACCAGCATGCTTTTTTTGGATTGCTTCTCCCAGCTGTGGTTGCACTTTGGGGTGGCGGCTGCCACCATCGATGGCCTTGCGGGCAAGGGCCAACCCCCCGCGTGGCGTGGGGCTCGCCGCTGCGAGCACACCCCCAAAGGCTCCCCGCAACTGGGGGGCAGTAGCTCCCAAGCAGCCCCGCATCATCGCAAGGTCGGAAGCATCCCGAAGCAAAATAGCCCATAGTGGGCTGCAACACTCAAAATCGATGGCATCCCTGCTGCCTGGGGTGTGGTTGTGCCGATCCTCCTTGCAGAACCCATTTTTTGCTGGTGGATGATTTTGACGTCTGCACCTGGTACGATTGCGGATTGTTCTGCACACCACATTTCGTTGTGACACAACAACAAACACACAACCCAGTGCATTAACACACTAGACAACAACCATATGCAATCTACCATCGGTTGATTGTACTGTACAAAGAAATTTTGACTGTCTTCTAAATACCGCAGAAGAAATATCTTATCATCACTGAATACCCAACTGAACGAACAGATTGAATATGAGGTGTGCCCGAATATTTTTAAGGAGGTCAAGCGCCAGTAGAATCCGGTGTAAAAACGCCAATACCAACACGCAAACTACTTTTTCGCAAACTTCGACATCATATAGACCAACCTCTTTGGGGTCAAGATCCAGACATTGTTCACCGATCGGTTGCTACGCGTTTGATCTTTCGGAAGGGAAGAGCGTCACGCAAATATTAAATGGCCCTTCTGCGGTATCGACCACGTTGTCTTCTTTATTGGAATACGATGAAGAGGATATTGATGGAACGTAAGTTTCATGTGTGATATCTTTGCTGTTAAAATTTACAAAAAGGAAGACTTCAGCATTCAGAGACGATCATCATTGACGTCACTAACAGATCTCTATCATGATATAGTTAGTTCGTTGTCTAACATTCTTAATGATAAACACATCGGCACACAAAAACCATGCTCGTAGATGACGAGAAGACGAAATCTCAATAGAAATATCCGATTTAAGCCATGGGGTATACTCTTTATCAAGTCAAAATTATGGCTTTCTAGATTCAAGAAATTGGATGAATGTCAGTGATTAGGTACGTAAATCACACAAGTCTTTCATCGATATTCACATGTGAAAAGGCTTGCTTCGATGACGATACCAGTTTTAAATCTACATATCAATTTGTCATGAACGCATATTTGTTGATATATAACTGCTGACTTCCTACCGAGGAGCTGTGTCATGCCTTGTTTTCTCTTTCAAGGTATTGTTACTGTCAACTCGGTAAACTAATTGTATTGTCTTTTGAATTGTCCATTTTCTTTTGTTTGAACGGTATTATAAAATACTATAGAATATTTATGAGTCACAGAGGACTTGTGACTTCCCGATGCAAAATATTAGACCTGTAACACTATAATTTCATTACTGCAATCTAAATAAGACAAAATTTAAAAAACGAATCTACCATACATAGTGTCCCAGACTTGTAACTTTTAGAATTATTTACACCGCCTCTCTGCATTCAACACAGAGTTTGAATATGATTTTTTTAAAAAAATATCATCCGCCATCATCTTCTTCGAAAATATGAAACGTTCCGATAAATTGAATCTGCGATAACTCGTTTAGGTTAGCGTTTTCATTACTGACGAAAAGCGAAGTGTCGTCGCTAACACTGTAAGAATCCATCCCTCGCCCAAACATGGTCGATGATCTATCTTTACTGTAAGCATTTTCGTCCAGTATTTCATTGCGTGAGGTAGTACAAGTGTGCAACTGAAAGGATGCAAGATTCCTCCGCCCTCGACCAACTAATCTGGAAAAAGAAGAGACCTTTCGGGCTGCCAAATGAAGGGCGGTATTACTGCCCCTCGTAACAGCACATACGATGGTCATCGTTCTAAAGTTTCGATACAATCTCAAAGGTTCTGAAGCAAGCAGGCGGACAGAGCTTGCTTTTTCAAAACTTTGGTAGGTAGCTGTCACGATCCGATGTCGAAATTTTTTGATGATGAGAAAAAACTCGGAGCTAAAAAAAGTGGAGCCACGCACGCCACGATTCTGTTGATTTCTCTCCTCTAGCTCAACACAGTGATGCGCCCCAAACCAAAATCTGTGGGGCCCAAGGGCCAAGTGGCCTGCGTGGGTGACTCCCACAGCAGAAATCCAACACGAGTTCCCGCAATGCACCATTGCCCACTTTGCTAAATAATTTCTCTCCAGCCCATCATGGTGAGCTCCAACAACCCCCAAGCGCCACAGAGCCAACCAAGTGCAAGTGGCCCGTGGTGTGGCGTGCCCCAGGGGGGCAGCCCGCCAGCCCAGCCAGTGGCCCCAGCCCCCCCAGGAGACATGCCGTGGCTGCTCCCACGCCAAGCTGGGCGTGACAGGGACAAACAATCAAGGCTGCAAGTTGATTGCCAAAGTGGGCACCGTCCCCGTAAGTGCCTGGGTAGCTTGTGCAGCCTGCCCCCCCTGGCGCCCCCACTGCTGCCCCAAGCCGCCACGGAGGAGCACAGGTAGGAGGGGGCTTGGCAGCAGCAGCCCCCTCTAGCAAGGGCCCAGCTGCCAAGCAAACCAGAGGGGGGGGGGGCAAGGGTGGGAGGCCCCAGAGAGAGGCTCACTAGCTTGCCATGGGAGCGCCTGCCCCACCCTCAGCCTGCGGCTGCTGGGAGCGGCACGTAGGATGCCTCCATTGTAAAGAAGAGCTGGCAAGTATTCTGCTAGAACGTGTTGCTGCTAATATAATCTTTTTAAAAATAGAGTTAGTAGAGGTTTGAAAAGAAAACTTCTTAAATATGGATCGAATGCAATTTTGATCAAGATATTTCTTTTTTGATGGAAGCCCATTTATCTGCTCCTAAAAGTTTTTCCATTCCTTTTTGATGCGGACCAAAAGAGCTTTTGATTGCTTCAATACCCTTGTCTGCGTCAATTGCTTTGATTAGAGACCTTATAATCTTCTCTGGATTCGCGTCGCTACTAACTTTGGTTTTTTCCGCTTCTCTACCAACCCAGGTGACATCAATAGCATCACAACGGATCATTGTAGCAAGCATTCTCCCTAAGTAGTCGAATGCAAAGGGAGCATCGCACACATATGAGTCGATAAATTCGACAATGTCGACCAAACCGGTTTTGACATCGTTGCTAGAAATTTTGCCTTCTTTCACACAAATCTCGAGTAAAAGATAGACAGCTGCACGTTCGCTCTCTTTGCAATCAATCATAAAATCTGCATTTTTGGAGACAAATCGAGATCCGTAGTCCTTTGTTCCAGTCAACTCGTCCATTGAGAGTAAAAGTTCTTGACGATTGTTTGGATCTTGAATGTATTCATTACGAATAGTCTTCACGCGGCGATCAAATTTATCTTCATCCAACGGTGGATAAGAAGTTTTCCCGGCTGTTTGTTTGGGTTTAGATTGAAGGATCCGTTGAGGTTTTTGATGAATGCCTGATGCTGCCTGAGCTAACGAAGAACCGCCTCTAGTTTGCTTAGCGCCACCGACAATGGTGGTGAATCCGTCATCATCTGTTTCAACAACCTGCCTCTGAGAGGATCTATTCCTATTATTTGAATAACTGGAACGATTGTTGTTTCGATAGTCTCCTCTTCCTCTTTCGCCACGACCACCGTAGCTGTTATTACCACGATAATTTCCTTGGTTTGCAGCTGCAGCCTCTTGCGCTTGTTGTCGTTCTTCTCGTTCCACATCTTTACGGATTTCTGCGATTGTTTTCGCCTTTTCTTCTTTGCGCCTGGGAACCCAATTATTACTACGAAGATCCAACAAATCTTTGTACATGAATCGAGATCGAGCAGGGAGAGCCTTGTGATTGCTTAATTTCAATATTTTTTCGAAACAGACCTTCATGAACCCAGCTGTAGCAGATTTATCGATTGTCTTTCCAATAGTAGTAAACATATTACAAATCGCTTCGTGATCTTCTTCGTCAATGTCATCATTTCCTGTGTCAAAGTAAACAGGGAGCTTCGATCGAACATCTTTGGTTTCCAAGTTCAACAACGAAGCAATACAAAATCTCATTATCTTCTCCTTGAGGAGATTCTTTTTGTACAATTGACCGATAAACTTGATATTTCCAAGCATCTGCTTTTTGATTTTCATTCGCCGGAAACTCAAGTCTTCTTCCTGCTCCGCTTGGTCTTTCTCAGACATTGAGGCTTTCTTTTCTTTATACTCGAGTTCTTCCTTCTTCCAATCCTCGTATATATCTTGCTTGTTAAACTCATCCTCGCACTTGTTCAGCAAGGACCGCTTGAACGAATTTTGTTTGTTGGCATCTGAAACACACTCCCGTTCGCTTAAAAATATCTTCGAAAGCTGTTGACCACATTCAACGTGATCACTAGTTGGGAAGAACACGGTATAAAATTCTTCTTTCGCATCGTCATCCGTTTCATCATCATTATTCTCTTCTTTGTTATTTGTATCTTTCTTTTTCGTAGTTTTTTTCATGATTTTAATGAACACACCAGCTTTAATTTGCAATTTGACTAATTCAAGTTCCATTTCACCTCTTTCTATGGGTTCTTGTTGCTCATCAGAGGACAGAGCTATTCCCATGCAATCTTCAATTGTTTCAAAGGGACCAACAACAGCTGAATCATCTGTCGAAACATCGTTACTCCAACGGAAAACGCTAAACTTTGATGCAGTATCCTCGCCGGTAGAGGGAGGAGCCGGTTCTCCATCTTCCGTGGGAGGTTCTTCGTCCGATTCAATGACTTGAACAAACGAGTTACTTTGCACATTTTGCGATAGTCGCACACAAAGATCTCCATACATATCTCCAAGATAAGGTTCATCAATTGCCTTTTCGTAGACATTGGAAATCATCATTGTCAAAATGGCGTAAGATTTTACAGGAATGTCGATAATCTGCTGAGACAATCGATCGAATTTTTCTTTCGTCATTTTGTTCAAAATAGATTTGACCTTTTTCGTTGCGATCACCATTGGACCGGTATTTTTCTGAGGACGCCACCCATTCTCTGATTTTACCAGTGGCGCAACAGGGCCATCGAAATATGGCGGGCCTTGACCGCGACCACCTCTCCCTCCTCGACCACCTCTTCCTCCGCGATTCTGTTGAGGTGGAGGAGCTTTTCCTCGTGCCCATTGTCCACCTCCACTATCACTTTGATTTGCTCCATTATTGTGCTGATTTCTACGGGGAGGAGGTGCTGCTCCACGTTCCCAGCTTCCTCCGCCACCACGGTTTTGCTGTCTACGATCTCCTCGATCATTGCGATGGTGGCCATCACCACTACCTCCTCCAGCTCCACCACTTCGGACTGCTTGAGGACCCTTGGTGATGATAAATTCGGGCAAGTCTTCAGGACGAGCCTGGCAAACTGGAAGTGATCGCAGCCGCAACATCTCTTCCTTTGAATAGACATGACGTCGCTTCTTTCCATTACTAGATGCTGGAGTAGTTACACTGGAAGCTTTGTTCTCTTCGGAAGCTTGTTCCTTCTGTTTAGACAGGAGCGAAGCAAGAGATGATTTTTGTTTGGGAGTTTCCGCAGCCTTTTTTTCTTCTGCTGCCTTTACTGCCGCCTTTTCCGTTTCCTCTTTCAACTTCGCAGCTGCAGCAATAGCAGCCGCCTTTTCCTCTTCAGCCTTTCTCGCAGCCTCTTCTTCTTTTTTTGCAACTGCAGCTTTCTCCTCTTCAGCTTTCTTCGTGGCAGTATCTTCTTCAGCCTTTTTCTTCGCAGCAGAGTCCTTATCAGTCTTTCCCTGAATTGCATCCAGTGCTGCCTGTCGCAATTTCGCTCCAGCATCACTCGTGCGTGTTGGAGTAGCGGGAGAAGCAGACGTAGATGTAGCTGCAGATGCAGTTGCTGCAGGAGCTGCGGATGAGCTTTTCGGTTTCGGGGTCGGCGAAGAGAAATCTATCGGGTTGCCGTCCTTGTCCTGTTTGAAAACAGAAAGAATGATCGGGAAGACAAAAAAGTAAGAAAATGATTCTTCGTCCCCTGACGGAAATTATTCACAGCAATAAACGACGAAGAGTTGAATAGGAGGAAAGAATCAAAATATTTGACATACCGTGATAACAAGGGCCTTCTTTACCCTCGGAGCTGGCGGATTATATGATGATGTATGACCTCGCCCACCGGCACCTCTTCCGCCTCTACCTCCTCGTGGACCTCCTCGCCCAGTGCCTCCTCTGCCACCTTGAGGGTAATATTGCTGAGGACCTCCAGCTGTTGAATACGGATTTCCACTAACAACAGGAGCTCCGGGGTAGGTTGGATTCCAACCATGTGCCCCACCTCTACCTTGGGGGTTGTATTGTGGTGGCATGTGTTGTGCATAGGGGTTGTAGTAGGGACTCATCTGTGGGGGAGGCATTCCAACGACGTAAGCGTTCGGTGGTCCATTACTACCACCTCGACCTCCTTGTTGCTGGTGTGATCCTCCTCGCCCTCCTCGGCCGCCACCGTGGTAAGCCATTTGCATAGATTGCTGCTGGCCACCTTGCATTTGATGCTGCTGCGAAGGCTGTTGCTGGCCACCTCTACCTCCTCCCGACATTTGCATAGACGTGGGAGCAGCAGGTTGCCATGAATGACCTCCTCTACCGGGAGCTCCAGATGCCATGTCTATTGTGCTTTCCTCTTACTTTTACTTTCTCGACCTTTCGGGATGTAGAGAAGAGGTTACGACATATGTTCCTCTCAACCAAGCAATTGGATTGCCGCGGGATGCTCGGACGAACGGTTTGCCCGCACGAAAACTACTTTTTGGTGAAGATTTGTGCGGTTGCAGGCGCGCGCATAGTTCGGTCTCTGACTAACTCGACTCATTTTTAAGTACTAGGTAAAGTGATAGGAAACGCCACATTTTTTCGAAAAAGATCCTCCCGAGTCGACTTTACGTACGATAACAAACACAGTTCATGATTATAGATATTTGGCTATGGCTTGATTTGCGCCCAATTAACATAGAGAACAACATTGCATGCATTAATGTAGCCATAGCAGTCTACATTGTGCTACAGGCATCAGCCAAGCTCACGATTGGATGAAATCAAAGAAGCCTTACATTTGGTTCTTTGGTCTGGACAAGAGATACACGGGCTCTGATTTTAGTACATCCTTTACCTAGCTAAATTTATTGAGACTACATGAATTTTAGTCCTTGGCTCCAACATGATCACCTTCTCCCTTTGCCCACTCGTGTTCACCACGTGCCGAAGCTCCGGCAATTGTCAACTCTTCGACATAGAGCTTACTCATTTCTTCTAGTTGAAGACTATCTTTTCCTTTGCAAAGATCCAAGAGAGGCAATTGAAGGGCTTGACTCCAAGAAAATGATAGATTCCAGGGTCCTTTCTTGTTTGCCTTGTTGATAGCACTCAGCCGGGCAGCAGCAGATGCCAAGTCCTGTCCTCCAGAAAGATAGTTACAACCCTTCATAGCCACTGGAAAGCTTTGCTCAAAGACAAAAATGTTTGCTTCGGCAATTTCCTCAACAGAATAAGATTTTGGACAATCTCTTCCGGGATTCACAATATTTGGCTTGAGAGTTGATCCAGCCATGTACACTCCATGATCTATCATTGCCTTGAACAATTCAGATTGAACACGAATATTCACATCAATAGCTTCTTCTAGAGTATGTTTTCCAGACAAACTGATATCAGGCTCAACAATTGGCATTAAGCCTTCACTCTGACAAATAAGTGCATATCGCGCAAGATCATGCATGTTAGCCTTAATGGCAAGGTCTGTGGGACATTTCTTTTCCATATCAATCACCAGAGGACTTCTCCATTTGGCAAAGCGAGCGCCTTCGGACAAATCAGATGTTATTCGTTGTATGCAAAGCAAAATTTGTAAGACAATTTTCTCCGCAATGTGGTGGCAATGCAAAGGGAAGCTCGGCACATTTGAGGGAGATCATTCATCCCTTAATCTAATGTAAAGAACTTACCGGCGGCATAATACTCTTGGCATCTGACAGCAAGTGAGTCAAGTCCCTGCATCACCGTGTCGCCATTGGTACCTGGTAGAGTATAGATTTTAAGATGCGGCTTCACACCTGGAACAATGCCTTTCTTCGAGAGAAGCTCTGGGAAGAGCACTCCATCATCACTACGTTGGTATAAGGTCTCAGGGTCAAGGATTGCTGCTGACAAAAAATTCTCGCACCCAGGTGCCTCGAACAACATCTGTCGATACAATCTACGATTTTCCTCGGTATTCTCAATTCCAACCGCCTCGAAACGGGCGCCGATAGTTCCAGGTCCTTCGTCACAGGCTGCAATGGAGAAAATTTTACCAAATGAGAAAAATGTTAAATGACGCTTGCTATTGTAACAGAGCAATCAACCGACCAAATTGTGGGTCCATTTTTACTTACCGGTAATACCTTTTCCAGCTGTTGCTACTGCTTCGGCTGTCTTTTCCAAGGCCGCTTTTTCGGCACTTGAGAGGAATGTTCCTCCCACGGTAAATGCATTAGCTTGGCTCACCGTCATCGCGACTAGTAAGAGTGAAAACTTTCCAATTCCGAAGACCATCGTTCTTGCATCAATGATTACTGCAAATCAATTTCCGTGTTTGTGCCCACGGTGTATCCGATTGCTAGTACTCGTGCTAATAACTTGGATTTTCGAAGTTTGGTCGGCAGTTCAATGATTTTTTGAACAGCGGTTTTGATATGATACGCACTTCGACGCTTGCGTCAGTTCTTATTTGGGCGCGTGCACAGGACGCATTGATCAAGGTGGTCAATTTCATGAAAACCAAAACGTCAAAATTGGTGCTTCGCCAAATTGCAAATCGGAAATTATGAAAAGGCTCAGTCAACAAAATTAATGTAACCTTCCCTTCAGCCTCTCAGAGGTGCAATGTGTGGTGAAAAATTGTTTTAGAAGAGTGTAACTATAAAGAAAATTCTTATTTTGTGAGGACTAACCTGAATCAGGTTCTATCAGTAACACGATGCAATTCATTAAGACAAGATAGACCTAACTCATTCTTGCCCACACCACTATTGTCTTTTTCTACATGTGCCTCCATTCCCATTTTTTTATATTCGACTTCTTTTTCATTTTCACTTCTAAATATAGACCTTACGAGATTACTCTCGCTCTTACCAACTTGCATGTTATCATCATTTTCATTAGGGTGGATGTTCAGTCCTTCACTGACAACCAGACGAACTCTACGGTTCATAGTACCATGGAATATCCCAGGCGAAAGTCGGGGTATTTTGCTTTCGGTGATATATCCATTTTGAAACATTTGAAATGCCTGGCTTAAAATGTATGATCCACTCAGTTTATGTTCGTGTTCATTATATTGTGTAGTCGTTTTCTGGTCAATGATATCCGTTCCTTTTTGCGACAATGACGATTCTTCCATAAGGAGATTCAGCAGTAAGCAATGAATGGCGTAAAACATGATTGGGTGTCGCGGGGACACTGCAATTATCTTCGTGGTCAACATTTTTGTATCTGAATCAATTAAAAGGAATCCGTCGTCATATCTGCCGATGGTGTTTCGCGAAAATTTCACAGGCAAAAGATCGAGGTCCGCGTAAACTCCACCAAAAACCCAAAGCTGACGAGTTGAATTGGAAACGAGAGGAGAAAATTACAGATTGCTGTATCGTTAGAGCTATAATCTTGCAATTCGAGGCAATGTCAACAACAACTCTCAACAAAATTGGAATCAACCTACTATGAGAAATTTCCAGAGTTCGTCTTCCAAGGAAGATCTGGTATCTTGGAAACATTTGGTAGCGATCTGGTTCAAAAGTGGAAACTCGCACCTTCCCCCTTCACCTCCACAATATCTATGGAAAAAGCGCTTTCTAGAATCATCGTCATGCATATAGTAGCTCCACTTGAAAAGATGAGTTATCGTAAGGAAATAAATATGTCAGGATACGAAACCAAATTGAAAGCCCCTAGAAAACCATGCTGAACGTACCCGCGTAAACGCCCATTCGTCCGTCACATTATCAAGTTGATATAAAAGGCATCTCGATTTTGCTTGTTGATGTACAATCATTGGAATGAGCCTCCCTCCACCAGCCTTAGTGGAATGTGACCGGGGGTTGTGAATATTTATCCTTCTTCGTTGCCCTGGTGGACACTGCACTCGTGGTGCGTATGATATGTTTGCAAGGAAAGACGGAGAAATAGGTGGAATTCTATTTATATCGAGTATCCGTGACGTATTCAAATCCTGCAGCAGCAAACTCCACGGATCGACAAGTTGGTCTTGGTAAACTTCTCTGATATCATCAAGTCGGTCTTGGTAAACTTCTCTGATATCCTCGAGATCAATAAGCTTTCCAATTATATGTTCCACCCAAATTATACCTAAAGTGGCTAGAAAGAAAGCAGGAAGCACCCATGTCCTGAAAACTTTCTTTCTCCGGTATATTTTCCTTGTCTTTCTTGTTTGTTCCTTCGGCCCAGCATGCATACCAGGAGCATCTGATCTTTTGTCACTTGCTCTCGCGTTCTTTCTATTGACATTTTTTCGATTGTCAGATCGGCTTTCGGTGCTTTTGTTTGTTGGATTGCGGTTTTTGTATTGTAGCTCCGGATGTTTCCGACGTTCAAACTTCTGATGGTTGCTCCCCCGGATTCTTCTGACGCCTGAAGTACTACGATTGGACCGATTCTGTCTTGGTGACACCTTTGACCTCGTGTTAATCGATTGCATTTTATGACCTCATCTTCTTCCTCCAAGAGGTCGTTGATAGTGCAGAATTAATATATGTTGCAGCTGAGTGGATTAGTGTCTCTTGCGATAGAGAGCCCACAACCGAGACATTTTGTGTTTCGGATCAAGCGCTTGAAATTTTCTCATGCGACTAAAAGTGGTTCGCGCGTCAAGTTTCTTCGAGTCGATTCTGTTCACTCTATT
>Ga0163111_10002514_pt1 | contig 11668 bp, 13 predicted proteins | sample CRUFie1St18metaG_FD_109645 | JGI IMG/M metagenome (GOLD analysis project Ga0163111, IMG submission 109645) | Marine microbial communities from the Costa Rica Dome - CRUD Field 142mm St18 metaG | ecosystem: Environmental > Aquatic > Marine > Oceanic > Photic zone | place: Costa Rica: the Eastern... | reverse complement strand
AACAAGATAAATATCCCTTAATTTCGATATTTGATACAATACTCTCAATATGCCCCTTATAATTCGATTCAATTATTTTTAATTTAAAATTAGCTTTTTGAAATTCTTTAATTATTTGTGGTAATATCTTTTTGGAGATTCCTAAACCACTTTTAGGATTTACTATTAAGAGAATGCTTTTCATTTACTTTGTATTTTATTTAATTTTAAAATAAATGTACCAATTTTCGTTTCTAAAATGATTTTTAATGGAATTTGATTCTTATCATTTGTAAACCAAAGTTCAATTTTCCCATCGTTTTTAATTAAGTTTTTATTATGAAAAGGTTGAATGTGAAAACAATTGTATATACCATAAGGTACTTTAATATCTTCTGTTTTAGTTACTTTAAAATTGATATTTTCTATTTTTCGATTATCAAAAATATTATAATTATATTCCTCATTAATTTTAATTGTTTTTTGTTTAAGATAATGTACTAAAGAATAAGGTGAAAATAGCGTATCACTGTAAAAGTTAAGCAGTTTATTGTTTCTAAATATTTTCTTATCAATCTTATCAACAAAAATATTTAGTTGTTTATTTGTGTTCGATATCTTTTGATTGATCGATAGTAAAGAAAATTTATTATCAACAACCAATTTTATCTCGTCCTTATATGGATATAAAAACTTTGCTAGATTTGTTGTTTTTGTAATTATTTTCATTTCTTGTTTATTATCAGATATGTTATAAATTTTAAAATTACATTTCCCAACATTACCAGCAATTATAGATAAGCCTTTTATTTCTACATCATAAACATATTCTATAAAATTACCATTTGAGAAAATAATTGAAAAAATAAATAAAAGTGTATTTGACTTAAATAATTTCATTTATCAACTTGTATATTTTTAGTGATGAATTATCCTTTTTATTTAAATAATTTTTAATTTCATCAGCATTATTATTACCAATTTTTAAAATACTTTTTAAATCAGAACTATCATTTATAACGTTTCCAATGCCAAGTTCCAACATTTCTTTAGCTTCACTAAGTAAATCAATATTCTTGCCGTAACAAACAATATTATTATAAATTAGGGGCTCCAAGGTCGAATGAACGCCTTTACCAAAACCACCGCCAACATAGGCTATATCAGTGAATCTATATAATTCGGGTAAAATTCCAACTTTATCAACAATTAGGCACCCAAAATCTTTATCTATATTTTTTAGTTCTGAATATTTGACTGAATTTGGAAATATTTTTACAATTTTTTTGATTAATGATAAATCAATTTCATGAGGCACTACTATTATCCAATTAAAATTATTATCGTTTAAAGATTTTATAGTTTCATCATTTAATATTTTTAAATCTTCATTTGAAATACTTCCAAAGATAATATTTTTCATACTAGTTAGATTTTCTAATTTATGATTTAATTTTGAATTAGATTTTCGTTGAATTATTTGTTCAAATCTAGTATCTGGTATAACTAATGTGTCATTTATTTCAAGTTTTTTTTCAAATATTTCTTTTATGGATTTAGTGGGAACGATAATTGAATCAAATAGTTTAAAAATATATTTTGTAAAATTAATCCAGAACCAGTTAAGCCTTTTTGAACTTTCGTACAAATTAGCATTAATAATAAAAGTTTTAATTTTCATTTTTTTTGCTATAAACAAGTGTATTGGCCATATATCATGTCTTGTAGTTATATATATATCTGGTTTAATACTATTTAAAAATTTTTTTGCACGCCAGGGGGTATCAATACCATGATAACATGTATAGTCTGATAAATTATTTTCTTTTATTTTATCATAAATTGTTGGTGACATACATGTGGTAACTACAAAAAACTTTTTTTTATCTAACCTTTTAATAATAGGTTTAATTTGCTCGTATTCTCCTGCGGATGCAGCATGAATGAGAATCCTTTTTTTTCCTGATAATTCACAATTATTAAGATTATTTTGTAAATTTTTTGATTGTGATAGGATAGATTTAATCTTGGGGTTTAAACTTTTAGTTAACCAAATAAATAAAAATATAATAGGAGAAATTATATAGTAAATAAAAAATATTAGCATATATTTTTTTTAACAAGCATGTCAACAAATTCTCTAAATGCACCATCTCCACCATTTCTATTAGTAATATAGTCAACTTGAACTATATTTTTAATAGGACTATTATTTGTCAATGCTGATATTCCTACAGCTTTTAAAATTTTTTCATCATTTAAATCATCTCCAATATATGCTACTTCTTCAAGATTTATTTTTAATTCTTTACACACTTTTTTAATTCTTTTTAGCTTATCTTTTTCGTTTATATAAACATTTTTAATATTTAATTTTTCTGCTCTTCTAAGAACTATTTCAGAGTTTTCGCTTGTAATAATTGCAACTTTGACTTTTCTTTTGTTTAATATTTCTACTGCCATACCATCGTATGTGCTAAAAGATTTTATAAAATCTCCATTTTTATTATAATGCATTTTTGCATCAGTCCATACTCCATCAATATCTGTAGCAACTAATTTAATTTTTTTCATTTTCATTCCTATCTATGTAAAGTGCAATGGTTTCAAGTATTTTGAAATCTAGGTGAGTATCTATTTGTTTTCCATAAACTTCTTCAAAAATATAATGACCAATTTTTCCACCTAGTCTATTTTTATATTTTAAAAATGATTTAACTGTAAAAATATAAACAGATCCATTTTCATCATAAATCATATCTTCTTCTTTGAAATCTTGCCTTCTTGGTCTGTTAGAATAATCATACATTGATTTAGGATTAGTTTTAATTTTCCATGTTAAAGGATGGATTGGACTCAATGTTAACATGCAATCGTACTTACCTTTTTCAAATCTATTAATCATTAAATCAAGTGTATTTTTTGGCCTCAGTGGACTTGTTGGTTGAAGTAAAATAATAATATCATTTTTATTAAAATTTTGTGAATTAACTAAATGCTCAATAGCACTTTCTGTAGATGCTTTATCTCCTGAAATATCATCTGGTCTATCTAAAACTATGATATTATTTTCTAATGCTATTTTCTTTATATCATTATTATCAGTTGATAAAATAATATCATTTACTTTTTTGGACTGTTTAGCATAATCTATACTATGTACAATTAAAGGTTTATCAATAAATTTTTTAATATTTTTTAGTGGAATACCTTTGCTTCCACCTCGTGCTGGAATAAATACAATATATTTTTTTTTCATTTTAACATTTTTAACAATTTAAAATCTTTATCATAAGTTACTTTTAAATTTCTATTTGAACCTTTTATTAATTTACATTTATATCCAAAATTCTTCATTATGCTAATATCATCAGTAACTTGTTTGTTATTTTTTTTATGACAGTTAAATAATAATTTATAATTAAAAGATTGGGGTGTTTGTAATTTAAAAAGCACTTTTCGTTTTAGAATCTTTGAAATATTTAATTTGTTTTCACTCATTGCAACAGTGTCAGTACAGGGTAATGCAGGACAAACAGCTACATTATCTTTTAATTCATTTAATGAATCTATAATAATTCTATCACTTACAAATGGTCTCGCAGCATCATGAATAAGTACATTTTTAGTTTTTTCTGAACAATTTTTAAGACCAATATATGATGATTCTTGTCTGCTCTTACCTCCTTCAACTACTATTAAATCTTTATATCTTTTTTTGATTAAATTAAAGTAATTCTGATGAACAACTATAATAATCTCATTTATATTAATATTTTTTGAAAAAGTATTAACTGAATAATCAATCAACGGTTTTCCTTCAAATTCTTTGAATTGCTTAGGAGTTTTATTTTTGAATCTTGTGGCATTTCCAGCTGCCAAAATAATTGCTGTATTCATATTATTTAAGATATTCTTTTAATGTAAATATTTTTTTATCTTTGATTAATTTAGTAACATATTTTTTTTCTGCAATGTGATCATGTTTATCTACTTTTAAAAACCTCTTTAAATTTGCAATTTTTTTAATAAAAAAAGAATCATAATAATGATCATTGTTTTTTTCAAAAAAATCAAAACCATGTATTAAAACAGTTTTATATTTTTGCATTGCCCATAAAATTGAATTTAGACCTGTTGTTGGCCTCTTTATATTTGTTATCTTTTCATATTTTAACATTTCACTTTTTTTAATTAAAGTGTATTCTTTATCGCCAACTTTTAATCTTTTACTTGTTCTTTTTACAATTTTATTAAAGTCTTTTTTTTGTAGATCATATGGAACGAATACAATTATTTTTTCTGGAATTATTTTAGGAATAATTAAATTTTGGTTTCCTCCATTAAACCAAATGGAAGTATTCGATCCAATATTATTTGAATAATTTTTTATTTTGAAGTTATTAATTCTACCTACATTTTTAAAATTTTCAATTATTCTACCAAAATTATATTTTAAGATTGATGGGCCATTACCAATTATTAGTATGATATTGTCATCTTTTTTAATCATAAATATTTTTTTTATTAATTTCTACTAAACTGTAAATCATGTAATTGTTTGTATTTTTTATTTAATGATATTAGATCTTTGTGATTTCCAGTCTCAATTATGGAACCATTTTCCATAACAAGAATTTTATCTGAATTTATTATTGTTGATAGTCTGTGTGCAATGATAATGACTGTTCTATTTGTTATTATATTATCTATTGCTTTATGTACCTTCTTCTCGGATTCTGAATCCAATGATGCGGTAGCTTCATCAAGAATTAATATTTGAGGATTTTTTATTATTGCTCTTGCAATCGAAAGTCTTTGCTTTTCTCCTCCAGAAAGTTTGACACCATTTTCTCCTACTTTAGTTTCAAGACCATTTGGTAATTTCATAACTAAATCCTCTAAATTTGAAGATTTAATAGCCTCGTTAATTTCTTTATCTGTAGCATTTAAATTGCCTAAAAGAATATTATTTTTTATCGAATCATTAAATAATATGGGTGTTTGAGATACAACTCCAATTAAATTTCTTAAATTTTCTAAGTCATAGTCTTTAATATTAATACTATCAATTTTTATTTCACCATTTGTAACATCATATAATCTTGGTATTAGTTCAGAAAATGTTGATTTACCAGCTCCGCTTGTTCCAACTATTGCAATATTATCTCCATTATTTATTTTAACATTAATATCTTTTAATATGTCTCTATCAGATTTATCATATTTAAAAAATACATTTTCAAAAGCAATATTAGATTCAAAATTTTTAATTTTAATTGGACTTTCTGAATTATATATTTTTTGACTATTATCAAAAATTTTAAAAACTCTTTCTGACGATGCTAAACCATTTTGAAAAAGAGCATTAATATTTGCTAATTTTCTTATTGGTTGCATCATAGCAAATAACAATAGAATGAATTTTATAAAATCTTCTGAACTCATACTTTGTGTTTCAAGAACACTTAAACCACCAAACCAAATAAGAACTATTCCAACAAGTAAACCAATTGTTTCATTAATTGGTGTTAAAAGGTTTGATAGTTTTGATTGTCTAAATGATAATTCGAAATGTTCTAAGTTTTCTTTTTTGAATTTTTTATTTTGAAATGTTTGATTATTGAAAATTTTGACAATTTTTATGTTATTTAATGTTTCTTTAATCGTATTCATAATTGAAGCTATTTTATGGCTACTTCTGCTTGCTTTTCTTCTTATACTTTGGCCAATTTTGTAACTTACAAATCCACATAATGGTATTATTGTTAATACAATAAGTGTAAACTTAGTGTTTATTATCAAAAGTAGAATTATGAATGACACAATACTTGCAGGCTCAACAATTATTTTTTGTAAACTTTGAGAAAATGCAATTCGCATATTCCCAATATCACTGATCATAATTGAATTTAATTCTGCAGTTTTATTGTTATTAAAAAAAGATAGAGATAAAGAACTTACGTGCTTGAAAAGTTTTATTCTAATTTTAGTAATCACTTTATTTTGGACATAAGAAATGATATTTTTGCTTATATAAAACAACAAATTTTTTAATATAAAAACTGCTGTTAAAATATAACAGAGAGTTTTTAGTTGTTCGATAGGAGTTCCATATCCAATTAATGTTTGAATTAAAAAATTAAGATATTCATTAACATTTGATGGTTCTGTTATAATACGGGTTTCAGCATTCATTATATTTCCAAGCATGGTTCCTATCAGCCAAATTGAAGATGAATTCAAAATAACAGAGATAAACGAAAATAAAATAGAGAAGACTATTGAAATCTTATATTCTTTAGCAAAACTAAGTAACCTTTTAAATGTTTTCATTTAAATATTCCATCACCTTTTCTGATAAGTTTATGTGGAAATTCTGTAAAATCAATTATGGTAGATCCATTTGATTTTTTATTAACATTACCATAATATATATTAATATCAGGAAAATTACTTTCAATTTTATTAATATCATTTAATGAAGCGCTTCCATGAACATTTACGCTTGTTGTAATTATTGGTTTTTTAAATTTTTTTAATAATTTTAAACAAAAATTATTTTTTGGAATCCTGATACCAATTTTTTTTGAATCACATTGTACTAAATTTGATAGATTGTGTTCTTTTGATTTAAGTAGCGCTGTGTAGGGACCTGGAAAAATTGTTTTGAGATAATTAAGTGTATTATCAGAAATATTTGCATACATGTTTATATATTGAACTGATTGAATCATTATAGATAGAGGTGTTTTACGTTTTTTTAAAGCATTAATTTTTTCAATTGCGATTGTGTTCGTCGCATCTGCTCCAAGTCCAAATAAAGTATCAGTAGGATAAATAATTATACCTCCTTTTTTAATTGTTTCAAAAGCGTGCTCAATCCTATTTTTTGATATAATCATTTGTATATCTCTTTTTTTTGAATTTTATGAAACCAAAAATATTGATTTGGATATTGTTTTATAATTTTTTCGAGTTCTTCAGAATATTTTGAAGTAATTAATTGTAAAATGTTTTTATCATTATAATTATACATATCAAGATTTAAAACTTTTGATTTAAAAATATATTTATTTTTTTCATTCATAACACAATATGAAAATAATATATTTTTCTTTGTTTTAATATGAAATATTGAAGGCCCTTTTGGAAAAGATACTTTCATATTTAAAAAATTAACTTTAAGCCCTCTTCTGCCAGCATTCTGATCCGCTGCTAAGCCCAAGAAATATTTCTTATTTAAAGCATCAATCATCGGTTTGGTACCCTGATTTTTTAAAATTATACTAATATTTTTGAATGTACGACTTTTATTGAAATAAGAATTTAGGAACTTATTTTTAATTTTTTGAGCAACAATGCAAAATTTAAAATCATTTAATCCTAGTAGAGGTGAAAAATATTCCCAATTACCCACATGCCCTGTTACCATTATTGCACCTTTATTATTTTCTAGGCATTTCTTAGTTTCAGCATCAATAATAAAAATATCTTTAATATTAGAATTATTAATATTTTTTAATCTCATAAAATCAATTAAAACCATTCCATAATGTTTGTAGCTATCTTTTAAAATTTTTAATCTATCTTTTTCACTTAAATTAGGGAAACTTTTATCAATATTCATTTTTGCCACTTTTTTTCTTACGGGAAAGAATTTGTAAATGATTTTACCAAAAACTTTACCAATTTTTAATGATAAATTCCTAGGTAAGGTTCTAATTATTAAAGATATAAATAAAAATAAGAGATAAGATGCAAGAGACATTTTTTATAAAATATGCTTTAAATTTCTGTTTAATTGTACTTATATAAAGTTAAAAATAATTTGATTAAGTTAAGGATTAATATCTAAATTTCAATAATTAATTATGACTCTAAAAAACATACCTAACCACCTTGAAAAATATATAGTTAAACAAAACTATGATAGATACAATGTAATTGATCATCAAGTATGGAAATTTATCATGCAAATTTCTATTCCATTTTTCAAAAAACATGCACACAAGTCTTATTTTGAAGGCTTAGAAAAAACAGGAATAACAAAAAATAAAATTCCTTTAATTAAAAAAATGGATGAAAAATTAGCAAAATTTGGTTGGGGAGCTGTTCCTGTCAGAGGTTTTATTCCACCTTGGGATTTTATGAAATTCCAAGCACTTGGAGTATTGCCTATTGCATGTGATATGAGAAGTAGTAAAAACTTAACATATACACCTGCTCCTGATATTGTGCATGAATCTGCTGGACATAGTCCAATAATTATTAACGATGAATATGCTTATTACTTAAAAGAGTATGGAAGGATAGCTTTGAATGCTACTTTTAATGAAGATGATCAAAGAATATATAGAGCTATAAGAAAATTATCAGATTTAAAAGAAAATATTTATGCTTCTCCCAATGAGATTGAAAAAGCAGAAAAAGCGCTTATCGATGTAAGAAATAATCAGAATGAACCAAGTGAGGCAACACTTTTATCCAGATTACATTGGTGGACGGTTGAGTATGGATTAATCGGTGATATCGATAATCCTAAAATTTACGGAGCTGGTTTATTGTCATCAGTTGGTGAGAGTCAGAATTGTCTAGATTCAAAAGTTAAAAAATTACCTTTTTCAATAGATTGTATAAAATACAATTATGATATAACAGAACAGCAGCCTCAACTTTTTGTAGCAAAAGATTTCTCAGCTTTGACTCGCGTTCTGCACGAGTTTGAAAAAACTATGAGTTATAACAGTTGTGATAAAATTGAAAAATTTAAGGATGAAAATATTATTAAAATAAATAATGAAGAACCTCAAAACTTCATTGATGAAAAAATTATGAATTTATATGAAAATTTTGAAGGTGACAATTTTGATTTAGATAAAACAATGAACATTCTTAATAAAGAATACCCTGATGAATGGTTATTGAGGTTTAAAATATATAGAAGGTATTACAATCAGGGTGGTAATTGGCTAAAACATTTAAGAAATTATTTAACCAATTACCGATTAAATTCAGATATGAATAGTGCAATTCTGAGAGGGCTCAAAATTGTTGAGAATGGTTAGTTAAACTTACCCATAACTTCTTCAAGCCATTCAATCATTTGGTCTTCGCACTTTTCATCTTCATTATCATAATCAAGTCCTAATCCCATGAGTTGACCATCAGCAAGAGCTACAGATTCTCTAAATTCATAATTAGAAGGATCACAATGTCCTATTAAATTACCACCTTTATCTACCCAAGGTTTTGCTAAAATTCCTATTGCATCTAAAAAGTTGTCTGGATATCCTACTTGATCACCGCAACCAAAAAAAGCAGCGGTTTTATTTTTAAAATCCATTTCTTGATAATTTAAAAATACTGCATCCCAGTCTTCTTGAAGTTCGCCAATATTCCATGTTGGACAACCAATAATAATATTATCGAATTCCATTATTTTTTCTAAGTCACAATCAGCAATATCAAATGATTCTACCTCAACTTCATTCATTTCTAAATATTCAGCCATGAATTCAGCTGCAGTTTTTGTATTATCTGATGAACTTCCATAAAATAAACCAATTTTTTTCATTTATTCATTCCTTTAGTTTTGATTACATATTTAATTTACTTAATTTTTACACGTTATGCACGTTTTTTTTATAAGTTTTACAAATTAATAATAATTAACCGCACTAATAATTTATAAAAAAAATAAACATAAAAAAACATCTTATTGAGAATGAAACTCATTTAAATTAAATACGATAATTTTTATCGTATTTATGTTGGAATCATCATTATGAAATTTATAAATTATGATTAAGAGAGAATAATATATGTTTAAGCTTAGTAAAACAACAGAATACGCACTAATTTCAATTAATCACATTAAAAATTGTGAATTAGATTTGCCAATTTCTGTAAGATCTATATCGGATGAATATAATATACCATACGAATTATTAGCTAAAATTTTACAAAAATTATCTAAAAATAATATATTAATATCAGTGCATGGTCCCAAGGGAGGTTACATGATTGATAAGAAACAAACATCTAAAAGTTTGGTAGAATTAATGGAAATACTTGAGGGGCCATTTGGCATTGTTAGTTGTATTAATGATAGTAATTGTGAACAATTAAATAACTGTAATATTTTATCACCCTTAGAAAAAATTAACTCTCAACTTTATAAAGTTTTTAACAAAATTAAATTAAATCAAATAACTTGAGGTATTCACAAATGGAAAATCAAGAAAAAGATATTTTAAGTCAAGAAATAAAACTAACAGAAAAAGCTATTAAAAGAGTCAAAGCTATATTAAATGGGGAAGACAAGAAAGATCATGCGCTTAGGGTATCTGTTGTTGGCGGAGGTTGTTCTGGAATGAGTTACAATTTATCCTTTGACAATAAGAAAGAAGAGTTTGATAAAGTATTTAATATTGAGGGTGTTAAAGTTTTTTGTGATTTGAAAAGTTGGTTATATGTAAAAGGAACAGTAATTGATTATTCTGATGATCTTTTGAGCGGCGGTTTTAAAATTGAAAATCCCAATGCAGAGAGAACCTGTGGCTGCGGAACGAGTTTTTCTGTATGAAAATTAAAACAAAAAAAGAAAAACAAGATATTATTTTATCTGATACTCTAAATAAAAAATATGAGTATGGATTTGTTACAAATATCGAACAAGATACTCTACCTCCAGGATTAGATGAAAATGTAATTAAAATTATATCTAGTAAAAAAAATGAACCCAAATGGTTATTGGATTGGCGTTTAAAAGCTTACAAACGTTGGAAAAAAATGGATGAGCCTAATTGGGCTGAACTAAAGATTCCTAGAATAGACTATAACTCAATAAGTTATTTCTCTGCACCAAAAAAGAAAAAACTTGATAGTTTAGATGAAGTTGATCCTGAACTTTTAGCAACATATGATAAACTTGGAATACCTATTCATGAACAGAAAATGCTATCAGGCGTAGCTGTTGATGCTGTTTTTGATAGTGTATCAGTAGCAACAACATTTAAAAAGGATTTAGCAAAAGCAGGAGTTATATTTTGTTCTTTCTCTGAAGCGGTACAATTATATCCTGATATAGTTAAGAAATATTTAGGTTCTGTAGTACCAGTTTCTGATAACTTTTTTTCAGCACTTAATTCCGCTGTATTTACTGACGGTTCTTTTGTCTATATTCCAAAGGGTGTTAAATGTCCTATGGAATTATCAACATATTTTAGAATTAATGCCATTAATACTGGGCAATTTGAACGAACATTAATAATTGCTGATGATAAATCATACGTAAGTTATTTAGAGGGTTGTACAGCACCTATGAGAGATGAAAATCAGTTACATGCCGCTGTAGTCGAACTAGTTGCACTTGAGGAATCAGAAATAAAATATTCTACTGTTCAAAATTGGTATCCAGGCGATAAAGATGGTAAAGGTGGTATATATAATTTTGTTACCAAAAGAGGTAATTGTAAAGGTTTTAAATCAAAAATCTCATGGACTCAAATAGAAACTGGATCTGCAATCACTTGGAAATATCCTAGTTGCATCTTAAAAGGTGACTATTCTGTAGGTGAATTTCATTCTGTAGCAGTAACAACTAATAAGCAGCAAGCTGATACAGGCACAAAAATGATTCACCTTGGGAAAAATACAAAAAGTACGATTATTTCTAAAGGTATTT
>Ga0163111_10002513_pt1 | contig 11669 bp, 11 predicted proteins | sample CRUFie1St18metaG_FD_109645 | JGI IMG/M metagenome (GOLD analysis project Ga0163111, IMG submission 109645) | Marine microbial communities from the Costa Rica Dome - CRUD Field 142mm St18 metaG | ecosystem: Environmental > Aquatic > Marine > Oceanic > Photic zone | place: Costa Rica: the Eastern... | reverse complement strand
TTTTTACCCCTGCACCGCATAGTATGCCAACATTAGTAGAGATATCTCTGACAACATCTACTGTACCAGTTACGATTTTTGGATCAGCAGATGTGACAGAAATTTCTCCTCCTATCAATTCCGGTGGCTCTACTGCAACGAAGGTTGGCTCCAATGCTGCTAATGCTTCTGCTTCTTCTATATTAGCAGCACATGCGCAAACAGTGAAATTTTCCGGTACTTGGTCCAATAACATAGCAACATGCTCAATGCTAACCTTATGTTCTGCATGATTTATCAAAGTACCTTTGGCGCCCCTTTCTATAGCAGTATCAGGATGTAACCAGCCAGTGTTTGAGCCGAATTGGATTGGATCCAAATGCTGAGTCCAAACTTCTAAGTTTGGAGCTATTTTAACTACTGATGAAAGATCAAATGCAGATACTACAGCGACAATACGAGCATCACTCTCTAAACCCCCCATGGCTCTTGCTAAATTCTCTGCAGAAAGGCCATGAGCAGTCTCATAAGTTTTAAAATTCACAACTACAAGTTTTTCTCCCATGTTAATCCGAAAAGGACAATGATTTTTACAATGTCGCAATAAACTCTCAGAAAGTCGTGTGATGATTTATTACAGCATCTGATAAAACTGTATTATCAGATATAATTGAGCCTTCACCTATTAAACATCTCTTTAATCTAACATCTTTACCTATAACTGCGTTTTTTAGAACAACACAATCTTGTAAAGAAGATGTTTTATGTATTGAGACATTTGTGCCTATTGAGCATCCTATAGATGAAGAAGTATTGGAAACGCCTTCTCCATACCATGAATTAACTATTTTTTTCCCTGAAAGAAATCTATTATTTTCAATACATGTTTGTGCTGCTTCAATGAATGAATTAGGAGTTCCAGCATCGACAAAGTATCCTGAAAAAACAAGTCCTGCCATTTCCCCAGATTCAGCAACAGGAGGAAAAACTACCCTTTCCATACTATGCTTATCACTAGAGAATTGGGTAATTAAATCTCTGCTTACTATGACACATCCTGCATTAATTAAATTAGAAAACTCCGTACCTGGATCTGGTTTTTCTTGGAATCTTCTGATCATTCCTGATTCATCTAAATCGCAAACTCCGAAACGGCTTGGATCTTCTACTTCCCAAAGAGATAATGTGGCTCTAGCACCTGTATTATTATGATGCTCTAATAATTCTTGGACATTTACGCTTGAAATTAAATCTCCATTTAAAACTAATACCGGGCCTGTGCCATTAAGCTTTTTTGCAGCTAAACCGACCGCGCCTCCAGTCCCGAGGGCTTCTTCTTCTACTGAAATAAGAACTTCATAATTTGTTTTATTTTTTGAGAAAAAATTCTGAATTTGATCAACGCCATGACCAGCAGCAACAATGACTCTTGAAATCAAATCTTCTGGAACAACTTCAATAACGCGTTCCAAGAGTGTTTTGTCAAGCATGGGGAGTAAGGGCTTAGCCCTTTCTTCTGTCCAAGGTCTTAATCGAGTCCCGAATCCTCCGACAAGTACGATAACTTCCATGTAATGTGGTGTGCTAGTTACGATTTGAGTCCTTCGTTTGATTAGTCTTTAACAATACTATCTACAGTATCTTTCAAAGATGATGAGGGGGTGGGATGGGCATGAATATTCACGAGTATCAGGCAAAGGCTATTTTTAATGAATCTGGAGTTAAAGTTGTCAAAGGAATTCATTGCACAAATGTGGATGAAGCACTAAATGCATATGACGAATTGAATACTGATATTGTTGCAGTAAAAAGTCAGATACATGCTGGAGGCAGAGGAAAGGGAGTCCTTTATGATCCAATAACTAATGATCTAATTATGGAAGGAGGAGTTAAAATAGCATTCTCCAAGGAAGAAGTTGGGCGATATGCATCATCAATAATTGGTAAAAAGTTAGTAACCAAACAAACTGGCAAAGAAGGAAAAATAGTAAATAACTTGTATATAGAATCAGGGTGTAATATTTCACATGAGTATTATTTAGCGATATTAATTGATCGTGAAGCTAAATCAGTACTAGTAATGGGCTCAACTGAAGGTGGAGTTGACATAGAAGAAGTAGCAGAAAAAACCCCAGAAGCGATCCATAAGATTTGGGCAGACCCATTAGAAGGACTAGGAAGTGAGGATGTGACAATGTTCGCTGAATCATTAGGCCTTGAGGGAGAATCTAAACATGAAATGATTGAAATGGTAAATGCATTATATGGCATGTTTTTGGAAAGAGATTGTTCAATGATAGAAATCAATCCACTTGTAAAGAGTGAATCAGGAGAGATAATAGCACTAGATGGAAAAGTTAGTTTTGATGATAATGCTGATTTCAGACATCCTTGGAGGAATAATTTAAGAGATTTGACAGAAGAAGAGGAGGTAGAAATAAGGGCCAATAATTATGGACTATCTTATGTGAAATTAGATGGTAATATTGGATGTTTAGTAAATGGTGCAGGATTAGCTATGGCTTCAATGGATGTCATAAAACTCTATGGAAGTGAGCCTGCTAATTTCTTAGATATAGGAGGGGGAGCAACGCGGGAATCTATTACGGCAGCATTTGAAATAATTCTCGAGGATAAAAATGTAGAAGGCATATTAGTGAATATTTTTGGAGGAATAATTCAATGCGATATGGTAGCAAACAGTGTAATCGAAGCATCAAAAGAAATAGGATTAGATGTCCCCCTTGTAGTGAGATTTTCGGGTACGAACCATGTTGAAGGAACTGAAATATTGAATAAAAGTGATTTAAATGTTCATACTGCAACCACTCTCGCAGAAGGTGCAGAAAAAATAGTTAACCTAACAAGGAGGGGAAACTAATGTCCATTTGGGTTGATGAAAATAGTAAGATTTTGATTCAAGGAATCACAGGAAAACAAGGAACATTTCATGGAACAAGAATGATTGAATATGATACAAATGTAGTAGGAGGAGTTACTCCAGGAAAGGGAGGGCAAAAATTAAACTTCTCAGGAAAGGAAATTACAGTTTATGATTCTATGCAAGAAGCGATATTAGAAACTGGAGCGAATGTGAGCGTCATCTATGTTCCTGCACGTTTTGCATCTGCAGCGATAGTAGAGGCTGCTAATGCTTTTCAAGAAAATGGTGGTGGATTAATCGTATGCATAACTGAAGGAATCCCTATTCTTGATATGGTAACTGCAGTAGCTAACGTGAGAAAATGTCCTGATGTTCGATTAATAGGGCCTAATTGCCCTGGGATAATCACACCAAGAGAAAATGGAGGTTGTAAAGTTGGTATTATGCCTGGTTTCATACACGCAAGGGGCAGAATAGGAATTGTTTCAAAAAGTGGTACGTTAACTTATGAAGCGGTTGCACAAACAATGAGTGTTGGAGAAGGGCAATCTACGTGCGTAGGAATCGGAGGAGATCCGGTAAATGGAACAGGTTTTATTGATTGTTTGCAGGCATTTGAAAATGATAATCAGACGGAAGCAATAGTATTAATTGGAGAAATTGGAGGAACAGCAGAAGAAGAAGCTGCGGAATGGGCATCAAAGAATATGAGTAAACCAATAGTTGGTTTTGTTGCGGGTTCAACGGCCCCTCCTGGTAAAAGAATGGGCCATGCTGGAGCGATTATTTCAGGAGGAAAGGGGACTGCAGAAGAGAAATTTGCTGCATTTGAAAGGGCAGGAATTTATGTTGCAAGAGATCCTTCAGAAATAGGAAATGTTCTAATTAAGGCCTTAGAAGATGCAGGAATAAAATAACTTAAGGAGTGTTGTGATAGTGAGAAAAATCGATAAAAGAATCGATATTTTGCTTAAGGGTACTTCAAGATCATTTTATTTGACATTAAATTTTCTACCGAAGAAAATTCGTAAACAATTAGGCCTACTCTATTTATTAGCCAGGCTTTCAGATACTATTGCTGACTCGAAAGTAGGAGAAAAAGATATACTTATACATTTAATTGGCCAATATAATGATAGAGTACAAAAAAGATCTGAAATAATTCCTAACTTGGCGGATTTATCATTACTTCAAGAAAATTCTGCAGAACAGGATTTATTACAAAATGTAATATTACCAATAAAATATCTAGAAGAATATAAGATTTTTAGCGAAAGTGATAGGAGAAAAATTAGAGAATGTTTAGAAATTATAATTAGAGGGCAAATGCTTGATTTGGAAAGATTTAGTGCATCCTCCGACGGAGACATAATAGCCTTAAATGATGAAAATGAACTAGATGAATATACATACTCAGTTGCTGGATGTGTTGGAGAATTCTGGACACATATGGCCTTAGACCATCAGTTTGAAGTTGATAATGAGACACGGAATAGCTTATTCGAAAATGGTATTAGATTCGGTAAATCATTACAATTGATTAATATCCTCAGAGATATTCCTGAAGATATTGCAATGGGGAGATGCTACATACCGATGGAAAACTTATTGCAATATGATTTGAAGCCAAAGGATTTGCTGGATTCAAACAATATGGATAAATTTAGACCTCTTTTTGATTCATATATCTCAAAGGCATATGAACACCTAAATTACGCAATTAAATGGGTCAATATGTTACCTAAAAATCAGTATAGACTACGATTTTCGTGTATTCTACCTATACTAATAGGACAGAGTACCCTGAAAATGTTAAGTGAGAATAATGTCCTAGATAATAAAAATAGCATAAAGATATCTAGAAAAGAAATTAAATCGATATTTAGAACGTCATTATTTGCTTCGATAACCAAAAATAGAACTTCAAAACTAATTGGAAAAGATGATATATTTTTTGAAAAATAATGATATATTTTGGCACACATCATAGTGAACTTCAAGAAAGCACGGTTCTCGCTCAACATGAAAACTATGCGCGAAGAGCAGATTTCAGATTTTGTCTTCGAACAAAATTTTCAAAATAATGAAATTATTTCATTGATTGATTCAGAAGAAGAAAATGCAGTAAAAAGAATTCAACTAGTTCGGTCTGCGGTAAAAATGACAAAAGATGCTACAAGAGCAATTAGCATAACAGCCCTTGAAACTCTCCGAGAAGGTGCTATCTTCATGGGAGTAATTGGTTCAAGAGGAGAATTAACGAATCCCTTCAGATATATAGATGCCCCGATATGGGAAGAAACACAAGTGCCCCCTCACATGATTTCCACAGCATATGATTATTGTGAAGAATTGACTCGTAGAGAAGCTGGAAATTTCTATCATTCATTTAAATATTTGCCGGATTATGAAAGAAAGGCTATTTGTGCTTATTATGCATTTTGCAGAAGGGCCGACGATATAGCAGACGGTGATTTTGTTGATGTTTTTCCAGGAGGTTCATCCGACGACCCAGAATCAATAGAATACAGAGATAACATACTAAACTTGAGTAAAGGAAATACTGTTTTAGACAGAGTATCGTATAATGAAAAAATGTCTCAACTATTTTACTATAGAAAGAAATTATCTACAGCATACGAAGAAGTAACCTCTACGGATCCAATTTTTATGGCAATTAAAGATACTGTAAATAATTTTGGCATACCAAAACAACTGCTTGATGACATGGTTAGTGGAATGGAAGATGATTTCCATAGTAATAGATATGATACATTCGAAGATCTCTATGCCTATTGTTACAGAGTCGCATCTACTGTTGGATTAGTATGTATTGAGATTTATGGATATGATAATATCAAAGCAAAGGAATATGCTGAATCCTGGGGTATTTTCATGCAACTTGTAAATATCTTAAGAGACGTCAAAGAGGATGCAGAGAGAAATAGAATATACTTACCATTAGAGGATCTAAAAAGATATGGAATCACAGAAGAAGATATACTAAATAATGATGAAATTAATAAACATCCTGGTTGGAAACCATTTGTAGAAAGTTACATCCAAAGAGCCAATGAATATAGAGATAAAGCTTTCAAATTATTGCCCTTACTTGATAAATCATCCAGATATTCACCTGCGGCTATGGCGGCATTCTACAGTTCGATACTGAAGAAGATTAAGAAAAATGATGGCGATGTGTTTTCCGAAAGAATTCAATTATCCAAGACTGAAAAAATTCTACTTGCAGGATATGTCTACATAAGGTATAGATTCTTAGCAGTATGATATTATAAATTAGAGTCTGTCCTAAATAAAACAGGTGTATGACATATTTAGGGAGGAGTTGTCATGAGAGTAGCAGTACTATTGGAAGAGCGTTGTAAACCTAACAGCCCAGCATTCAATTATTTGCTAAAATATGCGGGCTCTTGTGGCGCAGAATGTATCCAATTTGAAGAAAATAAATTTCGAATCCTAGAAACTGCTTGTCCAGTTTGTTTTACTCGCGCTAAATTGTGCCCAGGCGATGCTGTTAAAATAATAAATCTTCCAAAGGAGCTTGATGATGACTTAACTCATCGATACGATGAAAATGGGTTTGGACTGTTTCGATTACCAGCGCCAAGGGAGGAGCAAGTCATTGGTATTCTAGGCCCCAATGGCATGGGAAAATCTACAGCAATAAATATCTTATCTGGTTCACTAAGGCCCAATCTTGGAGGATGGGATCTTGAATTAAAAGAATGGGATGAAATAATTGAGTCATTTCCCAGAGGAGAGTTACGAGATTATCTAAGTACTGTTGCAGAAGAAGGAGTGAAAATTGCTGTTAAGCCACAGTATATTGATAAACTTCCAAAAATATTCCAAGGAAAAGTGAATGAATTACTTGAACGAGTTGACGATAGAGAGGAGATTGAACAGTATGCAAAACTTCTTGATATTGAGGGAGTATTAAATCGTACCTTGGACAAACTATCAGGAGGAGAGTTGCAACGTGTTGCAATGGCCGCAACTCTACTCAAAGAGGCTGATGTGTATTTTTTTGATGAGCCTTCATCTTATCTTGATATTTATGAGAGAATGAGGATTGTTAGAATCATTCAAGGATTGGTAGAAAGAGGAAAAAGAATATTAGTTGTTGAACATGATTTAGCGATACTTGACGTTATGTGTGATTTATTACAAATTGTCTATGGAGAAAGGGCAGCATATGGTATTTTCACTCAACCGAGAAATACAAGAACTGCAATTAATGCTTATCTAGACGGTTACCTGCCAGAAGAAAATGTTAGAATACGAGACAAGCCAATACAGTTTCTTAGAGGGAGAGTACGAGGAGAAGAAATTGGTGCACCAATCTTATCTTGGGGAGATATGGAAAAAAGAATTGGAAATTTTCACTTAAAAACAGGCGAAGGGCAAGTTAGAAGTGCAGAAGTAGTAGGAGTAGTTGGCCCCAATGCTACTGGAAAAACAACCATGGTAAAGATGATTGCTGGAGAATTTGAACCGGATTCCGGTTGGTGTACAATGGACGCGAAAATATCATATAAACAACAACATGTAAGTACCGACTTTGATGGAAATGTTCAGAACTGGCTGGATTCAGAACTGGGTATGAAGTGGAGAAGTGGAGAATTTCATACTCAAGTAATAAGGCCGCTGCAAGTTGACCAATTATTAGAATTACAAGCAAGAAGACTATCAGGAGGAGAATTACAGGCAGTAAGTATAGCGATTTGTTTGGGCAAAGAAGCAGATTTATATTTGCTAGATGAACCAAGTGCACACTTAGATGCCAATGCAAGAATGGAAACAGCGAAGGCCATAAGGAGAACTATGGAAAGTAATGAAAAGGCGGCCCTTGTTATAGATCATGATATTTATTTTATCGATATAGTTAGTGATTCTTTATTAGTTTTTGATGGTGAAGGAGGTAAAAATGGCAATGCAACAGGGCCTTTAAATCTAAGAAAGGGGATGAATAAATTTCTTTCTAGCGTTGACGTAACATTCAGAAGAGATCATGATTCTCATAGGCCTAGAATAAATAAACCAGGTAGTAGGAAAGATAGAGAACAAAAAATAGAAGGAGAATACTTCTATGTTGAATAATATCCATTGGATTCTTGAATGATGCAGGTGACGCCGCGATATGTCTGAAGGCCCGGAGGGTGATATCCCTGTTGAAGGAGATATAGATGAAGTTGAAGGAGATATAGATGAAGTAAAGGAAGAAGATTCCATACAATCTCTAGAGAAACGGGTATTAGAATTAGAAAAAGAATTACAATACTCGGCAGCTGAAATTGTCAATACGAGACAAAGATTGATGAGAGATAAAAATGAAGCTTTGAAATATGGTAGTGCTAATTTAGCAAGTAAAATAATTCCAATCATTGATACTCTTACTAGAGCCATAGAAAGTGGTGGAAATGATAAAAATTCTGAATCCATAGTCGACGGAGTAAAATTGATATTAGAAAATATCACTTTAGCGTTAATAAATGAAGGAGTTGTGAAAATAGAGATTATAGAAAATTCTTTTGATCCTACTACCATGGAAGCTATTGCAACAGTACCTTGTCCGGAAGGAGAAGCGCCAGGAAAAATAGTCCAAGTTATCGAAGATGGATATAAATTGCATGATAGGGTGTTGCGTGCGGCAAAGGTAATTGTTTACGAAGGGTGACTTTGGTGGATGTAAATGTATACAAAAATAATTTGCTACAAATTATTTTTACTCTATTAGTTGTTTACATCTTTATAATATCATCAATTCAAATCATTGCGCCAAATAAAGTAATAAAACCCGACGATTTTCCTAAATCTTGTCCGGTTGACTCAAAAAACTGTACAATGATTGGACCTATCCCTCATAGAGGGAATAATATTTCTGAAATACGATTTGAAGCAAACATTAGTAATGTCATGGAAGGAGTAGATAAATGGATAAAAACAAATTCTGGAGAAATATTACAAGAATGGCCAAATCATACTCACGCTGTCTTTAGAACTAAATTTTGGAAATTTCCTGATGATTTCGTAGTTAACTTACACTGTGAAAATGAAGAAGTAGTTATGTATGTTTATTCTAAATCTAGGCTTGGGATAAGTGATTTAGGCATAAATGACGATAGAGTAGATTCTTTCACTAACTTTATGCTAGAAATGGAAATATCTACATCTAAGTGTACCTACGGTGATTAGAATAATATGGTAGACCTGATACATGAGAAAATTGAATTGGCCAAAACGTTACCTTCAAGTTATTATTTAGATGAAGAAATATTTAGAGATATTAAGGATAAAATATCTCTTATGTGGCACTTCTCTGCTCATGAAAATCAATTATCGCAAAAAAATATAGTCCCAATAAAACATTCAAAAAAGCTAATGAAAGAAGCTATTGTTTTAACTAGGGATGAAGTTATTAAATCTCTGTCAAATGTATGCACTCACAGAGGTATGATAATAAACACTGAATCTACTAAATCAAATGTATTAAAATGTAAATATCATGGAAGAACTTTTGATTTGAAAGGATGTATAAAAAATATGCCAAAATTTGATAATGTTGTCGATTTTCCTAATGACTCAGATAATCTAAAGTGTTTCTCTACAATAAGATGGAAAGGGCTTTTATTTACTTCTTTAAAAAAAACAAGTACTCCTAGATGGATTGAATTTTTAGAAGATAGAATGGGTTGGCTAAATATAGAATCATTCGTACATGATATTGAATATTATAAATCATATAATATTAACGCAAATTGGGCCTTATATGTCGACAACTATCTTGAAGGTTTTCATATACCCTATGTCCATTCAGACTTAAATGAAGTATTAAGTTATGAAGATTATGAAACAGAAATATTTGAAGATGGAGTCTTACAAATAGGAATCGCCAAGGATGATGAAGATATCTTTGATTTACCAAAAATATCGAAGGATTATGGGAAGAAAATTGCTGCCTATTACTTCTGGATCTTTCCTGGATTAATGCTAAATTTTTATCCCTGGGGATTATCAGTAAACCTAGTAGTTCCGACTTCGGTCAATAAAACTGAAATAATCTATCAGAGATATATTGCTGACCCTTCATTGATTGGAGAAGGAGCAGGAGGAGATTTGGATAAAGTTGAAAGAGAGGATCAAGAAATAGTGGAAGCGGTACAAATTGGAGTAAGTAGTTCTTCATATGATAGGGGCAGATATTCTCCAACAATGGAAAGAGGAGTGCATCATTTTCATAGAATATTAACGAATATATGATTTTAATTATCGGAATGACGTATTCTTAATACTCCGAAAATAACCAGTAAAATACAAATCAGTGCGGCTATATTAGCTATTATAATAGAATAAGAAACGATTAATATTCCGTAAATTAGCCATAAAATTAAAGCCGATGCAACAAGAAAAAAAGTAGGTAGCGATATTCCCTCATGAGATTTCTCAATCCATACTTCTTTAATTTGAGGAATCCATGCTATAACGCCCAAAAAGCCGGCAAATAAACCTATTAACTCAATACTTAATGACAAAAAAACCCTCATAAATCGTCTCGGTCTTGTTTTACGCCGTTATTCCAATTATATATTCCCTTATTCGTCTTTATTCCAAGATCTCCATTCTCCACTAATTTATCTAAAAGAGGATGAGGAAGATACGAATCATCAGAAAAGGAATTTGCAAGGTTATTTAGTATATCTCTTCTAACATCCAAACCTACTAAGTCTGTTAATTCTAGTGGGCCGATAGGATGTTTGTAACCGAGTACCATTGCAGTGTCGATATCACTAGCAGATGCAACTCCTTCCGATAGCATTTTTATGGCTTCATTACCCAAAATCACGCCTAATCTGCTTGTTGCAAAACCAGGATAATCATTTACAAGAATTGTTTTTTTATTAAGTTCTTGGCCTACATATTCTGCTATTTTTATTGTTTCTTTCGAACATTTTTCATGTTTAATTATTTCAATTAATTTCATTATAGGGACAGGATTGAAAAAATGCATTCCTATGACTCTGTCTGGTCTATTTGTTGAATTTGCTATCTCTGAAATAGATAAACTAGAAGTGTTAGTAACTAATATTGTCTCTTCGGGCAGAATAGCATCTAACTCAGAGAAAATTTCTTTTTTCAATGATAATATCTCAGGAACAGCTTCAATAACAATATTGGCATTTGAAACTGCTGTTGCTATATCAGTATAAATTTCCAAATTTTCAGACCATGAAACTAATTGTTCTCTAGTAGTTTTTCCACGTAATATTCCTTTCTCCCAAAATGAATTAATTATCTTAAGAGAATTTTGAAGGCTTGCCTCAGAGGTATCAAAGATTTTTGTCCTCCAACCTCTTTGTGCACATATCTGGGCTATTCCTGCACCCATCGTGCCAGCACCTATAACTGCGACAACATTGACTTTCATGTTAGTAGGTTGTATGCCTAGTCCATATGATTTACTCAATCTTCACGCCCATAAGATGCAAGTGCAGCCTGAAATAACCTTTGACGAGGGACATCATGTTCTAAAAAACAAGTAAATGGTGCAACATCTTTCAAAAGTTCTATTGCGCTAACATATGCTCCATAAATGAATGGATCAGCTACATCGGTTTGAGGGATATCAATTCCTAATTTGGATAATCCTTTTCTTGTATCTTCATCCCAAATTGCATAGGTGTGATGAGTGAAATGAAGGTAACTAGAGAGTCGTTTTAGATTAGATCTTGCTTTTTCAGTAAAACTATCTAAAAGTAATGTATCAGGATATTTTATTGCATATAGT
>Ga0163111_10002511_pt1 | contig 11672 bp, 10 predicted proteins | sample CRUFie1St18metaG_FD_109645 | JGI IMG/M metagenome (GOLD analysis project Ga0163111, IMG submission 109645) | Marine microbial communities from the Costa Rica Dome - CRUD Field 142mm St18 metaG | ecosystem: Environmental > Aquatic > Marine > Oceanic > Photic zone | place: Costa Rica: the Eastern... | reverse complement strand
TAGTACATCGACTTCATGTCGTAGCTGTAGTCGGGGTTTGCTTCCATGTACTCTTTTTGAATGGCGTCAAGTTCCGCAGCCACGGCCGCGCCTCGCTCGTCCTCAGGCATGTCGTCGTTGACCTTGCTGAGCACGCGCTCGGTGACGTCGTCGATGCGGACGAGGAAGCTCACGTAGAAGTCCTCGATGTGCATTTCTTGGTCTTTGGCCTTGGCCCAAAAACCGTCCGTCAAGTAATCGTGCTCAGGCGCACTGAAGCTCTGAATGGCGCCATATGCACAGTGGTGGTTGGTGAGCACCAAGCCTTGCGAAGAGATGACCTCCGCCGTGCAGCTCCCGCCGTTCAAACGCACGATGGCGTCCTTCAGGGAAGCGTTGTTGATGTCGTAAATGTCTTGGGCGCTCAAGCGGAGGCCGGCTTCTTGCATGCCAGCTTCGTTGATGCGCTGAAGCATGTGGAGGAGCCACATGCCCTCGTCGGCGCGTGCCGAAGAGAAAAGGAGCAGGAATGCTGCTGCCAGGGTTGTGAATCGTTTCATGTCGATCAGGTTAGAGTGTTCGTATCAATCATCGCGCAGAGCTTGCGTCGGCTTGCCAATCGGCGGCACCGGCCAGTCGCTCGATGCGGGTGTAAAGGTCGTTCAAGTCAGGTCCCCCGTAGCGGTTGTAGACAGTCTGCCCATCGATGGTGATGATGTTGGCCGGCAGGTCCATGACCATGGGATTGTCGTATCGGCTCTGCAAGGTGTCAAAGCCCATGTCCGTGGCCAAATCCGCGACCATGCGCCACATTCCCACGTCCACCTGCGCCCGGTGCAAACCCCGCGCCAAAGAACGCCCAAAGGCTTGGTCGCAAAATCGCTCCACGTTCAGGATGGCCTCACCGGTGTTCAACACCGAAAGCTCATAGACCGGACATTGGCCGAAGCACGGCGTCCGCTGCAAGCCTACCACGACCTGCACTTCCATGGCGGTATCCTTGGTTTCACGGCAACCGCCGAGCGTCAAGCAAGACATCACGCCCAGCAGGGCGCCCAACCACAGGCACGTGCGCATCACTTCTTTTTGCGGTTCGAACGCGCTTCATTCTTTTTGCGCTCCTGTTCCTTTTGCTTTTTTTCCGCTTCCTTGGCGGCCTCTTGCAGGCGTTCCATGAAGCTCGGCTTCGTGCGGTCCTTGGCCTTGGATTTGTTGTCCTCGATTTTGGTCCGAATCTTGTCCTCGTTGATGAAGAAGCGCTTGATGGTCACCATTTGGCCGATGCTCACGACGTTGGCCGTGAAATAGTACAAACTCAAACCCGAGGCGAAGCCGTTGAAGAAGAACAGCATCGTGAAGGGCATGATGTTCTGGATGGTCTTCATGTCCGGCATGCCCGGCTGTTGTGGCATGCTTTGGTTGGCCATGGTCATGCGCATGTACACCAACATGGACGCGGCCATGAGGATGGTGAATCCACTGACATGCGCACCGTAGAAGGGAATGCTGAACGGCAAATCCAACACGCTGTCAAAGGCCCCGAGGTCGTCCGCCCACAGGAACGACTGACCCCGCAGGTCGATGTTCGAGGGGAAGAAGCGGAACATGGCGTAGAGGATCGGCATCTGCAACAGTGCAGGAAGGCATCCGGCCATGGGATTGACCCCCGTCCTTCGGTACAACTCCATCGTCTCTTGCTGGCGCTTCATGGCGTCTTCCGCGTGGCGCTCGTTGATCTCATTGAGTTCAGGACGGAGCACGCGCATCTTGGCAGAGCTCATGAAATTCTTCCACGTGATCGGGAAGAGGGCGCTCTTGATGATCAGCGTCAGGATGAGGACAATGAGGCCGAGGTTTCCAACGTATTGCGCCACGAATCCGTAGATCGGCAAGATGATGTTGCGGTTCACCCACCCAAAAATCCACCACCCGTAGTCGATGATGCGCCCCACCTCAGCGAGCCCCGTGGCTTCGAGTTCTGCCAAGTCGTTGGGCCCGAAGTAGAAGTGCAGAGGCTGCCCTTCGTAGGGCAACTCGGCTTCGTAGCCCATGACGTAGGTAGTGTCGTCTGAAGGGAGGACGTTGGCAATGCGGGCACCAGGTGCAAAGGGTTTGGGACTGCTGACCAAGGCCGAGAAGTAGTTCTGCTTGAAGGACAACCAGGACAGCCCTTCCTCGAGCACTTCCTCGTCTTCTTTTCCGTCGCTGAGATAATCTCGCTCTTCGCCGAGTTCGAGGTAGTAGATGGCACTGTGCTGGCGTTCCCACTGCAATCCTTTTTCGTTGCGTTGGCCCACGGCATTCCACGTGAACGTGCGGTTGCGGTCCGTGGCGTTTTCCACCCCGGTGAAGCTGATGTCTGTTTTGACTTGGTAGCCGTCCAGGTTGTGGACCAAACGGATGGACATGCCCGGCGCCATCGTCGCCGCCATCACCAACTGGCTGTTCGATTGGGAAACGGGTTGGAAGTGCAAATCCGAGAAGCCCACGCGTCCCACGCCGGGAACGTCCCAAGACACGTTCATCTCTGAGAGGTCACGCGCCCAAAGGCTCACAGGTTTATCCGAGCCATATCGCGTGTAGCCGTCGTTCAAAGTGGCTTCGACGGGCAAACCACCACGCGTGTTGAAGACCACACGAACGCTTTCGTTTTCCAAAGCCACGTCGCGGTCGGTGCCGGCCACAGCCGTCCCAAAAATGCCGTAACGACGCTGCAACTCTGCCGTCAGCGCCTCTGCCTCCGAGGAACCGTCGTCAAGAGTGGTGCCGTTTTGCAAGGCTTCCATGGTGGCGAGTTCCGCGCGGGCCTGGGCCTGTTCGAGCTGGGCGAGGCTGTCTTGAGACGCAGCCTCGGCTTCCTGTTGGGCTTCCCACGCCGCGATCTCTTCGCTGGAGGGGGTGATGAAGTACTGATAGCCAAACAGCAGGGCCATCATCAGCAGCAGCCCGGTGATTGTGTTGCGATCCATGAGTGTACGAAGTTAGGGTATGAGCTGTCCGTAGCAGGGAATTTGAAGGGGAGGAGTTACCAACGATGGCCCTCCTCGCTCGTCCACAATCCGTGCAGTTTCATGGCTTGTTCAATCATGTTTCGGACACATCCTTGTCCGCCTCTCTCGGGAACCACCCAATCCACGACGTCGCGCACTTCCGCCACGGCGTCAAAGGGACAGGCGCTGAGCCCCACGGCTTCGAGGGCTTTGAGGTCGTTGAGGTCGTCGCCCATGTAGGCAATCTCCTCCAGAGAAAGTCCTTTGCGCTCAGCAAGCGAACGCACAGCGGCCAACTTGTCGGAAGCGCCCAAGTGCACTTCCTTGACCCCGAGTCCTTCCATTCGCCAGCGCACAGGTTCTTCCTTGCCGCCCGTGATAACCGCGAGGTCAAGGCCTTGTTTCACGGCCCACTGCACCGCAAATCCATCGCGTGCAGAGGCGGTTCGGGCCATGCTGCCGTCGGGCATCAAGTACACGGTGCCGTTGGTGAAGACGCCGTCGTAGTCGAAGGCGAACAGCTTGATGGAGGACAGTTTCGTTTTGTAATTCATGGATGGTGTCGCTTGGCGATGTGTGCGGCGAGTGCGTCGTAGACGTCTTGCATGTCTTGGGGGAGCAGCGCGCGATGGCGTTCGAGAGTGGCCTCGTCGCCGCGTTTGGCGGGGCCGGTTTGTCGCTCACGTGCATCCCCGTTCAATCCGCCTTGGGTCAGGCCCATGACGAGGTTGCGCAGGAGGGTTTTGGGGAGGTTTCGTTGGTCCAATACTTCCTGCGCTTCTGCCAACATGTGGTTGGCGTAGTTGTCGGCCATGACCGCGGCGAGGTGTGCAGCGGCCCGCTGCATCCCTGAGGCTTCAGCCACGTCGCCTTGCCAGGCCTGGGCTAGGGTTTGGGCCACGCGAAGGGCGGAAGCGTCAGACGTTTCGATCACGGTGGGGGTCCCTTCAAGGGGAACGTTGCCCGCCTTGGGGTTGAAGCTGCGCACAGGCCAAACCACCGCCCGCGGCCCCGGCAGGGCATCCAGTGGCGTGGCACCTGAGAGGTGCACCATCACACAGGTTGGAGAGACCATGGCGGAGATGCCTTCAGCGACTTCCGCGATAAGCCCATCCGTCACCGCCACGACGACGACTTGGGCATCGGCCAAGGCGCCGGCAGCTTCCGTGAGTTTCGTGGTCCAAGGGCAGCCTAGGGTTTCACCCAGGGGGCGGGCTGAGGCCTCCGTGCGGCTTACCACTTGAAGGATGTCGTGGCCGGCCCGCTTCCAAACAGGCGCCAATTCCCGCGAGACTTGGCCAGCGCCGATGAGCACCATGCGAAGCTCAGCCACGGCTTGAAGCTTTGCGTTGGCGGATGCGCATGCGCACGGCCAAGAATGATCCTAGGGTCATGAGGATGCAGCCGAGCCACAGCCAATTGATTTGGGGAAAGATCACGGCTTGCATGACGACAAAGTCCTTGCGCACGCTTTCGTGTTCCCACACGGTCATTTCCAATTGTTCCTGCTCCGGGTCAAACGCTTCAATCCGGAAGCGCAGACCCCATCCATCTGCCTCATAGAGGTCGGGCACGACCGTGCTGCCTCGCACGATGTACAAGGGATCGTGGACTTCGACCGTTCGGCCTCGGCGCAATCCAATGCAAGCGGCAAGGGCCAGGTCGTCATTGAGCAAGCCGCGCTCCGGCCGTTCTTCGTCGCGGACCACGCGCAAACTGTCAATGGTGAGCAAGACGCCACCGACAAACATGGAGTCCCCCACCATAAATTCCTGAGATTGACCACCAAGCCAGCCTTCTTCGTCGGTTTCGGGTGGTGTCACCCGTCCCCACTTGATGTGGGTGTAGAGGTCGCGGAACAAGAAGTGTTTGGTGTCGGGCTCAGGGGCGTTGCCCATTTGGGCATTGAGCTGGATGCGCGGAGACAGCGTGAAAACTTCCTTACCGGGGGTGCCGTTCACCCAGCGCGTGGCGCGTTCGGTTTGGGATTCTTGCGGGAAGGGAAGGAAGTTCCAATGCGTTTCAACGTCCTCGTCAAAAGCGGGACTGGCTTTGTGGTCGTCAAGGGCTTGCCACACCATGCCTTCATGTGCCACAATGTCACCGGCTGCGTAGGCTTTGGGGGCGCGCTCGAAGTAGGCCATGTCAAACAACACGTGAATGCCTTCTTGGCGACGCTGTTCGTACGAAACGAAGTACGGCCCCATGGGCAACGTGTCGCCCTCCATCAAAAGCAGGTCGGTGGCGTTGTTCAGCTCTTCGTTCAGGGTGGAGATGTCGCCAATGCGGTTTTGGGAGATGACGTCTTTTTGGGCTGTGGAGATGACTGCTCCAAACAGGGTCAAGGCAAAGCCTACGTGCGCCAGGGGAGACCCCATGTTGTCCAGCTTACCCTTCCACATTTGGGCGATGTAGTCGGCGTTGCTGAGTGCGGCAAACAACGTGGCAAACAACAGGGCTACGCGGGGAATCTCATGGCTTTCAAAGTCGTACAGAACGAGCAGCGCTCCCGTCAAGACTGCGGCACCCAGTGTGGCACGCACCAACTTGCCGGCCACCACTCGGATGTCGCTGTTCTTGTATTTGAGCCATTGGGCCAGGCCCATGAGCAAGAAGATGAGCACGGCGAGCGGCACTTGAACCAGGTGATAGGTGCGGTCCAAATCGGTGCCTGGTGCCAAATCGTGCTGCGCCAAGTCCCCGAGTACCGACCATCCGGTCACCCCTTCAGCCCAAATCAGCAAGGGGGAGAAGGGCTCGAGGAAATGGTTGAAGACGGGCACGCTTGTTTGCCACGTGATGTGGACGGCTCCGAGCACCAACAACAAGGATCCCACGAACATCCAGAATTCCCGCGACCACAACGCGTCCTCCTCTTCGTCGCTCTTGAACTCTTTGCGGAAGGCACGAATCGCAGCCGCCGCCATGACCCCAAGGAAGGCGAGGAAACCAAGGGCCGGTTGTCCTGCGGCCACCAATCCGAGGGTGGCCAACGCCAAGCCCCCATAGATTTTTCGGGACGCGTTGTCTCCGAGCAACATGAGGTGGCCCAAGGCGACGAAAGAGAGCAAGTAGGCGAGAAGTTGCGGCAAGATCCCACTGTCCACAAAGCTGTGCACCGACGTGTCACCAAGAACACCACTCTTCGTCAGAAACGTGGAGTAGAGCACGAGCAGGAACGCCAAAACGCTGAGGTAGACGGTCGAGAAGAGAGCCGTGGGCTTTTTGCGGTTTCGGTTGATGAGCAACAAGTGCGCGGCAGCCACAAGGACCATCCACGGCACGAGCGATGAGTTCTCCACGGGATCCCATGCCCAGAAGCCTCCAAAACTCAAGGCTTCGTAGGCCCAGGCGCCACCCATCAAGATGCCGGCACCCAAGATGCCTACCGCGAAGAAGGCCCAAGGCAAGACCGGTTTGATCCAGCCTGTCAAATCACGTCGCCACAGGGCGCCCACGGCGTACGCAAAGGGCACACTGCACGCCGCAAAACCAAGGAACAACGTGGGCGGATGAATGGTCATCCAATAGTTTTGCAGAAGGGGATTAAGGCCTTGACCATCAGTAAATTGAGGTAATGATGTGAGGTAGTCTGAACGCGCAGTCCAGGGAAGGCCCAAGTTGTTGGGGGCTTCGCGCAAGAGCATGAAGGGGTCGAGTCCGAGTTGGAATTCCCCGAAGTAGATGCCCAGCAACATGACGCCCAGGAACGCCTCAATGGCGCTGAGCACGGCCATCACCTCGCGCTGCCAAGCATCGGCGCGGCGCAGGATGAACAGGGCGAGCACGTTGTGCCAGAACATCCAGAGCAGGAATCCGCCTTCTTGGCCACCCCAAAACGCACTCAACACAAACCGCATGGGCATCTCGTTGTTGAGGTGCTTCCAGATGTATTGGAATTCGTAGCGGTGCCCGAAGAAGAGCACAAAAATCAGCGCGATCACTCCCAAGGTGCTGGCCGCATGTGTCAAGAACGCCCCGCGTCCCAGCCGGAGGTTGCCGCGCACAAAGGCCACCGTGGCAAGCAAGGCCGCCGCAAACGCCACCGCGACCAGGAATCGGCCGAGGTACGCTGCCCACATCCATTCCCCGAGGTATTCCATCAAGCGTCGGTATCCAACAGGTGGTTTTGCTCGTTGTATTTAGATGGACACTTCATGAGCATCTCTGTCGCACGAAAGTAGCCGTTGCCCGCTTTTCCGTAAAGGTCGATGCTCTCCGAGCGCTCCAAGCCTGTGGGTTTGGCCTTTTCCAACCAAACCTCACGCACGGCGCCGCTTTTGTCGGTCAGGTGAAATTTGGTGAGCGAGGTGTTGACCTGAGGGTCGTATTCCACGGGGTAATCCGAGGCCAACGTGCCGGATACCTTGTACTCGGTGCCGGGGTCGGCAAAGGCCGTGGCGAAATCCACGGAGCGGCTGGTACTTGTGATGCTGGCCACAAACGTACCCATCAAACCGGCGACGAGCAGCAGGAGGACGATGTGCGTGCGCTTCATGCGTTGTGTGTTCCGTCGAGCGTGTTTTCTTCTTCCGACAAGCGCTGGAGCGTTCGTGCGGTCCGTACCCACCACAGGCCCAAGCCTGCAAGGATGATGACAGCAACGCCCACCACCACGGGCATCTTGCCTGAATTCATGAACACGGATTCCAACGCACTTGTTGAGGCCGGCGTCACGAAGAGCAAAGCCAAGGGCATGTTTGACTTTGTGAGTTGCGCTTCTGCGATGCGTTCACGGGTCTGTTCGATGCGCAGCTGCAAGCGGTACATCCACGTTCCGAGGATCATCCACCCCAACACTGCGGGGTAGAACGCAGCGCGTAACGCGCTGTCGAGATCGTAGCTGCTGAACGCGGGGTTGCCGCCCTTGCCTGGGTGCAGACTTTCTGTAAAGCGAGGAAGCACCATGAGCAACACGACGAGCAAACAGAACCCAAACAGGTTGTAGACTGCTGAGAGGCGGGAACGGAGTTTGGCATCTTGGATGGAGCCGCGAAGCACCAAATAGCCTGCATACACCATGACGGTCACGAAGGCTCCGTTGAGTTGTGGGTCGTCCACCCACCACGCGCCCCACGTGAAGCGCGCCCACAAGCTGCCCGTCAACAATCCAAGTACCCCAAACCAAAGCCCCACCTTCACCGCCGATACTGCGCGCTGATCGCGGTTGAGGTCGCCGCCGACGCGGAGGGTGCGGATGCTTTGGGCGAAGCTGATCCCCATCAGCAGGAACATGGTGAACCACATGGGCACATGCAACATGAGGTTGCGAATGCTCTCCATGATGTTGGGTTGGAAGGGGAAGTGGAAGTCCAAATCCGCGGACTCTAAGTTGGCCAGAATGGCGGGGTTTGCCGGGAATTTGGCCTTGGTCACGGCTTCCAGTCCGGTGGCAAAGAAGCCATTGGCATAACTGATGGTTCCGTCCTGTTTGCCATTGACAAACACGTCAAAACTGGCGGCGGGCACAAACTTGGGCAGCCGAACCCGGCATTTCAACGATTCGTCCTGCGAAGCTTTGATGGCGGTGGCCGACATCACGTTGTCTCCACGACGCAAAAACACCCGAGGCTCGGAGGTCGTGAAGTGCGTACCGTGTCCAATGATTTCCACTTCATAGACGCCGCCGTCCTCCGTGAGTTCGGTTCGGCTCACCCGGACGTCTTCGATGCCTGGGCCAAGCGGCACCGTGAACGTCATGAAAAAGGTGTAGCCGAGCAAGACCAGCCCGACCATACGAATGGCCCAAACACGGGGAGAGGTGGTTTCCTGCGACTGACTCATGAGGCACGCCAAAGGTACGGGAAGAGCACGGCGCCAAAGACCCCTGAACCAGCCGCCAAGGCCCCAAGAAATGCGAAGTTGTGCCAGGTGTCGGCCAACAAGACGCCCGACATCAGTTCACTGCCCAGGGTGGTGGAGACAAGGACCACCGGCAAGACCAGAGGAAGGCCCAACACAGCCGTCATTCCAAACCCGGCACCGGCACGTGCCGCAATCAGTGCAAGCAAGGTTAACGTGGTGCCAAGCGCCACAGCCGTGAGCGCCATGCCGCCAACAAACCCGGCGATTCGCATGCCGTCCAACTTCGCCCAGCCCAACAGCAAGCCCATGAAGAACACGACCAGGCAGGCAAGCCCCGTCAAGACCACCACGTTGTGCAGGGTTCGGGCCAGCATGTAGTGAAGCGGCTGCACAGTGGTCCGCAGGTAGGCAAGCACTTCGCTTCGGTCTTCTTCCAAGGTTCGGCTCACGCCGTTAAACGCGGTGAACAGCAGGATGATCCACGCCAAAGCGTTCCACGTTTCAGGTTCGGGACGTCCCTGCACAACCTGGTAGGCCGCGTAGACTGTGGCAATGGCGAACAACACCAGGCCCGCAATGCTGTGTTGTGCGCGCACGTCGGCCCTCCAAAAATGCCGAAACAGAAACCACGTCTCATGCATGGCAGGTTAGACGATGGAGAGGGGTTTGGCCACTTTGGCGAAGAGCTTTGCCATATTGCGCGCATCCTCAATCGCACGGTGCTGCGTCCCGTCAAAACTGAGTCCCTCCATGTCGAGGGCGTTTTTCAGGCCGATTTGGTTCTTGGACCCTTTCCAACGGCTGTAATGGCGCTGGAGGCAGGCCCAATACTTGAGCCACGGCAAATCCATGTTGTGCAATCGCGCGTCGTTGGCAAATTGTCGACGGTCAAATTCTCCCCAGCTCATGAGCATGGAGCGCGTGTCGTCAAACCTCACCCAATCTTCAAACAGCTCGATGGCTTCATCAAACAGTGGGGCATCTTCGATGTCGTCTTGAACGATGCTTGTCAGTTTGGTGCAGAACGGGCTGATCTCGGGGTGAAGCTTGGGTCGAACGAACTGGCAGAAGTCGTCGATGATTTCGAGGTTCTCATTGAGCTTCACGGCGCCAATCTCAATGATTTCCACCTTTCGAGGCTTCCTGCTGCGCCAGCATGTGGCCTCCAAATCGTAGACAATGAATTGACGTTCGCTCATCGCATGCAAAGATAGAGGGAGCCTCCGCCGGATGGCCTCCGTTGTGAACAAGTGACGCTTTCCGGTGCAGTTTTCCCGTCCTTTGCTTCCCATGCAGACATCCAAGCCCAAACTCGTTGTCCTCAGCGGCGCCGGCATGAGTGCCGAGTCAGGCATCGCGACGTTTCGCGGTGCCGATGGTCTTTGGGAAGGGCACCGTGTCGAGGAAGTGGCCTCGCCTGAAGGGTTTGAGGCCAACCCCGAGTTGGTGCTCGAATTCTACAACCAGCGCCGACGTAAAATCGTCGATGCCCAGCCCAACGAAGGACACCTCGCCCTCGCCCGGATGGAGTCGCTGTTTGACGTGCACATCGTCACCCAAAACGTGGACGACCTCCACGAGCGCGCCGGCAGCTCCCGCGTGATGCATTTGCACGGGGAGATTCGAAAGGCGCGTTCCACCCGGCGCGAAGACTTGGTCCTCGACCTGCCAGGAACGGAATTGAACCTCGGCGATGTGGGGCCCGATGGCGCGCAGTTGCGTCCGCACATCGTGTGGTTTGGCGAAGCGGTTCCCATGATTGATGCGGCCATGGGTGTGGTCGCTTCGGCCGATGTGGTCATCGTCGTGGGGACGTCTTTGCAGGTCTATCCCGCGGCAGGGCTCGTGGGGTACGCTCCGTCTGATGCGCCCATCCACGTGGTGGACCCCCATACGCCCCTTGAGGGAGGAGGCGGGATTGAATTGCACCGCTGTGGCGCGGTCGAGGGGCTCACACGCCTCGAATCGCGGTGGCGCGCCGAGCGCGGCTGATTGGCGACTGGGACCTGAAGGACTCTTGGGTCCGAGTCGCTTCGTCGTCGTGGTGGATTAACGCACGCGCATCCGCCACGCACTGGGCGCTTCGGCGGGCATCGTGGCTGCGTGTTCTTCATCCTTGAGCCGGTCCATGGCGCCAAGAATCAAGTCCGCCGCGGTGGCGTCATCGCAAGGAAAGGGGCGGTCCAGTTTTTCCGGAGAAAAGTGCTCCGCCACAAACCCTGTGTCGAAGTTTCCGGAACGGAAGGCTTCGTGGTTCATGGCAAAGTGACCAAACGCCAAGGTGGTGTCCACCCCGTGCACCTCGTACTCGTCAATGGCGCGAAGCATCCGCTCAATGGCCGCCTCACGGGTGGGGCCGTGGGTGCACAACTTGGCCAACATAGGGTCGTAGTGCATGCTGACTTCGCCGCCCTCGGCCACGCCGTCGTCGACGCGGACGCCTGAGCCCACGGGGGGACGGTAGCGCGTCAAGGTGCCTGTGCTCGGCAAGAATCCGCCCGCTACATCTTCGGCATACACGCGCAGTTCGAGCGCATGGCCTTGAATGGTGAGGTCGTCTTGGGTGAATGAAATGGGATGCCCTTCGGCAATCCGAATCTGCTCACGCACCAAGTCGACGCCTGTGATCATCTCGGTGACCGGGTGTTCCACTTGGAGGCGCGTGTTCATTTCGAGGAAGAAGAACTCCCGGGATGCGTCGACCAAGAATTCGACCGTGCCGGCCCCGACGTAATCACAGGCACGCGCCACTTCAATGGCACATTGTCCCATCTCCGCACGCAACGCTTCGTCAAGCAGGGCAGAGGGCGCTTCCTCCACCACTTTTTGGTGTCGACGTTGGATGCTGCACTCCCGCTCAAACAAATGCACTGCATTGCCCTGCGTGTCGCACAATAC
>Ga0163111_10002508_pt1 | contig 11675 bp, 8 predicted proteins | sample CRUFie1St18metaG_FD_109645 | JGI IMG/M metagenome (GOLD analysis project Ga0163111, IMG submission 109645) | Marine microbial communities from the Costa Rica Dome - CRUD Field 142mm St18 metaG | ecosystem: Environmental > Aquatic > Marine > Oceanic > Photic zone | place: Costa Rica: the Eastern... | reverse complement strand
TACCAGCAAGGTCAGTAAGGTTGACGAAATAATACCGCCAATCACCACTGTCGCCAGCGGACGCTGCACTTCTGCACCGGTGCCAATATTAATCGCCATCGGCACAAAACCAAGGCTCGCGACCAAAGCGGTCATTAGCACAGGGCGCAACCGGGTAAGCGCGCCTTCCGTTATCGCAAGCAGCAAGTCACCTTTTTCACGCCAGAGATCGCGAATAAAGCTCAGCATGACCAGGCCGTTCAGCACCGCCACACCTGATAATGCGATAAAGCCAATGCCGGCAGAGATTGATAAAGGCATACCGCGCAAATACAACGCCAGCACGCCACCGGTAAGCGCCAACGGCACACCGCTGAAGATAATAAGCGCATCTTTTAATGACGCAAAAGCCATCACCAGAATACCTAAAATCAGCAGCAACGTAACAGGCACCACGATGCTAAGGCGCTGACTGGCTGACTCCAGCTGCTCAAAAGTACCGCCATAATCCAGCCAGTAACCGGCTGGTAATGCAACGTCGCGGTTGATTTGGGCCTTTACCTCTTCTACAAAACTGCCAAGGTCTCGCCCGCGCACATTCGCGGTTACCACTACCCGGCGTTTGCCGTTTTCACGACTAATTTGCGCCGGCGCAGGCGACAAATCTAAGGTAGCCACTTCCTGTAACGGTACAAAGTCCCCATTTGGTAATGGCACCGGCAACACCGCCAGTTTGTCCAGATCGCGACGCAGGGTTTCCGGCAAGCGCACAATCAGCTCAAAGCGTCTGTCACCTTCATACAGAATACCGGCCGACGTACCTCCAATTGCCGCTGATACCCAGTCCTGTAGTTCAACCACATTTAAGCCGTAACGGGCAAGCGCAGTTCGGTTGGGGATCACCGACAAGGTTGGCAAACCAGTGACTTGTTCCACTTTAGTATCCGCAGCACCTTGCACCTTGTTGACGGCTTGCAGAATTTGATTAGCGCTTGTAACCAGCTGATCTAAATCATCGCCAAATACCTTAATAGCCAGATCAGCTCGTACACCGGAAATCAGTTCATTAAAACGCATCTGAATAGGTTGGGTAAATTCATAGTTATTGCCCGGCAATGTCGCCAAAGCAGCCTCCATTTCAGCGACCAATTGGGCTTTGGTTTTATCCGGATTGGGCCATTCACTGCGCGGTTTTAATATCACAAAGTTGTCAGCCACATTGGGTGGCATCGGATCGGTCGCCACTTCTGCCGTACCAATTCTGGCAAACACTTTATCAACCTCAGCAAAGGTTTTGATCTTCTGCTCCAGAATTTCCTGCATTGCAACGGCTTGTTCTAAGCCGGTGCCCGGAATACGCATGGCATGTAAAGCGATATCGCCCTCATCAAGCTGAGGCACAAACTCCGATCCCAGGGTGGTGGCCAGCCACAGACACACACCAACCAGAGCACTGGCCAAACCAATCACCAGCCAGCGAAATTTGAGTGCCAGCGCTAATAGCGGTGCGTACAGGGTTTTAGCGCCTCTTATGACCGCACTTTCTTTTTCACTGATTTTACCATTTAAGAACACCGCCACAGCGGCAGGCACAATGGTCACCGACAACACCATAGCGGATAACAGGGCCATCACCACAGTCGCTGCCATAGGATGAAACATTTTACCTTCGACACCGGTCAGCGAAAAAATAGGAATATACACGATAGTAATAATGGCCACACCGAACAAACTGGGCCGGATAACCTCTGCAGTTGCCAGATACACCGTATTTAAGCGCTCTTTTAGCGGTTGGATACGGCCGTTGTGCTGTGCCTGCGCCAGGCGGCGAACCGCATTCTCGACAATAATCACCGTACCATCAACAATTAAGCCAAAATCCAGCGCACCCAGGCTCATCAGGTTGGCAGAAACGCCGGCTTGTACCATGCCGGTAATGGTCATCAGCATTGATAGCGGGATCACCGCCGCAGTGATTAACGCCGCCCGCAGGTTGCCCAGCAGGATAAACAACACTACGATCACCAGTAATGCGCCTTCCAGCAGGTTTTTACTGACGGTTGCAATGGCTTTATCCACTAAGGTGGTGCGATCATATACGGCTTCAGCAATAATACCCTCTGGCAGAGAGCTTTTGATCTGCTCCAGCTTTTGCGCGACATCGCGTGCCACTGTGCGTGAGTTTTCATCAATTAACATCATGGCTGTACCCAGCACAGCTTCTTTACCATCCTGAGTTGCCGCACCGGTTCGCAGCTCTTTGCCAATGGCAACATCGGCAACGTCACTCAGCTTTACCGGTATTGTGTCGTATTGCGTAATAATGACATTAGCAATGTCATCCAGAGAGGTTAACTGACCGGGCGAGCGTACCAGCAGTTGCATGCCCTCACGTTCAATATAACCGGCACCCCGGTTGTCATTGTTGGCTTGCAGGGCCAGTACAACATCCTTAATACTCAGGCCATAATTAAGCAGTTTCAGTGGGTCGGGTAACACATGGTATTGCTTGTTGTAGCCACCAATACTGTTTACCTCCACCACACCTTTAACCTGTGCCAGCTGAGGTTTTATTATCCAGTCCTGGATTTCCCGCAGTGCCATGGCATCGTAAGGTGAACCATTTTGTTGCAGCGCGCCCGGCTTGGCCTGCACCGTATACATAAAGATTTCACCAAGACCGGTTGAAATAGGGCCCATTTCAGGCTCTATGCCCTCAGGCAACATATCCTTGATAGCGCTTAACCGGGTGTTGATTAAATTGCGGGCAAAGTAGATGTCCGTGCCTTCTTCAAACACCACCGTTACCTGTGACAAGCCATAGCGTGACAATGAGCGGGTATAACTTAAATTGGGTAAGCCATACAGGGCAGTTTCTACCGGATAGGTAATACGCTGCTCTGCTTCAAGTGGCGAATAACCCGGTGCCGCCGTGTTTATTTGTACCTGAACGTTAGTAATATCCGGCACTGCATCAATCGGTAACTGTTGGTAGCTCCAGCTACCAATGGCAATAATCAACCGTCATTCCGCACCTATTTTAAGAATTAAAATAGTGTGATCCAGCGTTCATCTGTCACTAAAAAGACGATAGCATCTTGACCGCGATCGGCAGTTTTGATCTATTACTGTTATTTAACGGTCTCAAAATATGCCTACTCAGCAACCTGTTATTAAGCGCCTGGATCATCTTGGACTCATTGCCGCATTTTGCCATGAAATTGGCCTACCTAAGATGATAGATGCTGTCATTCCCAAGTATTCTGACCACAATGTGTCCCATGGCGATGCGGCCTTAGCCATGATCCTTAACGGGCTAGGTTTTCACAGTAGAACGTTGCATATGTTCTCTGATTTCTTTGAAACTAAACCCGTATCTAAATTACTCGCTAAGGACATCGAAGCACACCACCTCACTGATGATGTACTAGGCCGAACCTTGGATGCGCTATACGAAGCTGATGTCTCAGCGCTTTATCAAGTCATTGCAGAGCGCGTTGTCGATAAGCTTGGTTTGGTCAGTAACTCTGTACACCTTGACATCACTAGCTTCCATGTTGATGGCGAATACGCCCAAGATGAAGACACCAATGTCATTAAGCTAGTAAAAGGCTATAGTCGAGACCACCGTCCAGAGCTTAATCAAGTGGTACTTGAACTCATTTGTGAAAATCAAGCTGGCCTTCCTGTCTATATGCAGGCGCTCAGTGGAAACACCAATGATGCGAAGGCATTCGCAGAGGTCACCAGCAATCACATACGGTGTTTAAAAGCAGCACAAAATAGTCGTTACTTCATCGCAGATGCAGCCTTGTACACAGAAGAGAGTATCTGCTCGCTTGATGAACAAAAACAGAAGTTCATTACCCGTGTTCCAATGACAATCAAGCAGGCAAAGCAAGCATTGCTTGCTCTAAAACCTGAGCAATTAAGTGTTATCGGTAATGGTTACTCAGGTTGCTGGATAGACTCTGACTACGGCAAGGTGGCTCAGCGTTGGCTACTCGTTCACAGTGAACAAGCTACGAAGCGAGAAGAAATCACCTTTTACAAAAATCTAGAAAAGAACGTTGCTAATGAAATCAGAGCATTAAACAAGCTTTGCAAAAAGCCATTCGCGTGCGATGCTGACGCAGAGCAGGCGCTCAATGAATTTAAGAATGAATGTCACTTACTAGGTTTTGAACAAACCGCTATCATCAAAGCTCCGACATACTCTAGCCCTGGTCGTCCAAAGAAAAACGAAAAACCCACAGGGTATCAGTACTTCATCGAAGCTGTGCCGTTCACTGACCTAGAAAAAGTAAAGCTAGCCAAACTCAAAGTAGGTATGTTCATTCTCGCAACCAATGATATTGGCGATGAAAGCCTGACAATGGCAGAGCTTCTAGGACACTACAAATCCCAACAAAAGGTGGAGCGAGGCTTCCGTTTTCTAAAAAGCCCCGAATTTTTAACCTCTTCCATATTCTTGAAGAAGCCACAGCGTATTGAAGCATTGCTCATGATTATGACGTTGAGCTTACTTGTTTACGCCAGCCTGGAACACAAAATAAGAGAGCAACTGGCACAAACCGAAGAGTTCTTTCCAAGCATGGTAAAGAACAAGCTAACGTCGAAACCGACGGCGCGTTGGGTATTCTTGAAGTTCGAAGGTATAGATACCTTAGAGATCAACGGTCAGCGGTTCATTACAGGGCTTAAAGAGCACCAAACTCAGCTTTTAAAACTGTTAGGTAGAGTCTACGAGGCCGTTTATTCCTGAATTAGGTGCGGAAAGTCGGATCAACAGTGTCAGCGTTAAAAATAGATACCGCCTCGCAATAGCCAGGCGCAACATGGATTCAATCATAGTGCCCCCTTAATGCGCGTGCTCGGCTTCAGATTTCTCAATATCCGCTTTTAACAGATAGCTATTTGTCGTGACATACCACTGGCCGGGCTTTAAACCGGCAATCACTTCGACATAATCCATGTCGCTACGGCCAAGCTGTAATGGGGTAAAGGCATATTCGCTATTGTTTTTTACGAAGACTCCGCTTTTATTGTCCAGTATTTGAATGGCCGACTTTTTAACGGCAAGCTCAACGTTGAATTCACCGCTTATCACAGCACCTTCGATCAATTGCCCGGACGACAGTTTACCGTCACGGTTATCCAGCTTAACTCTGGCCAGTTGATAGGGCTGGGTTAATGATGGGATGATATGCGCAATTACGCCGTTAATCTCAGTGTCAGCGGCCATAATGACCACTTTTTGTCCTGTCGCGACAGCATCTTGTTGTGACGGGTACAGGCGAAAATCGGCCCACAGGCTGCCAAAATCAGCAATGCTGAACAGCGTCTGCTGCTGTGCGACTTCACCAACATTGGCGCTGCGCTGAATAACAACGCCGTCAATTGGTGCTTTAATGGCATAGGTATTTAAGCTCTCATTTGACTCGACAACGGCCAGTACATCGCCTGCTTTTACGCTGTCACCCAGTGAGAATTTCACCGAGGTAAGAATACCGGGAAAACGGGCATTAACATGGCTGATGCGGTTTGGATCAGCGCTAAGCTTGCCATAAACCACCTGATGTTGGCGTAATCGCTGGCTGTCAGCACGGTCTGTGACAATATTAACCGCCGTAGCCATATCATCACTAATGCGGCTGCTTAGGGTTTCGTTGTGTTCATGCTCGTCGTTTTCGTCGTGCCCTTCATGCTCATTGTGTTCTTCATGTTCTTCGTGCTCTTCATTTTTCTTAGTGTCAGATTGCGGCTTTACCGCTTGTTCTTTGGCATGGACGTGAGCTTGTTCTTGCTCATTGGCGGCCATTACATGCATCGGCATCAGCCAGGCTGCAATAAACATTGCCAGTGTTACATGTGGTTTCATAATGCTATCTTCCTGTATGTTCTGTTTGCCACGTCGCACAGTTAATGAAGTGCGGCAGCGGGGCAATAATCTTGTCAGTTACTGCGTTACCGGCTCGGCGGTAAGCTGTTCAATCGTCACCTGGCTCAATAGCACCGCAGTGGCGGTTTCCAGTAAGTGTCTTTTTGCCTGCAACAATTCTTGCTGGGCATTAAGCCAATCCTGATAATTTGAGCGCCCGCGCTGGTATGCATCACGCGTAAGATCCAGCGCTTGTTCCAGGTTGGGGATCACGTACTGCGCCAACTGTTGGTGACTGGTAATAAATTGCTGTCGTTGCGAGTACGCATCAAACAAGCGTTCATGCAGGATCAGTAAGCTATCCTGCTGTCGATACTCGACATTGTTTCGCTCTGCCAGCGCAGCTTCGATGGCTGCACTATTGCGACGTTCAGCAAATAACGGCACTGAGATACCCAAGGTAAGGCCTGTATCATCACTGGCCTGATAGCGTCTTACCCCTACCTGCCAACTCAGATCGGCGCGATTCTGGCTTTGTGCCAGTCGCACTTCAGCGTCTTTTAACCGACGTTCAGAGGCAAAAATGGTTAACGCCGGCGATTGTTGCAGCCGCTGATACAGCTCAGCAAAAGGGCGGCTTTGGCCAAAAGCAAACAAGTTACCTGCCACAACGTTAAAGTTGGCGCTTGTATCACCCCAAAAACGTGCTATGGCTATTTTTTGCCGCTCAATGCGCTGCAACAGGGCGTCCCGCCCGATCTGAACGCGCCTTTGCCCGCATGATTTCAGCATCTGACAAGGCACCGCTGGCAGCACGTTTTTCAGCGCTTTGCAGCAGGGCTTCTGAGAGCGCTACGGCCTCTTCTGTCAGTGTCAATTCCTGCTGGCTGGCCAATAGATTAATATAATTGCGGGTAAGCTCTGCCAGCACATCCAGGGTTTGCGCTTGTTGCTGCCATTCAAGAGTATTGAGCCTGGCGTCTACTACCGCAGCGCGCCATTGGGCTTTATTATCCAGCTCTATCACGGAAGATAAGGCGATTGTCAGCTCAGCACCGGCCAGCCCTCTGGCCTCTCCGGTGCCCGCAACATTCTCAAGCTCTACACCGAGTTGATAACCGGGTTTAAGGCTTTGCAAATCACGCTCTGCAAACAGACGCTGTTGCGTAAATTTAAACTGATGCAGCTGAGGGTTGTGTTGCAGCGTTTTATCTATTGCCTGTTGTAATGTCAGTGCTTGCGGCTCGGCACGTAGCGGAAGCGCGCAAAATACTGCCGCCAGTATTGCTGGCAGCATTAGTCTCATACGCATGGGTATGCTCCTGAAAGTTAATCGTTAATAAAAAAAGATAAACAAGCAGGATCAGATATTTGGCGGCGGCACCGGTGGGCGATAGCTAATGAGGTTTAACCCTGGTTGGGTAGCGGCTATAACGCTGTCACGGAAGTTAAGCACCTCCATGCCCTGAAAAAAAGCGATATAGCAGGTGACATGAGCATGATTACTGTGTTCGTCGGTATCATGCTCAGAGTTATGTTCAACGTTATGTGCAGTGACTTGCTCACTGCTTACGTCGAAAAGGGTATCTGAGTGGCAGTGTTCATGTTGCAGGTCAGTGTAGGTATGGGCATGATCGGGCAAATGCATAACTAACGCATCACAGGCCATCACGGCATGATTCAGCATAGTCAGCAACAGTAATAATAAGCCTGATGTACGACCTAACATAAATCCCTCAGTAAGTTAGCGCTATGGTAGCGCTATTGCGACTTAACAACAAGCTACGCTTTTAGCTGTAAAATCCTGCGCGCACCATTGAGTACAACTAATCCAATGATGAACCCTATTACCAGATCCGGATAGCGTGACCCGGTCCAGGTGACTAATAATCCGGCCAAAATCACCCCTGCATTTGCGATAACGTCATTTGCAGAAAAAATCCAACTGGCTTTCATATGCGCGCCGCTTTCTTTTTGTTGATGAATTAACGAAAGACAGATCACATTAGCAACCAAAGCAATAGCGCCCATAATTAACATCAACGTCGACACAGGCTCGCTACCAAACAGGTAGCGCCGTATCACCTCACTGATCACCCCAAAAGCTAAAATTAATTGCAGCCAGCCGGCAAGCTGTGCGGCGTTTAATTGAACCTTGCTACTACGCCCGACTGCGTATAGCGCAACCCCGTATACCGCTGCATCGGCAAACATATCCAGAGAGTCAGCTATTAACCCGGTTGATTGGGCCAGCCAACCGGTCACAAACTCTACTGCAAACATCACCGCGTTAATGCCCAGCAACCACTTTAAAATTAACCCCTCACGCTGCGAACCTGATGCTGTGGATTGTCTGGCCTGCGTTACCTCTTCGTGTTTCACCGGCCCGGTCTTTGTCAGCGATGCGCCCAGCCCTAAGCTGTGCATTTTTGGTGTAATTTCATTGGCATTAACTGTGTGAAAAACGCGAACCTGCCGTTGTGGGATATCAAACTGTAACAGAACACCAGGCTCAACTGTTTCCAGCGCCATACGGATCAAACGCTCTTCGGCAGGGCAGTCCATTTTAGGCACCCTAAATTCACTAAGGTAGGCATATTTTGCATGCTTATCAGGTGCATCAACGGCGCTATTTTCACTGTTGCCCGTTTCGCTACACTTATCATTGGAACAGCATTTTGGATTCATAACCGATAAACCTTGGGTTGTTATGGAACATAGTTTAAAGTCTATAGTAACTATAGAGTCAATAGGCCGCAGCATGATAATAAAAATTGGTGAGCTGGCAAAAATCTCCGGCTGTTCTGTTCAAACTATCCGTCACTATGACAAGGAGCAGCTTCTTTCGGCGAAAATACGTAGTGATGGCAATTTTCGTCTCTATGATCAGGCCGACATCGAGCGACTGCTATTTATTAAACACTGCCGGAGTTTAGATCTGAGTTTGGCAGAAATTCGTCAGTTACTGAGTTTGAATGACTCGCCAATGTCGCAGTGTGATGATGTCAATCAGATGATTGAACAGCATATCGAACAGGTAGAACGTCGCATAGCGGATTTAACGCAGCTTAATAAACAACTAAAGGCTTTACGTCTTAGCTGCAACTTGAAGCGCACGGTAGAGCACTGTGGTATTTTAAAACAACTGAATGAAGCCGTTAGTCAAACCAACTAAGTTGTTATCAGCAATAAATAGGAGAGTCTTAATGCACCAGCACAACCATTCACATATCAAAGACGACAGCGACAACCGGATCGCTATGGCTTTTTTTCTTAATGTGGGTTTCACCATAATTGAGTTTATCGGCGGTTGGTTAACCAACAGCACAGCAATTATGGCAGATGCAGTGCATGACCTGGGTGATAGCTTATCTATTGGCAGTGCATGGCTGTTGAACCGGCTTGGCCGAAAGTCTGCAAACCGACAATTTACTTACGGCTACCGCAGATTGTCATTGTTTGGCGCCTTAATTAACGGCTTGGTATTGATTGCCGGATCGGTTTGGGTACTGACTGAGGCAATACCGCGGCTGGCTAACCCGGTAATGCCAGTGACAGAGGGAATGCTGGCTTTAGCTGTGCTGGGTGTTGCAGTCAATGGCTTTGCCGCTTACCGCTTGAGTAAAGGAAATACACTGAATGAAAAAGTGCTGAATTGGCATTTGCTTGAAGACTTTCTTGGGTGGGTTGCAGTTTTGGTTGTGGCTATTGTGTTGCAATTTGTGGATTGGCCTATCCTTGACCCTTTGCTTTCTATTGGTTTCACCTTATTTATTTTGGTTAATGTTTTACGAAACCTCAGCACAACTGCGCGTTTATTTCTGCAAGCCGCGCCAGACAGCAAATTGCAAAATGAAATCCAAGATACTTTGCTGAAGATTGATGAGTTAGACAGCATTCATCACCTGCATCTCTGGTCGCTTGATGGTGAACATCATGTACTCACCGCACATGTGGTAACCAATGCCAGCAAGGCATTTACTGCAAACCATTATGCCGATATTAAGCTGCGTATTGCTAACGCATTGGAGCAGTTTGATTTAGCACATACCACGATAGAACTGGAGTTAACACAAGAACATTGTCGGGATGAAGTCCCGGATAAGGTGCAGTGAAGTGACCGTCATTACAACGTTAGGTTTATTTATCATTACTGCAATAGCAGAAATTGTCGGTTGCTATTTGCCTTACTTGTGGCTGAAAAAAGGAGCTTCAGCCTGGGTGCTGTTACCTGCTGCAATCAGTCTGGCATTATTTGCCTGGTTGTTAACGCTTCACCCAACGGCTGCTGGACGTGTTTACGCGGCTTATGGCGGAGTATACGTGACAATAGCAATAGTCTGGTTGTGGGGAGTAGATGGCATTCAACCACACCGCTGGGATCTGGCTGGCGTCGGGCTAATGCTCGCAGGCATGGCAGTGATAATGTTTGCGCCGAGATAAACAATTTGTTTTGAGCACGGTATTACTAGAAGAAAGACTTGGGTACTTTTGTCATTTATATCAATGGTCTTTTGAGCAGCAATTAAGAAATTTTCAGAATAAATTGTTTGTTAAATGTAAGCTTTATCTGAGGTGGTGATAGCAATAATTTATCTTTGTTGGTGACAAGGTATGTGCTTTGTCACTGATTCAGTTAAAAATCTGCACTTTAATCACTTTTAAAGTGCAAAATAAGTATGATTTCATTTTATTGACGTTAATGTCCGCTAATCGCTCAAAGCGGTCCAATCATAAATTTGGCTCGTTAAAATTAGCTGTTGTTACTGGTCACAACAGCTAGTCAGAAAAACACACGATTCATTCATCTATCTGGCCAATCGCTCTTACCGGGATCATTAGCATGTTAGCTCTATGAAATTTTCTGGAGCTGACAATGAGAACCCCCTTGTTCCCTTGGTTCATCCTATGGGTGACCATCCCAATCATTATTTTCTTTCTATTCATCCTGCCCGCCCATGCTAGTGATGGGCAATTCTATCAGCGTGGTCAGGAAGGCTGGTTTTGGTATCAGGTCATTCCTGAGCCAGCGGAGGATGAAGAGCCTATAAAGCCGGAATCAGGTGCGGCAGAGTCGAGTCAGAGCGGGCTAAAGCCTTTCAGTGCTGCTTGGTTTCGTGAGCACATGCAGTCGTTCATGGATAAGGCAATTGATGAGCCGACCACTGAGAACGTCCGAGCCTATCTGTATCTTCAGCGCGTTATGATGGATAAGGGCTCACTATTTGCTGATGTTAGTCAGCAGGTTGTCATGGGTGATCCTGTTTTGGATGAAATCAGTCGCAGACCCTTGGCGACCTACGCTGCTAATCGGATGGACCGAGAAGCTGGCGCTCAACGGGATGTTGCTTTAGGTGAAGTAGCAAAGCGAGCAGGCTTGTTCTTCTTCTATCGTTCGGATTGCCCTTACTGCCACGCTCAAGCGCCTATCATCGAATCAATGGCTTTAAACTACGGTTTCGAGGTATTTGCTATTGCTGTCGATGGCTTGCCTTTACCGGGTGGAGAGTTTCCCAATTTCAAAGTCGATTCAGGACAAGCTCAATCATTGTCCGTTACGACTGTCCCTGCCGTGTTCTTAGTTGATCCACCTAATGTCATCACTCCCATTGGCCAAGGTGCAATGAGCCTTGATGAGCTCAATAATCGAATTATTCTCGCAGCCCATCAAGCCAGTTGGATTGACGATCAAACTTACTATGCCACCAGACCTGTTCAACCCGGCGTGTCACTCGCGATGTCAGCCCAAGAGCTTAACGAAAAGATATTACAAGACCCTGATTTCCTTGTTCGCTATCTACGTGCACAAGGAGGG
>Ga0163111_10002507_pt1 | contig 11676 bp, 9 predicted proteins | sample CRUFie1St18metaG_FD_109645 | JGI IMG/M metagenome (GOLD analysis project Ga0163111, IMG submission 109645) | Marine microbial communities from the Costa Rica Dome - CRUD Field 142mm St18 metaG | ecosystem: Environmental > Aquatic > Marine > Oceanic > Photic zone | place: Costa Rica: the Eastern... | reverse complement strand
CTTGGGGGGGGCCCCCGCCGGGGGGGGGGGGGGAGTACTGGGTGTACTGGGCGGCGAGTTTTTTGCGCCCCCCCATCGGCGCTTTCGGGGGGGGTGGGGGGGGGGGGGGAGGGTGGAGGGTGGACGGTGGACGGTGGACGGTGGAGGGTGGAGGGTGATGCGGTCAGGGTGGAGGGTGGAGGGTGATGGGGTGAGGGTGATCGGGTGAGCGCGCGCGGCGAAGGTCGTGGTCATGGTCATACACGGGCCCTTGCACGGGTCATGGTCATGGCCGTGCACGGGCCAAGCTCGCCTTGTCCGCATCCGTGGTGGGCGTGCTGATCATCGGGATCTTCTGCATGCGCGCGAGGATCTCCTGCCGCTTGCACCAGTCGCCCGCGCTCCCCGCCGGGCTCGCGCAGTACCAGTTGCGCATGTTGGTGCTCGCCTGGTTCGCCTTGATGCGCACGCACGTGGGCTTCTCGCCGTGCTCGGGCACCTTGCAGAAGTCCGTGTACAGCGCCTGCGTGGTGGCGTACGCGGGCGGCGGTGCGAGCTTGAGTTGCTCGAGCAGCGCCTTGCGTGCCTCCGGGTTCTGGCCTCCGGCGCGCAACTGGTCGAGGATGGCCGTTCGCTTGCTGTTGTTGCTGCAGAGCTGCTCGACGTCTGGCGTCTTCTTGGGCCGGGCGCAGTACCAGCTCCACACCTCGTTGTTGGAGAGGGTGACGGAGGAGGAGGCGCTGCCCGGCTTGGTGCTCGAGGCGCCCGCCGTCTTGAACTGCGACGCCGCCGTCGAGCACATGAGCTTCGCGCCTGCCACGGAGGCGGGGCGACGGTTAGCCAACTGTCTCAGCCAGCTGTCTTAGCCAGCTGTCTTAGCCAACTGTCTCAGCCAGCTGTCTTAGCCAGCTGTCTTTAGCCAGCTGTCTTAGCCAACTGCCCAACTCGGAGCTCTCTGGAGGCCTCTCTCAGCGACAGGCCAGGCCTCGGGCGGCCCGGAGCTCCGGCCAGCCTCGGCCCATCAGCGGCTTGGGCCGCGCTGCCGCGCTGCCGCGCTGGCCGGCTAGTGCGCTTTCGACAGGACTGCAGGCCGGCAGGGTTGGTAGCGCAGTAGGCCATCTTCATCTGCGCGTACTCCTTGGAGAAGGGTGAGGGCGGCCGGGGCATGCCGGGCGCGGGCGTGGGCGTGGCCGACTTGAGCAGGCTCTTGATCTTCTCCGAGATGCCTTTCTTCTCGTCGTCGGACTGCGTAGTGTCACACGAATCATCAGCGTTGGCGCACAGTGTGCACCCGCGGGTGCTCACCACGCCCACTCTGCACAGCGTGCACGCCATGCCCACCACCGTGCACACCACGCTGCCATGCCCACTATGCTCACGTGTGCGGTGCTACGGCCGGCGGCTTGGTCTCACCTTGGCCGCACCCATCTTGGCAATCAGATCATGATGCTGGCAGAGGACGGACGACATGCGCGCTGGCGTGCACCAGAAGCCGTACATGTCCTTGGAGGTCGAGGTCGCCGGCGCCGCCTTGGTCGGCGGCACCTGGGCGAGCATCAGGCCCAGGCCTGCGAGCAAGTGCATGCCTGGACGACGACGACGACGACGACGACGGGCGTTCGCGAGGCGCCGCAGAGCCCGCCGAACACGCGTCGCTCTGCAGCAGGGTGCTATTCCAGCGGACGATGTAATACTTGTTCGTCTGAGCATACTAGTTAGCTGCTGTCGAGAGTTGTTCCGGAGCAACCCCCGGTGCAAGTCCTGCGCGGAGCTCTCCGAGCGCGCTCATCCATGCGCGTGAGCTTCTTCCTGCTCGCCTGTGCGTGCGGCGCGCTGCGCCTGCCGCCGTTGGCGCGTGGCGGAGCGCTACTGCTGCCCAGAGGCACAGCCGTCATGATGGCCAAGAAGGCCGCTGTGAAGAAGGACGGTGCCACCACCGCTGCCCCTGCACTGCACTCACATGGCCGCATGCGCCTCCACCGCCTCGTCCCCGCTTCCCTCTCGTCACCACACCCTCTCCCTCATCGGCGTCGCCCTCACCGCCGTCGCAGTGAAGGTGCTGCTCACCGAGACGATCAAGGGCGTCGGCAACAAGGGCGAGGTTACCACCTCCACCTCCTCCTCCGATCCTCCACCTCGCCCTCCGATCCTCCTCCTCCTCCAGCTCTCCCACCAGGGTTAGTCTCCGGATCGCCGCCACCACCGCCTCCAGGTGATCGGCGTCAAGCCCGCGTACGCGCAGAACTTCGTCATCGCCAAGGGCCTCGGCAAGATGGCGACGCCCGACGTGCTGAAGCAGGCCGGCCCGCCCGTCCGTCATGGCCGCACGCGCACGCGCCTAGCACGGAGCCTGACCATGCGCTCCATGCGAGGAGTCGCGCCCGAGCACACGGGCACCCGCTTCTCCCTCTGCTCTGGCGCAGGTGGAGGCCGACAAGGCCGAGGCCCTCGCGGCGGCCATTGCGGCCAAGGAGGCGGCGGAGGCGCTCAAGGCCAAGCTGGAGGGGGTCGTCGCGCCCGAAGCCGAACCCGAAGCCGAGCCCTGATCCTAGGGCGGCTCTTCGGCCTGACCCTCGCCCAAGCCCAGACGCGAACCCTCACCCTTACTCTAGCCCGCACCCGCACCCGCACCCGCACCCTCACCCTCACCCGCACCCTCACCCTCACCCTCACCCGCACCCGCACCCGCACCCTCACCCTCACCCGCACCCTCGCCAGGTCTTCGGCGCGACGGGCGCAGTGATCAAGAAGAAGGTGGGGTCAGGTTCAGGGTCAGGGGTAGGGGGCAGGGTTCGGGTCAGGGGTAGGGTCAGGCGGGCGCCGTGATCAAGGAGAAGTGCGCGACGCCACCTCACCTTCACCCTCCACCCCGACCCTAGCCCGAGCCCGAGCCCGAGCCCGAGCCCGAGCGCTGCCCCTCACCAGGTGGGCCCCTCCGGCGACATCTTTGGCAAGGTCACGAGCGCCGACCTGGCGCAGCACATCAAGGAGAAAGCAGGATTGCCCACCTGACCCTAACCCGAATCCTACCAGTACTAACGAATCTCATCTAAGTCTGGCCCTGGCCCTGAGCCCGACCACCGAGCCATCCAGGCGTGGTCGTGGACCGCAAGCAGATCACCGTGCCTGCGATCAAGGGCGTCGGCTCGGCCACCGCCAAGCTGCAGCTGCACAAGGAGGTGGGCCTCTCCATGACGCTCAAGGTTGTCGCCGACGCGAGCTGACGCGCGGACGCGCCCGCAGCAAATCCGAGATGCGTCAGCCGGCTGCCTGAGGTGGGGTTGATCGTGTGTGCGCAAAGTGCACGAGAATTTTGGGCGTTAGCAGTTTATTGCCCACGAAGTTCGGGCTGCCTTTATTGGGACCGCGCCCAAGAGGGCCCGCGCGGCTCTGCCTTGGGCCCTCTCCGGCCCGTTTTGGCCCTCTGCCCCCGGCCATGCTTGCGCTGAGCGCGATGGGCGCCGCCGGCGCTCACGCAGCGCCCCGCTCCGCGCTGATGCCGTTCTGGTCAGGAGGAGGAGCCAGCCCGGAGGTCGCGGAGAGCACTGGCTGCAACGGCGCTCTTTGCGAAGGGCACCACATGGACGACGGTCATGGGCATGGTCACACCCTCGACGATGGCCACGATCATGTTGTGCCTACGGCGGGTGACGGGGACGAGCCGCCCTGCGAAGGCCTCCAATGCCCCGTGAAGGCCTTCAACATGGCTGCGATCAAGGACTGCTTAACCTGCGGCTTGGACTGGTGCAAGCGGAAGGAGAATGGGGACCGTGAGTGCATCACATTCACCCTCAACGACACCATTCATTCGAATGGTGGATCATTCGCTGGTCGACCGGTGCGCATGGCGATCACCGAGGACAATTGTGGCGACTTGGCCAGCTCGACCCCGTACTGCCTGGACGGCGGGGAAGGCATTTACGCGGTTGCCAAGAGGACGCATTTGCCGGCACATTTCGAGAAGGCTCCTAGAGTGCCCGAGGAAACCTGGCCGACTGTGGAGCGGCTGAACGAGCTGTTTGAGAACGGGAAGCCAAGCAACGATCTGTCCGAGGTTGGCCTCGTCGTTCATTGTGCCGATGCCACAGAACGTCCGGGCCAGCCATGGTTGCCATGCGAAACCGGAGTCTGCTCTCAGTTTTCCACTGGCTGGTGGTCGGCGTCCATCATCAGCCGTAAGCTGCCAACCACCTTTGGCGGCGCGTGCATCATCCTGCACCCGGAGCGCATCCGGCTGCTGTGCGCCTTCCCATGGGACAAGGGAACGATGACCGCGGGATGCGGAATCGAAGGCGACCGGTACGCGCCCGACGAGCTCGACGAGATGATGAGGGTGGCCTTACCCAGCGCGTACAACGAGGTGCTGATCGACTCCCCCAGCTACATAGCCAACCAGTCTTCCGCCGTCGCGGGTTTTGTCTTCGGTCTCGGAATCACCGAAGGTGGCAACAGTGACGCAGACAAGAAATGGAAGGAACATGCCGGGTGGGCGCACTGGGCATACGATACGTTCCTGCGCGCCTATGGTCTGGAGAACGTGCGAAATCGCCCCCTCCTCCTGCGGGGCGACGCATCTGCCAAGCCTGGCCACGTTTTCACCGACGTGTCCAGCGGTCTACACGAGTTCATTGCGAAGAATCAACCCAGGGAACCGCCGACCCAGTGGACGACGCAGCGCAGGTTCCGGCCTGGCGCGGCATACCCCCCTGCTGAAGTCCGTGCTGAGAGGGAAAGTCGCACTACGGCCGAGAGGGAAAGGAGCGCGAGGAGATATGAGGAGGGACGGAGGAAGATCCCGGAGCCCAAAGGGGGAGTCCCGGACCCCATGAGCCTACAGGACTGGCAGCAGCAGCAGGAGGCGGAGCAGAAGCGGGAGCGGAGGGAGATGAAGCGCAATGGCACGAAATGGCACATGCCGAAAGCGACGAGCGATTGCGTGCTTGGGCCTAGAGGGGAGGTCAGGAGCGACGCCGGCTGCAAGGAGCCACCGGTACCGGCAAAAGCCCTAGTACAGCGCGGCAACACATCGAGTGCGCCCGCCAGAGCTTAGTTTCACTCGGAGTTTAGTTTATAGTTTCGTTTGTATTTTCCCGCTAAAATGGCAACGTGTTGCATATTATCTCCCCCGCGCAAGTCACGTGTGAAGTCGTGATTGGCAGAAAGTTCGCGCAGCGTCCCATTGGCCACCCGCGTTCCTGCAACCAAAAAATGAGTGCCAAGGTGGCGCCCGAGGCCACCGTGGTGGCAACCGGCGCTGGAGTGGCTGGGCCCGTGGGCTCATCGCGATCAAGCACGACCCGAGGACGAAGCATGTCCTTTGCAGGGGCCATTGAGGGCCTGCGCACATCAAGGCAGACGCGACGCTCGAGCCAGATGCTGATGGAGATCGTCTCAGGCATTTCCAGAGCGCCGGACCGGACAGACCTGATGGGTCTCCGGCCCGACGATCAGCGCGACGCTAAGCTGGTCGAGTGCAAGGCGCAGGTCGCGTCCAAGTCCGTGTGGCAGAACACCGCCGTCGTCCTGAGGCGGTTCTGGATGTACTTTTTCCTCGAAAACCTCTACACTGTGGTCCCGCTGCTCATGGCGCTCGTGCCGGTGCTCGCGGGCGGTGCGCTTGCCAACGAGCTCATCACCGCCATGCCGACGCATGCCGGCGCATATGACGGCTTCGAAGAACTCACCGCTGAGCACACAGCGCACGTCAAGTCCTTGGCATACCTGCAGGCGGTGGTGACGCCGGTCGGACTGTATGGCATGCCCGCAGCGCTCTCCTGCACGCTGTGGTCGTGGAGGACACTGCTCAAGCCCGTGCTCTTGAAGCTGATGCTGCCGGGCTTCCTGGTTTCGCTGGCCTTTGGCCTGGTAAACGTGTCGCTTCTCTACGACGGAGACGCGACGCTCGAGAACTACAGCCTTTATTTCCAGATCTTCCTCCTCGCCTTCTTCCTCGCCCCAGCGCTCGTGCGCGCCGGCAATGTCACCAAGAATCCTCTCTTCGGCTGGCTGGCGATGCCCGCGTTGCTCATGTGCATGTGCATGGTCGCCGGGCACTGCAGCACGGTCAAAAGTGCTCCACCTTTTGCAGGGGCCCAGAGAGATACAGAGAGAGAGCTCGCCCCATGTGCCTCCTCAGCACGCGCCTGGTGGCTCCGCGGCGTGCAACACACTCCCGAAGGGTGCCGGCCCGCCGGCCGCCCATCGTGCCTCGGATGCTCAAGCGAGCAAGCCGCCTCCAAAGTCGTTGATTGCACGCGCTTCTTTCGGCCATCCTACCAGGTACAATATCATCTTCACACGGCTGCTGACCGCGCCCAACTGGACCAAGGCGTGCTTTCCTTCCGCCCCCTTGCCGCCCGCACTACCCCCCTCCCCCTCAACTACTCCCCCCTAGTAACCGCCTAGTCATCCCCTGGTCACGCCCCTAGTCACCCGCTCACCACAGCACCTCCTCACACCACAAGGCGATCTTCGTCAGCCTCGTCAACCCCGTCGCCTTCGAGATCATCGTCGTCTGGTGCCGCGTCCTCGCCCGCTCGCACCGGCACAACCACCCACTCACGAGTGTGATGACCGTGGCCGTCGCGATGACGCTCAAGAAGCTCTACGGCCGGTACTTACCCGCATACACTCACCATCGCGCTCGCACCCTCACCCTCACCCTCGCCCCCACCTCGCCCTCGCCCTGGCCCTCGCAATTGCCCTCTCCCTCGCCCTCTCCCCTCCCCTCACCCTCAGCCTTTCCCTCGCATTCACCCTCACCCTCACTCTTACCCTAACTCTAGCCAAGCCCTGATCTTGAGCGTAACCCTAGCCTGGCCCTATAGCCTCACCCTCACCCTCACCCTCACCCTCACCCTCACCCTCACCCTCACCCTCACCCTCACCGTCTTGACCTTGACCCCAACCCCGACCCCACCTTGAGCCTATGACCCTAACCCTGGCCCCGATCCTCGCCGACCCCTAACCCTAACCAAGGTACGTGGCGGCGACGATCACGGAGACGAGCTACGTGACCATGTGCTCGGTCTTCCTCGGCCTCATGGAGTACGTCACCGTCATCTCCAACCCTAGTCCCAACGCCGGCTCGCTAGCCCTATCCCAGCCACCTACCCCTAACCAGGTACCTCTCCGTCATCTCCGTGCCCAAGCGTGACCGCTTCTTCTACAGGCGGGCGGGCAGGAGCGACCCTGTGTTGAGGTGCTGGGCCTCGCCAGGGTTCGGCCAGAGTGGCGCCGAGCGGGGCTGGCCACAGCGCCGGAGGAGTTACCCGGGGCGCCACCTATACTCTAGCTGCGGCCAGCCTCAGCCAATCTACAGCCAATCAGCCTCTCGGGCCGCGGCAACTAGGGCCGGCCGAGTGCCTGCCGAGGTATGAATAGGGCGTGCCCTTCTACTTCTAGGCTCGGCCGCGCGTGCTGCGGCCTGGCGGACACCGTCGATCCGACGGCACAGATGAAGCACGAGCGCAACACCGAGCTCCGCGTGCACAGCGCCGTGATGGAGACCTCGCTCGAGATCGTCTTCACCTGGACCGGCGTGGTCCTCGTCCTCTGGTACAACGTCTCGGCCGACGGCCATGCTCTCAACACGGCGACCGTCATCTCCAACGGCGTCGTGCAGCACGCCATCGAGATGCTCGTCGACCTCGTCGTCATCCTCCACCTCACCGTGCTCCAGGTGAGCGAGCACGCACCAAGTAAGTCAATTGGGTGACGCAAGCACGGGCGTAAGTAAGTACGCGTCGCGGACATGCCCTTCTCACTCTGTCACACTCACTCACACTCACTCACTTCACTCACTCGCTCTCATCTTTTACTCGCTCGCTCGCTCACTCGCTCCCAGGGCGAGCCGTACCTAGCGTACGCCAACTCTCGCTTCGCCGGCTGGCCCTTCGCCACGGGCATGCTCACCTTCTTCGCGTCGGGCTACTGCGTGCAGACCACGCTGCCCCGCCTGCTCTGCCGGCTCCCCGGCCACCACGAGTCGAGTTGGGTTTACTGCGACGCCGCCTTCGACGCCGCGGTGCAGGCGTACAACGCCACCTCCGCCTTGCTGGGCAACAGCACCTACTGAGAGGAGGTGGGGTCGCGATACACGGCCGCGAAGCGAGAAGGCGATTGAATGCGTACTAGTACAGCTTTGGCGTTTGCGCGGTTGCGGGCGCGAGATCTCTCTCTCTATCTACTACTACTACCCCTTAGCGAGATGCAGACAAGAGATGCAGATGTGAGAAGTGAGATGAGCATGGCATGTGCACTTGTGCAGTGGCGGTACGGTATACTGATTTGATTGAGGTTGAGGCAGCGTGTGTGTTGGCTCATCGTAGTTCGTATGATGTATGATTCTATGAATATCCCCTCGTCTGGCCCTGCCGTGTCTGAGCTCTGAGGGGGTCCGGGGACCGGGGTCGACGGGAATATTCATGTACTAACTGGCTTGGGGAAAATTCTCCGCGAATGTCCTCGCGATATCTCACCGTCCGGCGCGACCCTCCGCGAGCCGGAGCGGGCGTGTCCCTGTCCGGCGTGGGGGCCTGCGCCTGGCTGCGCAGGTGCAGCCTGCGCAGCGTGCAGGCACCACACACACAGGCTGCGCCTGCGGCGCGTGCGAGTCGCGGGGCTGGGCCTGGGGGTGGGGGGTGGGGCGTGGGGGGCGTCGCGTGCGGGCGTGCGGTGCCCGTGCCATCGTGCGACCATGACAAGAACATGAGAATAAAAACGAAAGGCAAACTAGCTCGAACGCACGACGATGGGCGCGCATACTGTACAGTACAGTACATGGGACAGACTAGGCCCAAACAAACACAGCCTCAGAACGTCAACCCTCGCACGCACACGTGTGTGTTACAATGTACATCACCTCAGGAGCTCGCCTCCCCCAATATTGAGGCCACGGCCGCCTCGACGAGTCGCACCGCCGCACGGCGCCTGCTGCTCCCTGGCATCGCCGGCCGAGGGCCGCGGGCAGCGTGCCAGGCGCGCGGCGCGCGGCGTGTGGGGCGTGGGGGCCGTGGCGCTCATTGCTCCTTCATGCGCTCCATCATCTCCATGGCCTTGCGGATGACGTCGGTCTCGGAGTCGTCGAGCTTGAGCCCCGACGAGAGCTTCTGGCCCTCGGGCACGAAGTTGAGCCCCTCCGCCAGCGCGATGCTCCGCTTCGCCCCCCCCGCAGCGGCGGGGGCGGCGGGGGCGGGGGCGGGGCGGACCGCCGCAGGGAGCGGCGCGCTCGTGTCCGGCACGACGACGAAGGGGCGGGGGGGCTGGCTGGCCTTCCACGCCGCGCGTGCATCCTCGAACATCTCCTGCCGGGAGGCGCCCGCCGCCAGCGCGCTCGCATCCTGCGCGAGCACCGGCGCGCGCGGCACCGCGGCGGCGGCGAGGGCGGCCGCCTCGGCGGCGGCGGCGGCGGCTTGCAGCTCGACCAGCTTCGCCTCCGCGATGCGCGCACGCTCCTCGGCCGCCGCCGCCGCCGCCGCCGCCGCCTTCTCGGCCGCCTCCGCCTCCGCCGCGGCGCGCGCCTTCTGCGCCGCCTGCGCCGCCTCCAGCTCCTCAAGCTCCTGCTGCGCCTGCGCCTGCGCCGCCGCCTCCCGCGCCGCCGCCTCCCGCGCCGCCGCCTCCTGCGCCTGAGCCGCCGCCGCCGCCCGCGCCGCCTCCTGCGCCGCTTGCGCCTCCCGCGCCTCCTGCTCAGCCCGTGCCGCCTGCGCCTCCACGGCCTCCTGCGCCGCCTGCGCCGCCGCCACAGCCGCCGCGACAGCCGCCGCCTCCTCCGCTGTGCGCGGCTCGCCCGACATGCCGCCCCACACCTGCTCCGACTCCGCGGAGGACATGCCCGCCAGGCTGTCGATGAGCGCGCCCATCGTGGACTCGTCGGTGACGTCGGCGGCCCCCGGCCCCCACGAGGGCGTCGCCTGGTTGGCGAGCCACTTGGCGCGCGCCTCCTCCTCGGTGAGGCGCTCGGGCGGGCGCACGGTCACCGTCACCTTGCCCCCCCATGCCGGCGCCATCTGCCTCGCCATCCACGCCGCCTTCGCCGCCTCCTCCGCAGCCGCCGCCGCCGCCGCCGCCTCCTCCGCCGCGTCCTCGCTCGGCGAAGACGCCGTCATCGACACGGCCGCCGCCGCCGCCGGTGCCGCCGCCGCCGGCGGGGCCGCCGCCGCCGGTGCCGCCGCCGCCGCCGGTGCCGCCGCCGCCGCCGGTGCCGCCGCAGCGCTGGGCTCGGGAGCCGCGGCCGCCGCGCGGTTGGCCTCCTCCAACGCAGCCTCGGCAAAGCCCGGCGGCAGCTCCAGCTGGTGCGCCAGCCATACCTTCGGCGTGCCCTCCTCCTTCTCCTCCGCCGCCGCCTCCTCTGCTGGGCCCCACGCCGCCGTCGCATCCGTCGCCACGGCCGCCGCGTCACTAGGGGGCGCCGCCGCCGCGGCCCCGCCGCCCCACGTCGGCTGCGCCTGCCTGGCGAGCCACGCACGCTTGGCCGCCTCCTCGCTCTCACCGGGCGTGGCCGCGCTGGCAGCGGCGGGTGCGACCGCCGCCGGCGTGGGCGTCTCGGCCGCCGGCGTTGGCGCCGCCGCCGCCGCCGTCTTCGCCTCCGCCCTCTCGACCCACGTGACCACTTCCTCTGGCGCCGGCGTCACCGCCGCCTTCTGCACGCCGCGGCCCCATGCAGCCGGCACTGCCTGCTTGGCCAGCCACGCCGCCTTCGCCTCCTCCTCATGCGCGAGAGCATCGCACGCCTGCTCGGCGCCGTCCTGGCACTCCTCGGCCAGCACCGCCGCCTTCGGGCCCCACGAGGGCACCTGCTGCTTGGCCAGCCAAGCCGCCTTCGCCTCCTCCATCGCGGCCGTGTCGGGGCCGGACCGTGTTGGCGCCGGCGCTGCCGCCGGCTGATTCGTCGCTCCGGCGGACACCCACTCTCGCTCCGCATCGGCCATGTACGCCTCCTCCTTCACAGGGGCGGCCGCCGCCGCAGGGGGCGGCTGCACGGGCGTCGCCGCCACCTCAGGGGCCTCCTGCATGGGCATCCCTGCGGGCGGGGCGGCCGCTGGTGCGCCCCACACTGCGGCGATGCCCTCATCCTGCTGGGCAAGCCACGCCTTTTTGGCCTGCTCCTCCTCGTAGGTGAGGGCGTCGCACGCCTCCACCAGGCCCTTGTCGCACGCAACGTTCAGTATCGCCCGCGCCTCCTCCACGGACATGGGCGCGACAGCCGGCTGCACGGCCGGCACGGCGTCTTGGTTACCGAGCCACGCTCGAGAAGCCCGATCGTCGCTCACAGCCATGGTCAGCAGCGCGCGCTGATGCTGAGCGCTGAGGCCGCGGCCTAGCGAGACGGTGGCGTGCGCGCCGAAGCGCACCGCGTTCAAGGACAACGAGCTGGCGACTATCCAGAGCATTTCTCGGCGTGCCCGTTGTCGTCCTCCTTCGCTTGATGGCGGCGCGAGCTCGGCCGAGGGAGGAAACCACAGCGGACGATCACCACGTTTAAGATAATCTTCTAAGACGCTCGCGTCGTAGGCCGGGTCGTCCGCTGGAGTGCCCCCTCTCGGACGCGCCGTCTTGGTGGCCGCTGCACGTGGCCGCGGCACCCGTGGCGATGCTGAGCTCCACGCGTCGCGTTACCGTCTGCCTGGTGGCAGCCGCGTGTCTCTTGCTGACAGCAAACCTTCGGATGCGCAGCCAGCACGCCGCCACCGACGCCGT
>Ga0163111_10002506_pt1 | contig 11677 bp, 8 predicted proteins | sample CRUFie1St18metaG_FD_109645 | JGI IMG/M metagenome (GOLD analysis project Ga0163111, IMG submission 109645) | Marine microbial communities from the Costa Rica Dome - CRUD Field 142mm St18 metaG | ecosystem: Environmental > Aquatic > Marine > Oceanic > Photic zone | place: Costa Rica: the Eastern... | reverse complement strand
TTTGGGCGATCCATTCGTCGTTGACCTCTTCGGCCTGTTCATAAACAATATACTTCAAAACTTCCATAGTAATCTTGCCTTTGTCAGCCTCCTGTACTCTTTTCGTTTGGTCTGATAATTTTACGTGAACTTTCAACGAAACGTCGGGTGCAATGTCAAAATCAAGCATTTTTTGTTCCATTTCGTTTCTAAAATCAGTCAAGATCTGGTTAGATGTAAGTAATGGTAACGATTCCTCAGAAGTTCCCGTGGTAGTTTCGGCGGTCTCATTGGACTGATCTGCGACATTCTTGTCACTCGAGGATTCATTGGACTGATCTGCGACGTTCTTGTCACTCGAGGATTCACTTGCTACTCGTTGGGTATTAACCGGAGGCGCGTTAGAAGTTACCACTTGGTGATTTGTACGTCGCTGGGCCCCCACTAGGTTTCCAAGCAAACCAAACCCTTTTTTCTTAGGTTTGCTTGTGGAAGATTGGGTTGCAGTAGATGGCATTTTGGCTGAAACGACTGGTTTTGCCTCGCTACCTTTCATCGGAATCATCGTTGCCGACTTTGGACGGAGGGGGCATTTTGGAATCGAATCAATAGGTGCCACACGACAAGATAAGCGCGAAGAGCTAGTTTGTTTGTGAGAAATAACCCATACGTATGTCGTAAGACTCTTTCCATTGTCAGTAGTCTTTTCCATAATGAAGCGCCCAAAACAACTTTGGTTTTCAAAAGCACAGGAGCGAAAATCGTGAGAAGCTGTTTGGGAAAAGTAATGTCGGCTGATCAAATGTACTAGACTCATCAGAAGCGAGACACTCACCTCTTTTTCCGTTCATGCAAGTAATCGACAAATCCAGGTAGTTTCTTTCGCCCATCGATTGATTCCACTTGTATTGGAGTCCATTTTGTAGCAGCTGTATCTAGCGCCCAGGAATCCCGGGTATAGCCCTCTAAGACAATAATTTTATTACGACTTGCAATTGATTGAAATAATTTTTTGTTGCCCTTTTCAATGGGTTCGACTGCAGCTAAAAACTCGGGTTTCGCCCCTGGTGTTGGGATCAATCGAAACTCAATAGTACCCATATCTCGATCGAATCACCAATATTCGAAGCCACTCCTGATAGATAAAACTGAAGATTTCTAAATCAACAGATCCCTGTAGCGAGACCGATACTATTTTCTGTTCCCAGGTATTGCTTACTGCTCGGGTGGATGCCTTTTCTCTCCTGAATTTGATGCGTGGACCCAAAAAATGCGTCGCTGTAACAGTTCTGTTCTATTGATATTGCAATTCTTTTGGTTTCTTTCGTTCAAGTTCCCATTGCCAGCATCGATTATTTGGCATTGTTTTTGGGTGCAATCAACGATCTTCAAATCTGTGCGGTCGCAGCAACAATAACGAAAAGATTTCAGAGCGCGCGAGTTTTTCGGGAACGACGACAACCGTCAGTCTTCAATTTTTTGGATTAGAAGTAAGCTAGCCTACACTGTGGAGGGTTCCATTTCTTGTACGAACTGGCGATACGCTAAGTCTTTCTTCAATCACCCAAACAAAAAACTAGAGAGATATAGAGGCTAGCAGTGAAAAAAACGAAACGAAATGCTCCGCATGCGTAAAAGTCGCTCATCGATGTCCATCGGAATCCTTGGATTTCTACTGGCCTGTATTTTAGGGGCGACGATTCACTATGGTTCATTTGGTGAAGCATCGACGATTTGGTCTTACCTTTCAGGTAGTTCGGATACGGCTGTTGAGGATGATGAAAATCCGGTTCTCGATCTGGAAATGGACGAACTTGTATCTCCTATTGTCAATCGAGAAATTAAAGTTTCAGTTGAAGCACCCTGGCCGTCGTCTTCTCAGCACTCCGTGTTGTGCGAGGCCTTTTTATTTCTGAAAGGAGATCATTCATTTCTAGAAGCACTGACAAATAGCCATGGTAGAGATCACATGGTCACTTTTGAACGTTCCACTGAATACGCTCTCGAATTGGCTGCCGGACTCGACTTTGGAGATGACTTTGACGGCAACCCGATGGCAATGAATTCAAACATTCGTTTGCTCAAATTTGCATTGACGATGCGAGCAATGGCGCCTGCTTGTGAATTTCATCGTTCCATCGCATACGATAGATACCCAGACTACGTCGACTTTTTAGAGACCTTTGGGGTCATTACCTACAACAGCAACGCAAATACAACAGCGGAGTTCATGGTGGAAACCTCGGCTGACATACCGAAATCTCCAATACAAATGCCGAACATCACAAAGGCACAACGAAACGCATTATTGTTACCGGGTGAGACACTCCGGCAAGGATCTAAAACAGTCATAGTAAACAAGGACGATAATCAAAACGAGGATAGCGACAATTCAGAGATGACCACTGGAGTGCTTATTTTGTACGCCCAACTTGGAGGTCATTCTTTTCCAACTTTTTACCAAAGACTAGTTGAAAATGAAATTCCATTTGTGGTTCGACACATGGGATCGATCGACGACGACCATGCGGAATCTATCCTTCAGGGGTATGGAGTTCGACTCGATATTCGCAATGTCGAATACAAGGTGTTTGATGACAAGAAAAATGATAATGCTGTCGGAACCGACAATGCGATGCTAAATTTGACAACTCTAGGTACTCATATTGACCTTGCTATAGATAATGGTTCTAGTGCTAGCGATGATACCGATGGTACCTGCGATGCTGGAACTGGTTCATGCAATTCAGAGGACCTACAAAAAGAAAATCCGTTGACTACTCACTTTTTAGCTGGTATCAATTTGACAGCACTGGATTTGTCCAGTGGTGAAGATGAACTTGAAAGTGAGAATATATCACTCGGGAATATACAGCAAAAACTTTGGACAATACACAATCGGTTCGAAAAACATAGTCAACTCATTCCTCCCACCTGGCAACGTCGCCATTTATCGATACAGGCCGCCACTATAATTGCTGGTTCACGCGATCCCCTCGTTACCTTGCAAGATTTATCGCAAAATCTGCCTTCTACAGCATCAACCTTGGTGCATGTAAATGTTCCAAAAGAAATCGAAACCGTTGCTGAGTCTATGGAACAGCCACTCCAGCAGTTGATCCGGGATAGTGGGGGTGGATTTTGGATCAACGGTAGATCTATGAATATAGAACGGCCTTCCTTCAATGTTTTTGAACTAATTCAGCTCTTGCAAAATGAAAGTGATGAGCTTGATGTACTGGAGCGTCGGCTTAAACCAATTCTATCCCCACACGTTGTCGGCGAAGCTCTCGAGAGGATCCAAGATGCATTCATTGAAGTGGATTCCTTTCTTTCCGAAAGCGATAACGCACAAGATGACGATGATGACATGGCCAAGGATACAAACCGAGAGAACCTATATCGAATAGATCTTGCGACAGCAGATAAAGATTCTGTCATTTACGTGAATGATTTAGAAAAAGACAAAAGCTATTCCCATTTGAGTTCAAGCGTAAAAAATATGCTGATGGCTATGCAGTATGGAATGCCTCCTTCCGTCCGAAGAAACTTGTTCACTATTTTGACCGTCGTCGATCCCCTAGAAGATGAAAGTTCTAGTGTTGGTATCAATTACGGACAAAAGCTTATTGGTCAGCTTGTTCAACAAGACTTCCCTGCCAGGCTGGCAACAGTAGTTGTCAGTCAAGAAGATGTTGAAGCTTGCACTCGTCTTATTGCAAATGGCAAAGCCTGCCCGGTATCAACTGATCATTGGCTGCACCAAGACGATCCTCCAAATACGAACGCACTCAAGGAAATAAAAGCCACGACGCGTGATATACATCGACTTTATGCATATATGCAACAAAAATTTAAAGACAACGGCCAAGCACTGGTTATGTATCATCTATACCTACCAGCCTCTCTTCATCAAAACCCTCCAAGCAACGGGCGGTTTCACTCACTTTTTGACATTTTTACTGTTCACAATGAAATACTTGCGCAAATGGTAGGAACCAAAGATAAATTAGACGATATTGCAGAAGCTCTGCAGATGAATGAAGAAGACTCGATGTATTCGTATGGAAAAGCGGTGATGTTCGCAGCTAATAAAGGAATTATGCCGGGTATGAGTTTTGTCAACGGACGACCACTACCTACCAACGAGGATGATTCTGAAACAGTTCAAAAGATTTTCAACGAAGAGCAAAGTATGGTCTTCGAGATGATTGTGAATGATGAAATAACTGATACAAAACCGAGAAATTTCTATTACAAGCTAATAAAAGGAGAGAAGAAGAATGTATACCCTCGGCTGCACCCTCTATTAACTGGTACAACCAACGAAAATTCGTATTTGGATATCACGCATAGTTTTGAAGCAAAGTCTCTCTTAACACCAACGTCAATGACCAGTGATAGCGCAGCATTAAATTCCGATGCTGTGTATATTTACGAGGCTTTTCTGGCTCTTGACACTCAAAAGGGTTTGAGCTTTGCACTTGACTTCTTGAACATTATGAATAAAATGCCGAACAATATCGGGGATACAACAATAGCAATAAAGTATCGAATCATTCCAAGTACAGTGAATAGTGCTAACACTGACATATGCAAAGTCTTGAATCTGGCGGGAGAGCTTGGTTTCCAAAAAACAAAAGAAATCGTCGAACAGTTAATTCAGGAATCCGATGTGACGATGACCGACTACATAGATTTAAATCATTCTTCTTCATGCAGTGACCTTGAATACCTTCAACAAGATTTACCATCTAAGAACTTCATTACAGCCAATGGAAGAATATACAATATTGATGAAACTTCGCTAAGCCAAATTGATGTTGAGCTATTGGCGAGTATGGGCCTTCACTCTAGCACGAAAGTGGCAGAAATGCTGAAACCCTACGTGAACGAAAGTTTAATGTATGATGCTGTTGGACGAACAACAACTTTCTTGTCGATAAAGAAGCATGGGGCGAAAAAGAGGACTGGACCTAACCATTATGTCGAATCCATGGAAATGAAGCAAAACATAGATGACAATCCTCTCCGATTTTCGTGGAACACAAGCAAAAAGGGAAGTGAAGGTTTACGAACGAAAATCGTTGCAATTGTTGACCCAACTACCGAAACAGCGCAGCGATTATCGCCTCTGCTAATAACTATCAGAGATGAATTGAAATTGCCCCTGGATCTCATACTGGCGCCACGTCCAGAACTTGACGGAGATTCAGACATTCCGATTTCTAGCTATTATCGTTTTGTAGCAGATTCTTCTGCTTATCAATCTGGTAATGACGGCGCGAACTTTCCTACGGCCCAGTTTTCGAACCTTCCAACGGATCATATCCTGACCCTCCGTATGGATGTCCCTGAGCCATGGGACGTTCAGCAAACACGCGCAATCCAAGACACGGACAACTTACGCTGTGACCTTCAGTCTGGGTGCGGCGATCACACTCAAACTGAAGTCGAGATGCATCGACAAATGCATGTCACAAACGTAGTTTACGGTCTTCAACATCTCCTGGTTTTTGGACGGTGCTATGAAACAAATCTGTCACCTCCTAATGGACTTCAATTAGTATTATCCAGGCAAAACGTCGTTCAAAGCTCGGGGGCAGCTAGCAACTCTGTTTCTGCAGACATAGAGGCGGATGGTTCAATTCAGATAGAAGACGGGGACGTTAAAGACATGCATAATGGGCACTACTCTGACACTCTTGTTATGAAAACTGTTGGATACTGGCAACTTCGAGCAAATCCCGGTATTTGGGACCTGAAGATAAATGAAGATTCTCGTGGTGCTGACATTTTTCAGATGGTTGCAGGTCAAATCAAGCTTGGAGGTGTCCGAGTGACTAATCCAATACCAAGTAACAAGAAAGAACTTTTTGTTCGTGATTTTGTTGGACACAGTAATGACCAGACGCTTTTGGTCAAACGAAAGCCAGGATACGAAAAGGCAACATTATTTTATACAGACGAGAAAAAAGTGTCCCATGAAGATGACGATATAGTCCATGTATTTTCTCTTGCAACAGGTCATCTCTATGAAAGATTTCTCAAAATTATGATGCTATCAGTAACAAAACGTACTTCTACAAAGGTTAAATTTTGGTTGTTCGAAAACTTTCTATCTCCGACCTTCAAAGCCTCGTCAAAAGCAATGGCGAAGAGAATAGGATGTGAGGTGGAATTTGTTACCTACAAGTGGCCTGAATGGCTTCGAGGACAAAGTGAAAAACAAAGGATTATTTGGGGATACAAAATTCTTTTCCTAGACGTTCTATTCCCTTTGAACGTCAAGAAAATTATATATGTCGATGCTGATCAGGTGATTCGAGGAGACTTGAAAGAATTAAGGGACATGGATTTGAACGGAGCACCATACGGCTATACTCCAATGTGCTCGTCAAATGAGGCCACATTGGGCTTTCAATTCTGGAATCAAGGTTTTTGTAAGTACCAATCGTCTATCATGGTTCAACTTTTCTGATTGTACCTAATTATCTTATTTGTTTTTCGTGTAGGGAAAAATCATTTGAGAGGGAAACCATACCACATCTCGGCCCTTTATGTAGTTGACTTGGAGAAGTTTAGAAAGGACCGTGTTGGTGATATTCTGCGGTCTCAGTATCAGGCTTTATCAGCTGATCCAGGGAGCCTGGCAAACTTAGACCAAGATTTGCCTAACTATTCACAACATTACGTCCCAATTTTTTCGCTTCCACAGGAATGGCTTTGGTGTGAATCGTGGTGTTCCATGGAAACAAAGGCGGATTCAAAAACTATAGATCTCTGCAACAACCCACTGCATAAAGAACCAAAAGTTTCGATGGCAAAGGTACGTATGGTAGTGGAAACAATACGAGGAATACTAGAATTTTTTTATAATCGCTCATACTACGTGCAACTTTTTTATGATACTTTTGACTGAAACATGAACCATACAGAGAATAATTAGTGGGGATTTGTTTGAGGAAAGTTGGGTAGAGCTTGATGCAGAGGTTGCTAAGTTGGAAGAGCTTGATCTGTAATACATATCATCATCAATGCAACACCATAAGATGCGTTTAAGTTGACTAATATTCCGTTAACAGTAATTCTATTTCTTGTAGTATCTAGAAATCAATTTGGGGTAGTTTAGACAAATATCTACAAAGAGTACAAGCTGTTTCTTTTTTAGTTTTTTCAAATGATCTACTATCTTGAGTCACATCAGTCGAACGACTGAGAAAAAAGTTGCTTGATACAAAAAAAAAGCGTTCGGGATTCGGAAATCTGGCGAAGAAGAAGGGAGAAGAACAATAAAATTATTGATTGGCTCAAACGCAGATGTACATCAATCACACGATATACCTTCACAACCCTGACATCTACTGACAATACAAGTTATAAAACCCTCCCTCAATTTCAGAGAAGCGCCGATAACGATTTGCAATGTCGAGGATTCTTTTGTTGTCGCGGCGACATGTCTTCGCATCGTCGATTAGAGTTGCAAAGAATAACAAACGAATAAGTTCTGGGCTTTTCTCTACGAAGGTGGAAAATGCGGCACCGCCGTTGGAGACATTTTTGAACGGCACATCATCTTTGTATGCTGAACAAATGTATGAAATGTATTTAGAGGACCCTTCATCAGTTCAGGATTCTTGGCGCACATACTTTGAAAACGAGGAAAACGCGATACCCTTCGATAGAAACGAATTTAACAAACCTACGAGCATTCCTGGAAAACGCTCGGCAGCCATTGCAGGGGTACGTGTCTGTGCTTACCAAATTTTGCAGATGTCTTTGTAGCAAATCATTTCTCTTCGCGTATGCTTACACCAATTTAAACCCAACTTTGTTTCTACAGGGTGCTGCTCCATCTGATTCCTTGGCTATATCGCATCTCATTCGTGCCTATCAAGTAAATGGCCATGAAGCTGCGAATCTAGATCCTCTTGAACTCTTTAATGATGATACATTCCCTTACCGTCCTAAACCACAAGCTGATGGTTATCCATCCAACCTTGAGTTGGAGTATTATGGTTTTTCGGAAGAAGATCTAGATCGAAAATTACATCTCAAAGGGCGCTCTAGCGGAGGCCAGCGCGGATACTTAGAGGATCTTGCTAAGGCGCCCGATAAGGTAACATTACGATCTATTCTTGGAGAACTACGAAAGACTTACTGTGGAACTTTGGGCGTCGAATACATGCATATTGGGGATCCCAACAAGATGAATTGGATACGTCAACGCATGGAAAATCCACTTTGGAACCAATATGATAAAGAGAAAAAGGCGCATATTTATGAACGATTGTGCTTTGCAGACACTTTTGAAAATTTTATGGCGTACAAATTTAACACTACAAAACGATTCGGCTTGGATGGTGGCGAGGCAGTTGTTCCGGGTTTGAAAGATGCCATTGATCGTGCTAGTGAACTTGGTGCCACTTCCTTTGTTTTGGGCATGCCACACAGAGGCCGACTGAATGTTCTTGCGAATGTAATGCGTAAACCTATGCCCTTGATTTTCAGCGAATTTGCTGGAACACACTACTCGATCGACGAATACTATAAGGGGGATGATGATGATAATCATGGGTTTTCGGGTGACGTCAAATATCATTTAGGATCAAGTATGGACCGCACGTATCCGGATGGTCGCCGGATTCATATGAGTTTGGTAGCAAACCCAAGCCACTTAGAATGTGTCAATCCTCTTGTCATTGGAAAGTCAAGGGCTAAACAGTATTACCAAGGAGACCGGTGAGTACAAAATGGGCTTGCCGTTGCTACTTATTATGCTGTTACATCGCATTTCGTACTCATGAAAACACACATTTTGTATTACCAAATAATTACACTTTGAATTGTCATACGGCTGAATCGATACGCGATGCATTGAGTTTAGCCCCGAGGATGTCCGCAACTGCGTTCCGATTTTGTTGCATGGTGATGCTGCATTCGCAGGACAAGGTGTAGTTTATGAAACTATGCAGCTAGCTAACGTCCAAGACTTCGCCGTGGGGGGGACCATTCACGTTATTGTGAATAACCAAATTGGATACACGACAAATCCTATCAATGCCCGTTCAACTCCTTACTGTAGTGATCTAGGAAAGGCATTCAATTGTCCAATTTTTCATTGCAATGGTGATGATCCTTTAGCAGTGAGCACAGCTTTGGAAACAGCTGTAGAATATAGACATGAATGGGGAACTGATGTTATCGTTGACGTTATCTGCTACCGTCGTAATGGGCACAACGAAATGGATCAACCAGCCTTCACGCAACCAAAGCTATATAAGAAGATATCTCGACATCCCACAACTCTGGAATTATTTGGAAAGCGACTTGTAAAAGAAGGCACTATGACCACAGAGGAAATAGACGAAATCAAAGAATTTGTTATGGAATCGTATGAAAAAGATCTGGAAGCCTCGAAGACATATGAGAAATCAGAAGATGACTGGCTATCGAGTAAATGGGCTGGTTTTAAAAGTACAACTCAAATGTCGCGAATTCGCCCGACAGGAGTGGATATTGAATTGTTACGCAAGATTGGAGTAACTGCAGGAAGTGTACCCGAAGATTTCAAACTTCATCGTCAAATGAAGAAGATTTTCACAAATCGCCGTGAGCAGTCTGAAAAGGGCGAGGGCATCGATTGGGGTACAGCAGAAGCCCTTGCGTTTGGGTCGCTTTTGGTTGAGGGTAACCATGTTCGTATTACTGGGCAGGATGTTCAACGTGGTACTTTTAGCCATCGCCATGCAGTTGTCAAAGATCAAGATACAGAACAAGATTACACGCCTCTCAATTATATTACTGAGCGAATGGATCCTTCTTGTCCTAAGGAGGACATGTCAGGACCGGATACTCAAGCAGGATTCATCTGCCGTAATTCGATTTTATCAGAATTTGCTGTTTTGGGTTTTGAACTTGGATATTCGCTGGAAAACCCGAACGCTCTTGTTTTGTGGGAAGCTCAATTTGGTGACTTCGTCAACGGAGCCCAGATTATGATTGATCAATTCATTAGTGCTGGGGAAGACAAATGGTTTCGCCAATCAGGATTGGTAATGCTTTTGCCACATGGATATGATGGAGGAGGTGCAGAACACTCAAGTTGTCGCCTTGAACGCTTTTTACAAATGGTTGATGAGGACCCACACTTTGTCCCTGAATTCAAAGAAGATGAACGAATGCAAATCCAACAACACAATTGGCAAGTCGTAAACTGTAGTACTCCTGCCAACTATTTTCATTGTCTCCGTCGGCAAATCCATCGTGACTTCCGTAAACCTCTCGTCGTGGTTGCTCCGAAGAATCTCCTTCGTAATAGAAGATGTGTTTCTTCTCTGGAAGACATGGGGCCAGGCACTACGTTTAAGGTATGTGCTTTGACTTAGATATTCCTCCGCTTTTTTATTTTGGTTTTCAATGCTTTGTTACTCATGATTCAATTTAATTGACAGCGTTTGATTCCTGAGACAGATCCAGAAATATCTGAGAACTCGGAAAAGGTGAAAGTAAGTTTATCTTTATCTACAGAGGCGTGTATTTTCTTGACAATCCTCTTTCTAATAAACACGGCGACTTTACCTCTACAATTTCTTTATTTTTATGACGCAGAAACTTGTGTTTTGTTCAGGTCAAATCTATTTTGAGCTACTTGCTGAACGAGAAAAACGAGAAATTAAAGATGTTGCTTTGGTTCGTCTTGAACAAATAGCTCCATTTGCCTTTGACCGTGTAGCAGAGATGGCAGCCAAGTATAAAAATGCTGAGGTCATTTGGGCGCAGCAAGAGCCAAAGAACATGGGTGCATACTCCTACATCAATCCGAGAATAATGACGGCCACACGTGAAATAAATGGTAATGAGATGCGTCCGAGATATGTTGGCCGACCTGTTAGTGCAGCTCCCGCAACTGGTATGACTCTTGTTCATCAGGCACAATACAATGACATTATGAGCGGAGTCTTTGGGAAAGACAACTAATGCTTCAAATTTCCAGTTTTGGTGATGAAATACAATTTTTCATGTGTTTCACGTCATCTGTGCTTCAAATGACCTCTCTCTTTATTCCTTTGAAAGGATTGAAACGAGAAGCCAAATCCTGTCGAATATTTTGTCAGCAATGGTTTAATCTTCGATGACACTGACTTCATCGTGAGTAACAGAAGAAAATAACAACAGAAAAGGAATATAAATTTGTCTTAAAAAATATTGAGTCACACTTTGGTTACCACAGCGGTATTTGCAGCGACCTGGGGCAGGTTTCCCTGTTGTGTTTGCGTTGGAAGTTGATGGATTTTTGTTTTGTGGCTCTTTGTTGATCTTTTGTTGTTTGCATGCCTCCCTGCCATTTGCAGCTGCTCTCACTTGCACAACAGCTCCTGGCTGGCTCTCGCTGGCACCACCACAGTACCCATGAGCCAGCTCCCAGTATTGTGCTGGGGTGGTGGGTTGCTGTCGTTGGGGCTGCAATGCAGCTCACGGGGAGAGGAGAGCATTTGGGGAGCAAAGGGTTGCCCCACTGGCTAGTAGGCCTCTGCACCTGCACCAAGCAGCTGGCCCACCAAGGCTGCCGCTGGTGTGGTGGCCACTAGGGGTGGGGCTGCTGGGGTTGGGGGGGAGGGGGGGCAGAGGCTCTTACTCCCCTTGGATGGAGTGCACCAGTGCCCCAGGTGAGCCTAGCAGGGGGCAGGCCCCTGCG
>Ga0163111_10002505_pt1 | contig 11678 bp, 7 predicted proteins | sample CRUFie1St18metaG_FD_109645 | JGI IMG/M metagenome (GOLD analysis project Ga0163111, IMG submission 109645) | Marine microbial communities from the Costa Rica Dome - CRUD Field 142mm St18 metaG | ecosystem: Environmental > Aquatic > Marine > Oceanic > Photic zone | place: Costa Rica: the Eastern... | reverse complement strand
GACGTCGTCGGGCGTGGAACAGCACTGGAAGATCATGCACGGCGCGCACCACGGCGCCAAGAAGGCTCGCTTGGCGCCGGCGGCGCCGCCTACTTTGGTTGCCACGGCGGCGCCGCCTCCCGCAATGCTAGGCCAGGCGCGGCCCATATCGCACGGCCAGGTGCCGGGCCAGTGGGTGCCGGGCCTGCCGGGGCAGCCTTACCAGTACCAGGTTATGACGGACGAGGCCGGGCGCCCCGTCCAGGCGTCGGGGCAGATGATGTAAGAAGGGTTTTCTTGACTCACATTTTTACTCTTCTACCCGCTCCCGGGCGCGAGGCGATCTAGGGCTCTAGCCACGCTCTAGCCAGCCCGTTCCTTGCGAGTATGCTTTGGTGATATTTTGGTGACACCAACTGTCGAAGCCGGAGCATGAGTCCATAAAGAAAAGCACATCCGGCACCAGGACTGGTCCATGGCCACCGCCCGGCAGATCAAATTGCGAAGACACTCGTCGCCCTTGATGAAACATCCAGGCGAGGCGATGTGCGAAGACGCGTGACATCAGTTCGTTCGCTTCAGTATCGAACGTCACTGCTGTTGTGGATTTGGGGGCCCGGTCGTCATCGAGTTCAATCCCAGCGCCCATCTCGTTGGGGCCTAGGAGCGGTTTGGCGTACGGAAACGCGGCGCGCAACGCCGTTCTCGCGTCTGCGGAGCCGTCGAACGGTCGCACGTACAACACTGGGAACCGTTGCTTCGTCCTTTCCAACAGCGTAACGACCGCCCGCGCGACGGAGGAGAAGGTGAGCGTACCGGAGAACGCAAGGATAGACGTATCGTGCACCTGGAACGCTCTCGCGAGCACGGCGATCTCCGTACCCCACGCCTTGACGAGATCGCCGACGAGGCCTTCCACCTCCGGGGCCCAGTGGGTAAAGCCAGCCCGCCGCGCGGCTGCCTCCGTCAACATCCTATTGGTCCGTGCCGCGATCGCCCCGCCGTCCATACCCTGGCGCAGTGGGCGCCGGCGCGCCGGAAGCACGGTCCACAGCTTCGGTGGTGCGACGGGCGGATCGCGGCCGAAATAAACGCAGCCCGTCCAGCGTTCTCCGTCGCGCTTCTGTGCCACGTGGACTGCCTCCATGTCGACCACAGGCTCCAGTGAGGTCACGGAGGTAGAATGATAGGGATTTGGGTCGTTGGGACTTGATAGATACTTGACGAGCCAGAGAAGGCACTCCCTGCCGCAACAGGGGCAGTGGCACCCGACCACGCCGCAGCACGGCTCGAGCACCACATCCTGGGGCTCCTCCATGGACCTCGTCAGCCGGAGCCCGAAGGCGCGGTCGTCGACGATATCACGCGTTTCGTCGTCCAGCTCGCTCAGAAACCGGTCCACATTGAGTATTCCGTCGCGCAGCAATCCCAGCACGTCTCGGCCGAACCGCTCGTGGTACCGCTGGGCCAAAAGAGTTAGATCCGGGTTGCCGCCGTAGACCTTGTAATTAATAGCCTCGAGAGCACTAACTATGACGTCCTCCGTCAGCCCATCGTGGCCCGGCGCGTCGGTCCAGCGCGTCCGCAGCGTATGCTCCCACGCGTAAGGTATGTCCGTCCTATCCGAATTTGCCTCCCTCTCAGCCTCGTCACAGTCCCACGCGCTCTCGTCAGAGGAAAGCGGCGCCGCGCAAGACGTGTGGACGAGGTCGACGAGTCGGTCAACTCTCAAATCGGACGCCGCGGATTCACGCAGCAACGGGTGGTCGATGCCGCGGGCCTTCGCGAGGACGGTAGAAAGAAAAGCGCGTAAAGCCGAGGACGCCGTGTTGAGCGCGCCCGGTGCCAGGTTCGCCACGCCCGCGCGGCTCGCTAGCCACCGCATCGATCGACGAATAGCGCACTGCGGCGACGAACCGTCGAGCGGAGCCGCCTCGCACCACGTCATTGGTCGGCGGCACCACAAGACTGATGGCGCGTTCCGCGCCTCATCCGAGTCCGTAACATCGTCTCGGGGCAGCGCGCGCTGCGTCGACGGCGCCGACGCGGAAACCAGTCCGGCGCATGCGCAGCCCGCTTGCGGTCGGCCCGTGCCGGCGACGCGGTCAAGACCACATATCTTGATCGCGTCCTCGATGTCGCACGGCCACACGACCGTCGCCTTGCGGCAGTGAATTGCGACCATCTGAGCCGAATGAAATACTCCCGTCAGGAATCTCTCCGCGGCGACGCGCAGCACCGTGGCCGCACGCTCCGTGATTCGAGGCCGAAGGAACGACTCAACCACCTTGCGGGCATCAGCGCCGAGCAGCCGCACGAGCGGCGCCGACCACGCCTGCACACCGCAAGCGCCCACGAGCAGCGCGTCAAACGGGCCGGCCGCAAAAACCGGCCGGCTCGCTCTCTGGGCTGCACGCATATTCCTTAGCTGCATCACTCTCAGCGCATCGTGCGGCGCCGTTTGACTTGCCGCCGGGCTCTCCATGATGGGGCCTCCTTGTTGCGCGCCCGGGCGCCCTTCTGCGTGGCTGAAGCCGCTTGCTTCCGAAAATATGTGTCTACTGTGAGTCTTTTGCCAACGTAACCGCACCCGTATTGTCTCTTGAGCTGAGTTATAAATGCCAGAGCAAGCCGAACCGCGAGCTAGCGGCCTTGTAAGACACTAGGGATCCTAGAGATTCCTAAACGCGGGCCCTGGACGTACCGCGACTGCTTTCGAGCGGGTTCCACGGTATACATCTTACACACACAACCCCCCCGCCACGCTACACCGGCCGACGCCGATCCTCGAACCGAGCCACGACTCACAACACGACGCCCGCAACGCGGTACACCGGCCGCCCAGATGCCTCGTACCGCCCCTCGGTCTCCGTCCGCGCCGGCAGAGGCGACGCCGCGAGAAAATCCTCGCCGACGGCCCGGGCGCCGCCGGACTCGACCCAGCGCTTCGTTCTTAGCGCGGCGTCGCCGTCGACCGGCCTTCGCGGCCACGCGAGGCCGCACTCCGGTGCTTGGAGGACGCGGAACTCCGGCAGACTCGCGAAGAGGTCGCGCGTGCGGACGGCGACGTCTTCCACATTACTCGCCACGAGGACGCACGTGTCGCTCGAACCGGCGCGAGCCGCGAGCCGTAGCGTCGCCGCATTGACGAGGCACTTCGACGGCGTCTGGGGCAGCTGCGCATTTTTGCTCCGCTCGTCCAGCGCTGGGGGCGTTGGGAACATGAACAGCACCGCGCGAAGAGGCCCCGCGTAGCACTCGCGCACCCAGTGCAAAGCCTCATCCGCGGAGGCACAGGCGAAGCGCAGGCGCCCCGTCATCCCCAGGCGATGCGCGAGACCGTCACCGTAGAGCAGGCAGTGCGCGGCGCGGTCGACGGCCAGGACGTTCACGTGGGGACGCACTTTCGCGAGCGAGACAGCGAGGGCGCCGAAGCCGCACCCCGCGTCGACGACCAGAGGCCTCGACGGGTCCTCAAAGGCCGGCGGCCAATCGAAACCGCCGCGGGCACTCGGCGTCTGCGTCACTTTCTTGCGTGACTTCGAATAGTCCCAGAGCTCGGCCAGGGCCACGTCGTCGCTGAAGGTGGCCTTGCCGCCGAGCCGTCGCCACGCCCGCTTCCGCAACCGCAACGCGGCGAGGCCGCATTGTGCGCGCGCCGGCGCCGGCGCCTCGCCACAGCGGCGCGAGACGATCGCCGCGAGGCGCGCGAACGGCTCGTCGCTCGTGAGGCCGGCCAGCGCGCAGTCGCGCGCAGCTATTGCAGCGGCCGCCGGCGAAATGCCGCTGTGCCGCGCGGCAGTGAGCACAGCTTCCTCGTCGTCATCGTTCACGCGTCCCGCGCGTCGCGCTTGCAGCAATGCGATTGCTGCCGCCCTTAGTGCACCGTCCGCACTGTCTGGCATCGGTGGAGCTGTAGTCGAATCCCTGCGTCCAGCGCTGCCGTAGAACGTCTGTGGTCTCCGTGCGCACAGCAGTGCGGTGCTAGTCGCAAGCTGTGCAACGTTGATGTGCCCCAACAACGGTGCAGATCGGCGCAGGTTGCGAAAAATAGAGCAAAAACGGCCTCTGAACAGCTGCAGAGGACAAGTTTGCTGGGTTCAGCAGCGGTTTTTGCCAACTCTTGGTCGGAGAGCAAGTGTGCTAGTGTGTCGACGACGCTAGCCGTCGCTCAAAAGCTCGACGCCAGCTCGGCCTACCAGCGCTGCTATCGGCCCTGTCGGACGTTGTAGTACGGGCACGCACCGCAGTGGTTCGTGCTATACTACTCGCGAAATTCGGCGCCGGCGTAGTAAGGCCAGAGGGCACAGCAACCCTCTCCCCAGTTTCAGCGCTCACGACGCGCGCGCGAGTCCCGGGACAAGAACATGCCCCAGCTCGCCGACGCCATGCTCTGCGGCTACGGCTCCGACGCCATGGAGGACGTCGGCACGACCTTCGAGGCCATTCCCCAGTCGATCGTCCGCGACGAGGTCCTCAAGCACGCGGACGGCGCGGCGCTGAGTGCCGCGGCGAGCGCGTCGAAGGCGCTGCGGGTAGCTGCGGGAGACGCGGGCCGCGCGCAGCTCCAACGGCGCTTCGCGTGGCTCTGGCCGTCGGCCTGCAAACCGGAGGGACCTAGACCGAGGAACGCGGCGCCGGCCGGCGCTCTGCGGTTGTTGGAAGAGGACGGCTCCTTCGTGCTAGCTTGTGGGACAAGAGAGGAAGCGGCCCCGACGGCGGACGCGGCCGCCGTGCGGACCGCGCCGCCTCGACCGACCGAGGAGATGGCTCGTAGGAGGCATGACGACGCCCTACGAGCGTTAGGCGTGCCGCGCCTGCACGACTGCTCGACAGCGCGGAACGCGCCGGCGGCGTGCCGCGCGAACAACGGCGACGTGTGGCTCTGCGGCGGGTGGGCCGACGGCGAGGCTTTACAAGACTGCGAGTTTCTCGATGCGTCCCGACGGTGGCGGCGCGGGCCGCGCATGGACGCCGCACGGTGCTTTGCTGCCGCTGCTGTTCCTCCATTTTTGGATAATGCGATTCTGGTCGTGGGTGGAGGAGATACGTTATGGGTCGGCGGCACGGCGTCTCGCGAGTGCGAAATCCTGGATTTGGATGAGGGGACCTCGTGGGCGGCGTTTCCGTCGTTGACTTACGCTAGATGTGGCCACGGTTTAGCTTCGGTTTCGAAGCACGTCGTGGCCTGCGGCGGGTACGGGGGCGGTGACGCTTACCTCGACTCTGTGGAAGTGTGCAGTGGAGAGAGGTGGCAGGTCGGTGCGAAGATGAACTTCCGGCGGACGGGAGCCGGCGTCGGCGCCGGTCCGGACGGCTGCGTCTATGCTGCTGGTGGGAGTCCAGACGGCCAGGACGCGCTGGCCTCGGCGGAGCGCTGGGACTTGCGAACATCAAGGTGGGAGCTGTTGCCGCCCATGGCGCGCGGCCGCGGTTACGTGGCGGCGGCCTTCGACGCTTCCGGGAATTTCGTGGTTCATGGAGGATATGGCGAGACGGGCGACGTCGGCGCCGACGCGGAGGCGTTTGATATAAGAGCGCATCGCTGGCGGCCCGTCGACCTGGCGCACTCGGCGCAGACGCAGTACTACGGCCAAAACGGCGCCGGGCGGACGCGGTGGTACCTGGACCGCGCGCAGCACGGGCTCGTGTTCACGGTCGTGTAAATCATATCGGTTTTCCTGCTTTGGTGCGGCGACAGGCGTATTGGCGCAAACACTTGCTAGTGTCCTTACTCCCGCTAGGTCGAGCCACGACCTTGTCAGAGGTCTTGAGCTCGCTTAAACGTCGCGTACGTTAGACTCGAAACAGTCAGCACCATCCACAGTAGTCCTACGGAGCCGCGGCTGCAACGACTCTGCAAGACAAGCGCGCACTGCAACAAAAATGACAATGCTTGCTCACCTGGCATCGATGCTCGCGATGCTCGGCCCCGCCGACGCGTTCGTGGCGTCGACACAATCGACGCGGCTGCGCGGTAACAAACTCGCCGCGACAGCGACGACGGAGGAGCCCGTCCTCACGCTCTACCGCGACACGAACGGCTGGTGCCCGTTCTGCGAGCGCGTCTGGATCGGCCTCGAGAAGAAGGGCATTCCCTACGACGAGAAGCTCATCAATTTGCAGGATAAGCCCCAGTGGTACCTCGACATCGTGCCGACGACGCTCGTGCCGGCGATCGAGTGGCACGATGAAAATTGGGATGCCCAGAAACCGGGCAGCGGCGAGCTCGTGTGGGAATCGAAGGATATACTCGAAGCCATTGATTCACGGTTCGCCGAGACGCCTTTGCGCTCTGCGGATGACGAAGTGAAGGAGGTCGTCGAGGTACTCAATGCCAGCATCGGCTTTGTGTACGGCGCGCGGAACGGGACCGCCGACGACAAGGGCGCCCGCTTCGCGGCGGCGCTCGACGCGCTGGACTCTGTCCTCGCATCGTCGGGCGGGCCGTTCGTGCGCGGCGGCGAGCTCTCCGCGGCGGACCTCGCTTTAGCCCCCACTCTAGAGCGCTTTGGAGAACAACTCAAGGTGCTGAAGCCCGAGTTTCCGGCGCTCGACGCGGGCCGACCGGCCATCGCGCGCTGGTCCGCAGCGATGGACCTGGAGCCCGCCTACACCCGTAGGGTCAAGGGCGACGCCTACTCTTGGACGGCAGTAACGTCATCGTTCCTCAGAATTTTTGCGAACGCGAGCGACGCAGAGACCGCAGCCAAGATTGCCAAGGCGGACGCGGCGGCGGCGGCGCTGCTCGCGGAATCGAGGAAAGACGCCTCGGCACTCGATGACAAGACAGCCTGTGCTGAGGCCCGGGATGCCTTGTCGAAGAACCGCAAGAACGTAGCGCGCGATGCCTCCGACGCGTCGCCGAAGACGCAGCCGCACGTAAAAAGGGCCGCGACTGTCCAAGCGGCGGACGAGGCGATCGACGCGGCCCTCGTCGTGCTCGACGGCGGGAAGGCGCGCGTTTCGGGCGAGGCCAAGGTAGCGGCGGCCGCGATCGCCGCCCGCCTCTGCGCACCAAGAGACATGGGCGCGCCCGCGGCGGCGGCGTTGCGTCACACTCTACTCGCTCTTGCTAAGAAGCCGCGCGGGTCACGCCTGTTCAAGGCGCTGCAGCTCTTTTTCTTCTGGCTCTAGGGTAGAGCTCTAGGGGTCTAATGTTGTATACAGATCACTTACACAGAGGCTAGAAGAGCGATGCGAAGAATCCACCGCTCGCGCCGAAGGCCGAACTCTGCGACGCGGCACACGAGAAGTCGTGGACCGTCGTCTGCGTGTACGTCTCGCTCGGCCGCAGTATGATGTTGGGGAAATGAGGTCTGTGGACCGAATCCGGGAAGTGCTGGCATTCCAGGCAGAGCCCGGCCCTTTTCCCGTACGGGATCCCGACGGACGGCGAGCCCTTGGCGCCATCGCTGCGGCGCAATGTGCCGTCGAGGAAGTTACCAGTATAGAACTGGACTCCGGGCTCCGTCGTCCAGACCTTCATCAGCCGCCCGCTCTTTTCTGACCAGAGCGTCGCGACCGGCCGCAGGCCCTCCTCGGAGGCGCCGGCCGATAAAACGAAGTTGTGGTCGCACCCGTTGCCCTGATCGCAGTCCAGGATGCCGTCGCCGATCACGCGCGGCGTCGTCGCGTAGTCCATGGGCGTGCCCTTCACCGCTCGTATCTCTCCCGTCGGGATCGAATCGTCGTCGGTGGGTGTATAGAACTGCGCGTCGAGGCGGATGACGTGCTTGTCGACGGACGAAGCCCCGCCGTCCTCCAAGTTCCAATAAGCATGATTCGTCAGATTCAAGGGAGTGGCCTTGTCCGTCGTCGCGGCGTAGTCGATTTTCAGCGTGTTTTCGGTCGGCAGCGAGTAGGTCACGCGCACATCCACTGTGCCGGGATACCCTTCGTCCCCGTCCGGGGACCGTAGCGCCAGCGTCAGCTGCGTCGCCGTCGACTCGACGACGGCCCACCACTTCCGGTTGAAGCCCTCCTTGCCGCCGTGGAGGTGGTGGTGGCCGTTGTTGGCATGTAATTCATATTTTTTGCCGTCGAGGTCGAATTCGGCATTCGCAGTTCTATTAGCCACTCGTCCAGCGACGCTGCCGAAGAACGGATTCTTCCCTAAATAAGGCTCCTCCCGATCGAAGCCGAGGACGCACTCTCCTCTATTGCCGTGCTTGTCCGGCACCCTTACGGAGGTTATGGTCGCGCCGAGCGGTAAGATCGTCACTCTGATGCCGTCGCCGCTCGGGTGCTCGAGGACGTGGGCCGTGTCGCCCATCGTCTTTTAGTGGTGTTTGCCTCGAGTGCTGTAGTGCAGTCTGCCTCGAGTGATGTGGCCTTAGGACTCACGTCTGCGCCCGCGCGCGCGGGTAGGCAATGGCTGTGCAGCCCTGCTGCGGCAAGCGACCGCGGTCGCGCAGCTGTTTGATAGGCTGGTGCCGCGAGGTCTTGGCACTTATACTAAGCGCTCAAAGTGAGCTCTACGGTCGATTGCGGGCCGTATAGCTTTTGCCCAATACTCTTGCTGGCTTGCTAGTGTCTTACCGGCCGCTAGCTTCGAGGGAGCGCTAGGCGCGCGCGGATGGCTGCACGCACGAAACCACACTTCCGGGTATTCTGCAATATTCTTTTTCATTAACCCAGCCCTAGCCCATCGACGGCATGCACGAACACGAGCAGTCGCCCTCGTCGCCGTCGTCGACGATGGCGGAGGGCGGCGGCTGCGTTGCCGTCAAGGCGACCTGCTCGTCCAAGGGTTTGTCCGTCTTCAGCGGCTTGCCGCCCACCAGAAAGCGGCACTCCGCTTCGTCGATTCCAGATAACGCGGCGTACTGCTTGATCACTTCCGTCATCGGCGTGCCGGCCTGGACCTTCATGAGCCGGACTTCGCCCGTTTCCTTATCTGTTGCTCTTATTGTGTAGGACGGCATCCTACCGATCCGCGGCCGGCGGGCCGCCTCTCTCCCTTTAAAATCGGTGCTGCTGCGACGAGCGCAGAGGCGTAGCGGTGGCCGCAATGGCTGCGAGCGATGCGTTCGATTGCTCCAAGCTGCCCCGCGGGCTGCCCGCGCCGCGTTCGCGCCGCTTTTGAGCCAGGGAGGCGGGCGCCAACTAAAGGAAAAAACAGGGTACGCACGCGTCGGGCGGCGCGGGCCCGCGCCGGTGCACCGGTCTATGCGTCTAATTACGGATAAAGAGCCTTCCGCTAACGGAAGCTAGCGGCAGTAAGGCACTAGGAATGCCGGCTTGTTGGCTTTGGGGGCGCTTAGCTCTAGTCGTAGGGCTGCCCCCGAGCAATTTGACCAAAGACAAGATGATCCTCACGCAGTGCGCCGTCTGCGCCGCCGACCTGGGCCTAACCTTGGGCAAGAAATGCGGCCGCTGCAGCACGCGGTACTGCGGAGCCGAGTGCCAGAAACAGCACTGGCAAGAGGGAGGTCATGACACGCTCTGCAAATTAATAAAAAAAGCAGGCGGCGCCGAGCAATACAACGCAAAATATAACTATGCAGTGGCCGTCACGGTCGCGGCGGAGGCGTGCGCCGAGGACACGAAGGGCCAGACGTGCTACATCTGCACGCAAGCTCTCCATTGGAAAACGAAGGAAGGCCTTGTGCGCGGGTGCGCGTGCCGCGGGACGGCGGGATTTGCGCACGTGTCGTGCTTGGCGGAGCAGGTGAGAATTTTGGTCGAGGAGGCCGAGTATAACAATTTGGGCGTCGATGCGCAGAATGAGAGGTTTGCGCGGTGGTTCACGTGCAGTCTGTGCGAGCAATATTACCACGGCATCGTGAACTGCGCACTCGGGTGGGCGTGCTGGAAGACGTACGTGGGACGGCCGGAGGAGAACGTCTTTCGGCTCACCGCCATGAGGCAGCTTGGGACCGGTCTACACCTTGCAAAAGACTACGCGGCCGCGGTGTCTGTGAAAGAGGCGGAGTTGGCTACACTGCGGCGCATTGGTGGAACCGAATCCGATATACTTATCACGCTGGCCAATCTTGCGGGCACCTATGATGAGCTTGGGCGGCGTGAAGATAGCCTACGCATCCTACAGGACGTATACTCACGACGTTTGGAGTTCTCTGGCGAAGAAAATGTACACACCATCTCAGCAGCCATTAACTACGCGGTGACGCTGAACGACCTAGAGCGCTCCGCAGAAGCCAAATCACTGTTGCGCAAAAAGATGCCCGTTGCACGACGCGTTCTCGGGGATTCGCATGAATCTACGCTCAGGATGAAGTGGGCCTACGCGCGGGCGCTCTACGATGACTCCGGCGAGTCGCTCGACGACCACCGCGAAGCCGTAAAGACGCTCGAGAACACGGATCGGATCGCCCGGCGCGTGCTTGGCGGCGCGCACCCGCTCACAACCGGGATTGAGGGCGACTTGCGATCCGTGCGAGCCGCGCTCCGCGCCCGCGAAGAATTCGACGTCTGCGAGGCGGTGGCCGCGATGGCGCCGCCAAGCGCGTAACACAAGCCTTCAATAAACTTGAATACATAACTAGAAATCGGGGCGGAGGACACAAGCACACAACTATTATCACCCAGTACAGCCCCCCGGCACCACGTCCTCCGAGTCCCCTTCCTTCTTCGCGAAGGGAAAGCTCAACTTGTAGAGGAAGCGGTCGACGAGCGTGTCGCCGGCGGGCGTCGCTGATGATGACAGCGCTCCCGCGGCGGCGAGGCGCGACACGCAGCTGAGATTCCCCTTTTGCGCCGCGACGCCCAGAGGTGTGCGGCCCGCGAGGTCCGCCTTGTGGACGTCGCCGCCGCGCGCTATTAGGAGGTCGAGCGACGCGTAGTCGCCCGACGCGGCGCAAGCTAATAATGCGGTCGCACCGTCGCTGTTCGTCGCGTTCGCGTCGGCGCCCGCGTCCAAGAGAATGTCGACGCACGGCGAATGACAGTAGGTGGCAGCTTTATACAAACAAGTTTCGCCGTCGGGCTCCGCTCGTAGTGAAGCATCGGCGCCTTTCTTCGCCAAGAAGCCGCAAGCCGCGTCGATTCCCGTCACGCAGCACCAGTGGAGGGCGGTGTAGCCCCCGCAGTACGCGTTGATGGCCCTCTTGGTCAAATTGTGGGCGATGATCACCACCGCTTGGCTGTGTCCTTTCGAGGCCGCGAGACACAACGGCGTGAGGCCGTGGCGGTTCCGTCTATCAGTGACCGCGCCGGCGTCCCGCAGAATTGTTAACGATTCGATGTGTCCTAATTGAGCCGCGGCGTGGATGGCTGAATCTCCATAAAAATTCGGGCAGTCCACGCGACACGACGGCAGGCCCAGGAGCCGTCTCAATTCCGTAGCGTCCCCCGCGAGGACGGCTCGGTGCAGGGCCGTCTCGCCCTTACTGTCAGGTTCGAAAAGCTCACGCTCCTTTTTCTTGCGTCTCTCTTCCTTCCGTTCCGCCTCGCGTTTCGCCTTCGCTTCATTATCAATAGCCACGAGCGCTTGCGACGGCTCCTCTTCCTTGTCCGGCTCCCGCAGCGCGAGCGCCTGCTCCGGTTTGGGGGGTTTCGGCGCGCGGGCGCGTCGCAGGCGCTCGGCCTCGGCGGCCTGGGCCCGCGCGAGGACGACGTGCGCCGGCTCCTGGCGCGGGCGGCGACTGCTGTCGTCGGCGGGCCCCTCGCGGAACGCGCGCAAGCGCTCGGCCTTGTCCGACGTGAGGCGGAGGGAGCCGCGCTGCGAGCTTTTT
>Ga0163111_10002504_pt1 | contig 11679 bp, 15 predicted proteins | sample CRUFie1St18metaG_FD_109645 | JGI IMG/M metagenome (GOLD analysis project Ga0163111, IMG submission 109645) | Marine microbial communities from the Costa Rica Dome - CRUD Field 142mm St18 metaG | ecosystem: Environmental > Aquatic > Marine > Oceanic > Photic zone | place: Costa Rica: the Eastern... | reverse complement strand
TTTCGGACACTTTTTTTACAATTCATTTCGTACAAATAAATACTTCCCTCGCTAATGCAATACCATAAACGATTACAACACTCTTCAGCGACCCACAATTTACCATTATGCCAGGCCATCCTACTCCACGTCGTGGTGTATGATGAAACACAAGAAGGGTGTGTGATATTGAGATGGTAGGTAGCACTTATCAAATAATCTATCACGGGATCTATCGGGGGCGGCAGCCCCTGCACTGTAATTGCCCCTTTACAGGGGCTACTGGGTATTTAGAGCTTTTAACCCAAGAAGAGTAACTGAAAAGCGATATTTCTTTCCCTGGTTTACCAGGGTCTATGCACTCGATGAGTGCAAGGAGTCCAATGGACGAAGATGAAGAAGCCATGGCAGCTGCCATGGCCCAAGAAGCCGGTTGGGACTCTGTAGAGGGTCGAGAGCTTACAGCAGAGGAACTTGCCGAGTTCCAAAACTGGAGTTGGAGCGAAGAAACCGGCTACGACCCAGGCGTTTAGCCTTTGGTGTGGGGCGCCTAAGAGCCGCCCCGTAGTGATGTCTTCCTTACGGTTGATTTCCACCAAAGCGCTATAAGCCTTGGCCACCCCTACTTGTGAGGGGTGGTTTTTATTTTACCCACGCCATTTAATACTACACCCAATACTTGGGTTTTGGGTAGTAATTACTTTACCATGCTGTGCTACTTCAACCATTGCATTATATAGCTCACGGGTGCTATTTGGTTTGTTGCTCATGCCGGCATCATCTAAGCGCCCGCGATATTGTAACTTTAGATTACTATCAAACCCATAAAAGTCTGGTGTGCATACTGCATCATACAGTTTTGCTACCTGTTGAGATTCATCATATAAATAGGGGAATTCATAACCCTCTTTACCCATATTTTCAAAGCTATCGGCTGGATAGGTATCAGCATCATTACTATTTATAGCTACAAAATTTATACCATGTTTTGCTAGCTCGGCGGCATCGCGCATTAGTTTAGCCTTAATAGCTTGCACAAAGGGGCAATGGTTACAAATAAAAGCAACTACCAGGCCTTTATCACCAACTAAATCTTGCAGGTTATAATATTTACCATCTGTTGCAGGTAAGTTAAAATTAGGGGCTGGTATACCAATATCTACGGCCGGAGTGTGTAATGCTACCATTTGTACTTAATAGTTTAATGTTATTGTAATATACTAAACCTATGGGTTTTCATTTAACAGCGCAAGAGGATATATACTGCGAGCGTACAGATTTTAGTTTACTTAGTGAGCCAGTAAATTTGATAAGTAATATATCATTTTTTATAGCGTTTTACTTTTTATATAAACTTTATAAAAACAGCCCTAACCAAGGCCTGCAAACAAAAACATTAGTTTATTTGGTGCTAGCTATAGGTATTGGCAGCACGTTGTATCATAGTTTTGCAACTACCTGGGCTGGGCTGCTAGATATGATACCCATATATGCATTTTTTGCCTTGTTTATTTACATATTTGCTAGGCAGGGGCTGGATTTATCCATAATCCATACATTGTTACTATATGTATTCTTAATCTTGTTATTTTACTTAGCGCCTATAATTTTTAGTGATTTAAACTCAGGGTTTGTAATGTACATGCCATTGATAATATTCTTTTGGTGCTTAACCTTTTACTTATTATTTATTGAGCATAAAAATGCACCAGGTTTCGTGTTATTTTTACTAGTGGCTGTGCCGTCATTTTATTTGCGTAGTATAGATATGGATGTATGCAGTAGCTTTAGTTTAGCAGGGCATACTTTTGGCACACATGTATTTTGGCATTTGTTAAATGGCCTATTACTATACCTTATGGGTAGGGAGTTACTGATAAAGCGTTGATACTACTATTATAATATGTTAACATGCTGGCCACATGGCTAAAGAAGATTTAATAGAGTTTGACGGTGAAGTACTAGAGGTGCTACCTAATACTACCTTTCGTGTTCAGTTGGAAAACGGCCATATGATATTAGCTCATAACTCTGGCCGTATGCGTAAAAACCGCATTAAAGTATTAACAGGTGATAGAGTTACGGTAGAGATGACACCTTACGATTTAACTAAGGGCCGCATTATTAAACGTCTTAAATAGGGTGTAGGTTTTAGGGATTAGGTTTTAGTTATAATTGCCTATTGCCCAATCCCTAATGCCTAAACTAATTTTAGCATCATCATCGCCACGTCGGTTAGATTTACTAACTAAAGCTGGTTTAAAGCCAGATTTAGTTGAAAATGCTAATATTTTAGAGGTGCCTAAAAACCAAGAATTACCTAAAGATTTTGTATTACGTATGGCTTTAGAAAAGGCCAATTATGTAGCAGCTAACCATAAAGGTGCTAATATAATAATAGCAGGTGATACCATAGTAGCAGTAGGGCGCCGTATATTAGGTAAGGCTGCTAATCGTGATGAGGCCAAGCAGCAATGGCAATTAATGAGTGGGCGCAGGCATAGAGTTTACAGCGGTATAGCCATACTTAAAATGGTGGATGGAGTAATTACTCAAACCGCTAATAAGGCGGTATTTACCCATGTGCAATATAAACGCATGCAAGATTGGGAGATAGAGCAATATTTGGATACAAATGAGTGGCAGGGTAAATCTGGTAGTTATGCCCTGCAAGGTATGGCAGGTGCATTTATTAAGCAAATTACAGGCTCTTACACTAATGTTATTGGCTTACCTTTGATGGAAGTGCGTAATATTGTGCTTGGTATGGGTTTTACTAATAATTAATAACTTATTGATACTATAACCTCATGTATGGTAGGCCATATAAGGTAGCAATTGATATTGAGGCATCTGGTAAAGATAGTTTGCAACGTAATCCTGCAGCTGGTTTTTACCCAGTAAGTATTGCTATGGTAAAATATGACGCGGATGGTAATGAGGTAGGGCAATTATATTATGCTATAAAATGGCCTGGAGGTGATAAAAAATGGCGGCAAGAGGCGCAAAATATCCACGGTATATCACGTGCAGATTTAGCTAAAGATAGCTTTGAGTTAAATGGTCAAGCGGTACAAGTTGTAGAACCCGCGCAGATAGTGGATGAAATTAGAGCAATGTTACAAGATGCAGACATTATTGCTCATCGTGCAACAATGGACAGGTTTTTTTTTAATGAGGCGTTTGCAGAGTTAGGGTTGGAGCTGCCTTTAGATAGATTAATTTGTACATATGCATTAGCATCAATTGTTGAGCCGCACCAAGCAAAAGGCTTAAAACAACTAGCTAGTAGGGCAGGGTATAAATTTGATGAGCAATACTGGGATGCAATTCATGATGCATTAGATGATACAATTATGGCATATGATGTATTTAGATATTTATCTGAGTATGCTAGCGAGGATGGCCATCAATCAGTATATTTACTAGATATAGTTGCTAGCATATTTAATGAGATGCCAGGTATAGAGCAATACCACATTGTTGAGGATATAATAGAGATAATCTATGATCGTTATAATGCACATCAGCGCCGTGATGCTCAAAATATTATAGGATACCTGAACGGTAATGGATTTATTAAAGGAATCGATTTAGATAGGCTAGTTTACAATATTTCTAACTTAGTAAGCGAGCTGGGTTTAACAGATACCATTATTATAGATGACACAAGCGCAGCTAATAATAGATCTATGTGGGCAGAGCGCGTAAATGCCGCTATGAGCCAAGTATCACCATCACCTTATGCTAGTAGGTAGCTGGCTACCCCTTATAATTTTCAATCGCTTGTAGTATAAGCTCTTCAGCTTTTTTACTGCCATCCCAACCGGTAACTTTTACCCATTTGTTTTTTTCTAAATCTTTATAACGCTCAAAAAAGTGGGAGATTTTATCTAGTAAAATTTGTGGTAAGTCAGAATACTCATTTATATCATCATAAAACGGGTTAAGTTTACTTACAGGTACGGCTAGTAGTTTTTCATCTTGGCCGGCCTCATCCTCCATTATTAATACGCCTATTGGGCGACAACGAATAACAGACATAGGCATCACAGGCAGCTCACTAACTACTAATACATCTACTGGGTCACCATCATCTGATAATGTATTTGGTATAAAACCATAATTACAAGGGTAAACCATGGAGGTGTGTAGAAACCTATCTACAAATAATGCTCCGCTATCTTTATCTAACTCATATTTTACAGGTTTTTCCTCGCGTGGTACCTCAATAATTACATTGATATCTTTTGGTGCATTACTACCAGCTGCAATTTTATTTACGTCCATTTTATATTCCTATTAATTTGTTTTTATTTTTTATTAATACGTTCTTTTAAGCCTTTGCCCATGCGGTAATAAACTGATTTACGCTCACCAACTTTTAGTTTTTCCCCAGTTTTAGGGTTGCGTGCAACGCCCGCTTTACGTGTACGCAGGCTAAATGTACCAAGGCCTCTAATTTCTACACGTTTATTATCAAGTAGGGCGTTAGATATTTGTTCAAAAATAAAAGCTACTAGTTTGTTACGAGTAGATGCAGGGATAAACGGATATTTTTCACCTAGGTCTTCCGCAATATTAGATCTATTTATATATTCTGCCATATTAGTTAAATAGTTTTTTATAATTATTGCATAATTGCCATTAGCTTAGTGTTATCTATGGCGTTATGCTTAGGAATGCTGTTTAAACTAGTATTTAAAATATCTCCACCAAAAAAATAACTAACTGTAGCACCTAATATATCCTCAAATTCTGGATTAGGATTTTTTAACTTATATTGTTTTGTATCTAAGTCGATATCATGTTGAGTTTTTAGCCAAGCTAAGGCCTCTTTTTTGCCGCCAATAGCGTCTATTAATCCGTTTTTGGCTGCCTGGCGGCCAGTATATACACGGCCATCGGCTAGTTTTTTTACTTGCGTTAATGTTAGTTTGCGGCGGTTGGCTATTGTTTCCACAAAATAATCGTAAAAATCTTTGATAAGCTCTTTTTGTACAGCTAGGCCTTGAGTATCAAATTTTTCTAAAGGATTAGGGTTAGCTTTAAATTTAGAGGTTTTATTAACAGCAATATTAACGCCAAATTTTTTGGCTAAATCGGTAAACTCCATATTTTGTGCCAATACACCTATTGAGCCAGTAAGTGTGCCATTACGTGCTACAATGTAATCAGCCCCAACAGCAGTTAAGTAACCACCTGATGCAGCATATGTTTGCATTACAGCTACTACTGGCTTGTTTGCAGCTATATCGCGTAAGGCTAAGTATAACTCCTCACTAGCTGCGGTAGAGCCGCCTGGGCTGTTAATATTTACTATTACAGCTTTTACTGATTTGCTTTCAGCGATATCTTCTAGTTTTTTATTGCGATAATCATCTTGTAGTATTACATCCTCAACATTTATTACTGCTATATGCCCAAAGCTAGAGCCACCAAATTTACCATTTACTATAAAGATGGCAGCAATTATGGCAAAAATAGCAATAGCTTGCCAGAGCTTAGCTCTTTTTTTAAGGTTATTACGATCAATAAGTATATCTGCAGTGATAGTCATACATCGTTTATACTGGCTGGTTAGATTAATCACAATATTCTATTCAATCATATTTCATTAAATTATGTTAATATGAGGTTATGAGAGCTATTTTATTGGCTATATTTTTGTGCGCCTTTGCCGCGATGGAGGCTAGTGCTGGCTTTATTTGTGCTAATCCAGCCAATAAGGTGCGTCCATTTTGTCCATCACAATTTATTATGACAATTCAAAATAAAATGGATGGACGCGTTATAGGTATTAAAAAACATGGGCAATATATGCGGGTAAAACTAAAAAAACGTGCCAACAATAAAATAATATTAATGACAGTAGACCCGCAGCAGCGCCGTATAATAAAAGTGCGGTACTAGCTCATAAAAAGTGCAAAAAACATTTAAGTTGCACTATTGCCAGCTAATATTTACTAATTGTTAGAATTTATTAACCTATGATGGTAATTATTCAGTAATAATTACTAGGTAATATTTAAAGTGAACTATTAGTAAAGATATGGCAGTTAAAGATAAAATAATGATAGTGGAGGATAACCAGCTTAACATGAAGCTGTTTCGTGATCTGCTAGAATCCAATAAATATAAAGTGCATGGCATTTATGAAGGGACTAATTTAATTGAAGAAACTGCTAAATTTAAGCCGGATCTAATATTAATGGATATTCAATTACCTGAGGTTTCAGGTTTTGAGCTAATTTATACTCTAAAGCATCATGACGATTTTAAAGATATTCCTATCATTGCAGTAACTGCCTTTGCAATGAAAAATGATGAAGAGAAAATACTACAATCGGGCTGTGAATCTTATATATCTAAGCCAATATCGATAGTGCCATTTATGCAGACGATTGATAAATATATGGGTAAGGATAACGAGTAATTATGAGCGCAAGAATATTAGTTGTTGATGATTTATTGCCTAACGTAAAGCTATTAGAGGCTAAACTTACGCAAGAATATTACGAAGTAGAAATAGCTAATGATGGTTATCAGGCCCTTGAAAAGTTAGAGAGCTTCAAGCCAGATGTAGTATTACTAGATATAATGATGCCAGGTATGGATGGTTTTGAGACTTGTCAAAAAATCCGTGAAGGTAATGTTTTACCGTATGTACCTGTAGTAATGATTACCGCGTTATCAGAGCGTTCGGATAGAATAAACGGGTTAGAGGCTGGCGCAGATGATTTTTTAACCAAACCGTTTAATGATATTGCCTTATTTGCGAGGATAAAATCTTTAGTGCGTTTAAAAACAATGATGGATGAGCTAAAGAGCCGCAATAAGACTATTGATAAATTTGGTGGTGATAAAGTGGATTTTGCATCTATCGATAGTATAGATGGAGCAAAGGTATTGTTAGTTGATGATGATGAGGTTACTACTAATCGCATTGTTACCAAATTAACTGATTATAATTTTAACGTAGATATAGAATCACAAGGTAAAAACGCTGAGACAAAAGCCAAGCAGGGGGATTATGATGTGGTTATTGTTAGCTCTCATTTAGAGGATATGGAGGGTTTGCGCGTATGCTCACACCTTAGGGCAGCTAAGCAAACTAAAGATTTATCTGTTATATTAGCAGTGGATGACGACGACCAAGCAACTATGGTAAAGGCCCTAGAGATGGGAGTAAATGATTATATATTAGCGCCAATAGATATTAGTGAGTTAGTGGTGCGTATTAAAACACAGGTGCGTCGTAAGCGCTATCAAGATGCACTTCGTAAATTACAAGAAGATCAATTAAATCTTTCAGTTATTGATCCGCTAACTGGTTTACACAATCGTCGTTATTTAGATACGTATTTACCTAAGCAAGTAAAAGCATCGCATGAGCAAAATAAGCGTATATCGGTGATGTTTTTAGATATTGATGATTTTAAAATGGTAAATGACACTTATGGCCATGATGTGGGCGATGAAATCATCAAAGAGTTTGCTGCGCGCGTTAAAGATATAACCCGTCCATCAGATTTAGTAGCGCGTTATGGTGGTGAGGAATTTATAGTTATTATGCCAGATACTGGTTTTCCGCATGCTCATCATGCAGCAGATAGAATACTAAAAACAATTTCTAGTAAGCCATTTAAAGTATCAACAGCCGAGGGCGAGCTTACTAAAACGCTAAGTATTGGTTTAGCTACCTTACAAGATGATGATACCCCAGAGACGGTTGTTAAACGAGCTGATGAGCGTGTTTATAAAGCAAAGCAAGCTGGTAAAAACTGTGTAAAGCCAGATTATGATTTAGAAGATACTGAAATCAGTGAGTTTAAGAATCTTAAAGATACTAGTCGTGAGCAAATTCTAAGAGCCGCCGAAGCCGAGAAAGATAAATAGTTTACTTTTGCTAATAAAAGTCTCTGGTCAAAGTGTTATTTATACAGCCCAGTACTAACTAAAAATTAATAGTTTACTGTCTAATATCTGTAATAAATATAATGTTAATTATAAGGTATGAATAAGCATATGGAGCAAGACTTATCAAATTTTACTCAGTCTGTTAGTAAAGTAACTGATGCTTTGAACGCCCAGGCAAAGCAGATAATGCAGCAGGTTGGTATTTTACAAAACCATAGTGAGTCACAGCAGTCACAAGCTAAAGTTACTTTTGAGGAGCAGTTAAATCACCTTACAAAAATTCGTCATTTATTGGAGGATCAATCAGTAAGTGATATATTAATTAATGGCCCAAAATCAGTTTTTATTGAACGTCGTGGAGTGTGTAGTAAAGCCGATGTAGAATTTGATAATGATGCCCAAGTACTAGAAATGGCAAAAACTATTGCCCTGCACAGTGGCCGAGTAATATCGCACGAATATCCAATGGTGGATGCTCGCCTGATGGATGGTAGTCGTGTAAATATAGTTGCACCACCACTAACTGTAGATGGTACTTGTATATCTATACGTAAATTTTCTAAAGCTGGTTTAAGCTTGGGTGATATGGTGCGCAAACACACAATATCTGAGCAAATAGCACATATACTAAAAATTGCTGCTGCGTGCAAAATTAGTATTTTGGTTTCAGGTGGTACAGGTAGTGGTAAAACTACTATGCTTAATGCTTTATCACGTCATATTAACCCTAAAGAGCGTATAGTAGTAATTGAGGATAGTGCCGAACTTAATATTAAAAACCCTGATAAAGTAAGGTTAGAGGCTAAACCACAAATAAAGGGAGAAATTGGTAGTATAGAGGTAACTATCCGCGATTTAGTAAAAAACTCCTTACGTATGCGCCCGGATAGAATAATAGTTGGTGAGACAAGAGGGCCTGAGGCTTTTGATATGATACAGGCTATGAATACCGGACATAGTGGTAGCATGACAACTTTGCACGCTAACAGCCCACGCGATGCCTTAACCAGGCTAGAGAATATGATAGGTATGACAAACTATAACATGCCACAAAAATCAGTGCGTCAACAAATAGCAAGTGCGGTAGCTGTAATTATACAGCTAAAACGCTTAAGTACCGGCCAGCGTGTAGTTACCCATATTAGTGAGGTTACAGGCACAGAGGGTGATACTATAGCTATGCAGGATATTTTTACCTACAAAGGTGATAAGCAATTTGCTTGGAATGAGATAATGCCCCGCTTTAGTAATATTGCTATTGGTAAAGGATATAAAGAACAATTAAACAAAGCATTAGGGACGAATTTATGAGTATAAATATATTTAATGTTAGAGGTATAAAAACAGTATTGATGTTTTTATGCTTATCTTTTGTGGTTTCGGCTTGCTCTGAGGAAGAGAGCCAGGAAGATATTGAACAAAGAAAAGAGATAGCTGGTAAAATTCATGATTATCTAATACTAGAAAATCCAGCATACGAATTTGCATTAAATAGTTTTGATAAAGATACTTGTGGAGGGAGTAGTAAGTTTGATAAGTTTATCTCTCTAAAGGCAGAATTAAGAAATGAGGCTATAAAAAATATATCGCAATTACCATTAAATAAGCTTAAAGCCAGTTTAGAATTTATTAGTCAGAATTTTCACAATTCCGTTGGTACTATTTTAAGTGATAAGTTTTTTTATTCAGGGGAAGAGGGCTTTGAATTGCTTGAAGTCTATGCAAAGATGATGAAGTCAGGCTCAAAATATGATGGGATTTTTGATAATTTAACTAAGGCATTATTAAGTAGGGCAAATAAGGCATCTAATAGTAATTGTTTTTAGAATATTAATTGAGAAATAAATGGAAATACAAACACTAGCACAAATTACCAACATCCTTACTAAGCTGGAGGCTAAGCTGGATGGCGGCCATGATAAAAAACAAGTGTCGAGCGATGATTTATCAGACCTGAATGTTTTAAAAAAACAGTTAGAAGGGGATTTGTCAGAAAAACTCCAAGAGCTAGAGGTTATAAAACCGTTATTGGATGATCACACAGTTACTGATATATTAATTAATGGCCCGAATGATATATATGTGGAGCAGCAAGGTAAGCTCAATAAAACTGGTTTGCAATTTGGTAGTGATAATGAGGTATTACAAATTGCTGATAAAATAGTTAATACTGTAGGCCGTAAGCTAGATAGACGCCGCCCGTTAGTAGACGCACGTTTATTAGATGGTAGCCGTGTTAATGTTATAGCTCCCCCACTATCAGTGGATGGTACGGTGATCTCTATCCGTAAATTTAGTAAGTATAAATTTACCTTACGCGATATGGTAGGGCAGGGTAATATGAGTGACCCAGTAGCGGAGATTATGCGCATAGCCTCTGCCTGTAAAATGAATGTACTAATATCGGGCGGTACTGGCGCTGGTAAAACTACCTTACTAAATGCTATATCTGAGGGTATTGATGATGATGAGCGCATAGTAACTGTAGAGGATAGCGCCGAGCTAAAACTATTACAGCCCCATGTTGTACGTTTGGAGACAAAGCCATACGAGATAGGGCATGGCGAGGAAGAAGTATCCATGCGTGACTTAGTAAAAAATGCCTTACGTATGCGCCCAGATAGAATAATAGTAGGTGAGGTACGTGGTGCTGAGGCCTTTGATATGATGCAAGCCATGAATACTGGCCATGAAGGTAGTATGACTACCATTCATGCCAACCACCCGCGTGATGCGTTAAGCAGGGTAGAGAACATGATAAGCATGGCAGATTTAGGCATACCTACTAAATCTATACGTTATCAAATGGCTAGTGCACTTAACTTAATTGTACAAATTAGTCGTATGCGCGATGGTCATCGTCGTATTACTTATATTACTGAGGTAGTAGGTACGGAAGGTGATATAATTACCTTACAAGATTTATTTCAATTTAAAGCCAAGGGTTTTGGGGCAGATAAAAAGATTGATGGTAAGTTTGTATGGAGCGGCATTGTGCCAAGATTTATCCGTCGTGTTAATTATTACGGTTTAAAAGATAGGCTAGCAAATGCGCTAGGTGTTACACTGCCTGAGGTGTAATAGGTTCCGCGCAGAGACTTATCTATATTAGCTTTTCAAACTCTTCTGGATTGCAATAAAAGTTTTGGTTGCTGCCACCAGCCTCGCATATCATATGTTGGTAATTAGCATTATATAATTTGCCATACCACATATAGGTGGATTCCATATAATCTTTAGGGGCAATCTCTAAAACATTAACCTTATCTTGGCAAAATAGTAAATTTACTAGTGCTGCGCCATGAGTGGTTACTATATGAGTGGCAGATTTAAAAAGCTCAATTTGCTGTTTAAAATTCATAGCGCCGGTAATGGCAATTTCGTATCCATTTGCTTTAGCAGTTTTTATAATCTCATCCTCATTAGTTATTTTTCTAAATTTAGCATCTTGGCGCGATACATATATTTTACGGTGTGGTTTAGTGGCTTTAATTTTGTAAAACTTACAAAAAATATTATTTAAAAATTTTGCATAATCTTTACCAATAAAAGCACGTTTTTTATTAGCTACACTGCGATAGCAAGGTATAGTTAAATTATTACATTGTAGTTTTTGATTGTTATCTAAGTATAGATATTCAATCTGCGGGTATTGCTGCTGTAGGGCAGAGTATAAATCTTTTTGGATTTGATTTAGGTCATTACGCAGTACAATTATTAGCTTATTACCCTGATAAATATTACTAAGGTAAAACCAAAGATTAATAAATAAATCAGCAA
>Ga0163111_10002503_pt1 | contig 11680 bp, 8 predicted proteins | sample CRUFie1St18metaG_FD_109645 | JGI IMG/M metagenome (GOLD analysis project Ga0163111, IMG submission 109645) | Marine microbial communities from the Costa Rica Dome - CRUD Field 142mm St18 metaG | ecosystem: Environmental > Aquatic > Marine > Oceanic > Photic zone | place: Costa Rica: the Eastern... | reverse complement strand
TCGCGTCCGTCGCGTCCGTCGCGCGCGCCGCGTCGGACGACGGCGCGAATCCCGGACGCTTGCGAGGCGTCGGGGTGACGGCGTCCCAACCGGGGCTCATGTCCGCGCGCGATGGAAGCGTGGAGCGCGTCGCGACGTCGGCGGCGCGCAGCGGCGCGAGGCGGACCACGGGAAGGCGTCGACCGTCGCGCGCGGCGGCTTCGGCTTCGGCTTTGGCGCGCGCGCGCGCCTCGGCGGCCTCGGCCAACTCTCGCGGCACGTACTCTCCGGGTTTCAGCGTCCCGTTCGGTCTCGCGAGTGGATCCACGGGCACGCGAACCATCTCCTCGTCGTCCTCCACCGGCGGATCGTACGCGTGCAACAACCGTCGCCACTTGCGCACCGCGCCGTCGAACGCGCGTTTCGACATTCCCGCGCGAATGTTCGGCGTCCACGCATCGCTCGATCTCCTCGCGCTCTTCGCCACGAGCTCGCGATATCGCGCGTACCCGAGTGTGTTCTTCCCGTAATCGATCTGTCGCTGTCGTTGTCGCAGCTTGTGCGGATCCGTCTCCTCGCGCGTCGTCGCGTCGTCGCCCGAGCCGCGCCGCGCGTCGCCCGCCGCGGCGTTCGTCAGGTCGTACACGTCCTCGATCTCCCCGTCTTCGATCGCGCGCTTGACGTCGATTCGTTTGCGTTCGTTCGAGCGCCTCGCGCGCGCGCCCTCGCGCGATCGCGCGACGAGGCCGCGCGAGACGTCGCCGTCGCGCGTCGCTTTTCGCGCGCTCGCGGGCTTGACGATCGCGCGCGCGGGCGCGGTGCGCTTGACGTTGGCGTCGTGCTTGCGCGCGAACGGACGGTGCGATGGCGATTCGTCGTCGCGCGCGGCGCGCGGCGCGCGCGAGGGCGACGGACGCGGACGAGGCGTCATGGAGTGGGGCGTCTGTCGCGACGCGATTTAAATAAGTCGACGCGGCGGAGCTGATGTCGCGTCGGGCCGTTACAATGGCTCTACTAGGAAGCTAAGTTCGCGTTCGACAGATAAAAACGATCGATTAGAAGCCGATGAACTTGGCGGCGAACACGTTGTTGTGCGCGGGATCCGCCATGTGGGACACCAAGTTGGCCACCGGGCCGACGCCGGTGTGGTCGTATTGCACCATGATGCCGGCGAAGGCGACCATCGCGAGACGACCGTTGGCGATCTCCTTCGCCTTCAAGGTCTTCAAGTCACCCTTGGCGTAGCCGAGCGGGTCGAAGATGCCACCCGGGTAACCCACAACGCCAGCCGGGAGCTTGGCGTTGGAGAACGGCGTCGGATCTTCGCTCACCGAACCCGGCTTGCGAATGTCTTGCCATCTGCGCACTTCGGCCCAGTTCATCATGAGCATTTGCACCCAGAACAAAGTCGTGGCGTCGGTGAAGTAGCCGTCGTACAACGGGGCCTCGTGCCAGTTCGGCAAGTTGCTGATGCCCATGTTGGTGAGGATCTCCGGCGCCGCGGCGCCGGCGACGCCGAGCATCGCCCAGCGGCCGTGTTGAAGCTCGGCTTGCACGTACCACTTCAAATCCTCCGGATCCTTGCCGAGTTCGAGCGGATCGAAGCCGTAATCACCCGGCAACTCGTTCTTCAAGTGCGCCGGCGCGGTCGCACCCGGCATCCACATCGGTTGCGTCGCGGCGCTCGCGCGCGTCTTCAAGCTTTGACGCTTTTGCGCCTTCGCCGCGCGCAAACTGCATTCGCGAAATCGCGCGTTCGTCGTCAGTCGCCCGTTCGTCGCGTTCGCGTCCCGTCCATCCCATCCCTCCCTCGCGCCGCGCGTCTCGCCGCGCCGCCTCGCCGCGCGCCGTCGCTCCCTCGCGTCGCTCGCGCGCCCGCGGCGGCGCCGCGGACGGCGTCGAGTCCGAAGCCCCGCGCGCGTCGCCGCGCGCGTCCCGCGCCGTCCCGCCGCGCCCGATCGCCGCTCGAACGTCCGCCCCCCCCGCGCCCTCGCGCGCGCTTCCGCGCCGCTCGATCGCCGCGCGCGACGCGCGAAATTCCCTCGAATCGAAATCCCCGTTCGAAGACGCGCGTCCGCGCGCGCGCGCCGCGTCCGCGCGCGCGCGAGCCCGTCGCCGTATCTCCCTCGCGCGATACGATACGATCGCGATACGACGCGCGCGATCCGTTCGCGGCGCGTCTCCGAGCGCGCGACGTCGCGTCGAGCGCGCACCCGACGACGGCGGTGGAAGAGAATTGAACGGCGGCGGACATGACGACGGGTGTGCGTTTCGCGCGCGGGTGTGTCGCCGGCGCGCGATCGGCGCGCGCGGGCGATGGTTGGTGTTTATGGCACACATCGGTGTGTGTGGGTTCGTAGTGACAGATATAATATAGCATATTGGACATTCGGTATGTATTTAAGGGATTCGTAACGGTTTTATTTCACGCGCTCGATATATCCGTTCGGCGCGCCATCGCCCGCACAGCGCGACGCGGGCGGCGCGATGACGCGACGCGTCGACGCGAACGCGCGCGCCGTCGACGCGCGCGAGCGCGAGTGCGGTGAACTCAGGGTGCGTCGGAAGCGCGAACGCGACGCGAGATGGCGCGGACGCGACGCGAACGCGAACGATGGATTGCATTCGAGTGACCGTTCGACCGTTCGACCGTTCGCGCGACCGTCGACGCGTCGACGGCGCGCGACGGCGACGCGGAGGCGCGCGCGACGGCGCGAAACGGTGATGCGAAACGCGTCGAACGCGCGCGAGCGAGCGCGAGGCGCGAGGACGGGCGCGGGAGACGCGAGGGGACGCGAGCGCGGACGGGGGACTGACGGCGAGGCGAGACGCGCGCGCGACAGGGATTTTCGCACTCGTTGCTCGGGAAATTGGACGCCGCGAGACAGGCTGGGAGGTTCGGTGAGGCGGAGATCGCGTTGTTGAAGGAAAAGCTCGCGATCGTGGTGAGCGCGTTTCAGAGCGAGCGGGAGAAGAGGGAGAAGGAATTGGAGGCGCTCGGGAGCGCGGCGCGCGTGGAGCTGAGCGAGCGAGAGTACGCGTTGTCGAGCGCGCGATTGGAGCTCGCGGAGGCGAGACGGTTGATAAAGATTTTGGAAGCGAGAGAGGATAGTACGAGAGATGATCTCGACGAGGCTTTGACGGCGAATGAGATTTTGAAGGCGCAGTTGCTGGACGAACACGAGTGCGCTTCGACGCTTCGACGCGAGTGCGCGCGGTTGCGCGAGGCGCTGCGAGATGCGGGCGAGGCGTTGGCGTACGCGGCGGAAAGAGAAGAAGAACTCACGAATAAGCCGGCGGGAATGGATGACGTGGAGGTGAGACTCGAGCGTGAGGCGCAAAACGCAAAGATTGCGCGCTTGGAAGAAAAGCTCGTCGAGACGAGGGACGAAAACAAATTGCTCAGACGAGACTTGGTGGAGCGCGACGGAGAAAACTCAGAGTTACATCGCGCGGTTGCCGAGCGCGATGGTGCGCAGCGGTTCCTCAAAACGCAACTCGCGGACTGGAATCAGCGTTTGTACGCTCGCGCCGAAGGAAGCGACTCCCAACTCGCCGGTACGACGACGAGCGCGAGCGAAGGTTCGGCGACTGAACTGCGAACGAGGTTGGATCAAGTCGAGATCGAACTCGGTGCGAAGACTGGCGCGGTTATCGCGTTGGAGCGTCGCGTGAAAGATCAAGACAAGGCACTCGAACGCGCGCGTGCGGAGATCGAAAAGATGCGCGAGAAGCTCTTCGCGCGCGAGACGACGGATGTCCGCGCCACGGCACCGAAGCAGCGATCCAAGTACGTCGAGGACGCCGAGAATACCGCGGCGCAGGTTATGGAGACGCTTCGCGCGACGCGCGACAGACATGCAGAGAAGCGTAGTCGCGACGCTCGCGCGGCACGACGCGTCGGTGGCCCCAAGAGCGCGCAGAGCCGACCGGCGACGAAGAAACGCGAGCGAGCGCCGCCGTCATCCGTGGTCATTGACGCGAACGCCCCGTACCAACCGCCGCGAGCGAATGACGACGAGGACGAGGACGACGATGGCGATGATGACAGCGAGTACGAAGAAATTGACGTGCCGATCAAGCGCACGACGAAGAAGGGAATGTCGAAGAAGAAGTCAATCGCGCCCGCCGCCGCCAAGGAAAACGCCGCGACGGACGCCGCGCCGGCGAACGACGGTCCGCGCATGCCTCTCGGCATGCTTCAGATGCCCAAACTAGGCGCAAAGAAAGACAAGGGCGCGGTCGACGATGTCGCGCAGAAGAAGCGCCGATTGAATCGTCAATCGGCGATTCCCGAAGCGTTGCCGTCTTTAATGTTCGGCGTCGCCGACGGCGATTTTCAAGTCGCCCCGGCAAAGTGAGCCACCCGAGAATTACCCTCGTTCGCGTCCTTTGCACGATGAAACACCACACGAGCTAAATACTATCACGCATCGCTGCGTCCTACGCGTCCCTCCCGCGCCGCGTCGCCCCCTCGCCGCCGCCTTCGCCGCGTCGACTCAAACGTCCCGCGTCTCTCGCGCCGTCCCATCGCCACCAACCGCACCAACAGCCCCCCCACGACGAGCGCGCTCACCACGCACACCCCCACCAGCGCCTCACGCGCGCGCGCGCCCCCCCTCGCGTCGTCTTTCCACCGCCAGTCCTCGAACATGCCCGCACACCGCGCCTCGCAATGGCGTCCGTCGCCCCGCGCGCGCGCGCGTCGACCGCCTCGCGCGCGCGCGCGCGCGTCGCGTCGTCCGCGTCGGCGTCGTCGACCGCGCGTCGGCGCGCGTCGCGCTCGAAACACGGCGACGCGCGCGGCGTCGACGTCAACCGACGCGCGGTCGCGCTCGCGCTCGCGGTCGCGCTCGCGACGCGCGCGGCGCCGCGCGGGCGCGCGACGGCGACGACGACGACGGATGAATTCAACGCGCTCGAGCGACGGGCGAAGCGGGCGTACTACGCGCGCGATTTGAAGCGGGCGCGCGAGGACTTGACAGCCATCATCGCGATGGAGCCCGAGACGCCCGAGTGGCGCGAGCGCCGCGCGCAGGTGCTCGTCGACATGAAATTGTTCGAAGAAGCCATCGCGGATTACGACGAGGCGGAGCGAATGTATCGAGCGATGTACGACGACGCGACGACGACGAACAAGTCGCTCGGGATGCTGAGTAATCGCGCGTTGGCGTACGAAGGGTTGAGTCGCTGGGACGCGGCGATCGCGGATTACTCGGAGGCGTTGAAGTACTCGTCGATGATGGGAGCGACGCCGCCGTACGTGCTGAATTCGCGTGGGAATTGTTATAACTCGATCGGGGAGTACGAGAAGGCGCTGGATGATTACTCGCGCGCGGCGGGCATTTTTCAGCAGTCTCGAAATCTTAGCGGAGCGATCTACGCGCAGAGCAACGCGGCGTTGATGCTCGCCGAACTCGGCCGAATCGACGAGGCGATAGAGGACATGGAAAAGGTTAAAAGACGAGCCGCCGGGAGCGTTGACATGCGCGCCGCGCTCGCGGCTCTCTATTGGTCGCGAGGGGAGGAGCAGCGCGCGGAGGATAATTGGAATTGGAGCTGCACGGCGATCAACAGTGGCCAAATGGTCGAAGGTGGTCCAGTGCTCGACGGCTGCGAGCTTTATCGCGATTACGATTGGCTCGGTCGCATTCGACGTTGGCCCCCGTCGATGGTGCAAAAGTTTAAAAGATTCATTGAGTTGAGTTGAAAACAATGATTTAGTGATACAATAGTCGTTAGATCTAGTTGAAATACCACAGCGTCGTTCCCTCGATGAGCCCGAGCGTGTCTACGTTTGATTCCAAGTCGCCGCTATCGCCAGAACCTTTGCGGCGCTTTGCCACGCACACGACGACGGGAAGCCCTCTCGGCGCCTTTGAGAAGTGCACGATAGGCACTGGCGCTTGGTCGGGTGCTTGCGAATTCGTGTACTGACGTCCCGTTTTTCTGGGATCAATGTCAATCATCGCTTCTACGCGTGCTCTCGCGGCGGGCGAAATTTCATTCATGAAATTTTTCGCGTCACGCCCTGCGCCCCACACGATGAATTTCTCCCACGACTTCATGGGAAGAATGCGTTCCTCGAACGCTTGCGCGCGAACCTGCAACAGCCGACGGCGACTACACCGTGCTGATGCGCTCTGTGGACTCCAGCGATACAACAGCACCGGGTTATGCGGGTAGTCCCCGGCGCGTAAAAGCGATGGCAAGCCCTTTTTCAAGTTCTGCTCGTAATTTAACGCCAAGTGCCGTTGGAAGAAAATTAAATCTTCCGCCTCGCCCGAACCAGGCGGTGCCTCAACAAAACCGCCTACGGTTTCTGCGACCGTTCGCGCCATGCACCACGTCGGCAAGAGTACCGTGCACTCTCGGAATTGTTCCAGGTGAAGCTCGTTTTGCGTCATCATGTTCGCCCAGGCTTCGTAATGCTCCGTTGAACCGCTTGGATACCGTTTCCAGCACCCTCCAACGATGGCCGTCCGATTTTCCGCGGCGAGTGGCACTTGTAGCTCGAGTCGCTGTGGCATCATGACGTCGTCAGAGTCCAGGAAGACTAAAATGTCTCCGTGACTCTGCTCGATGCAACGATTTCGACAGAACCCGATACCAAAGTTGGGCGCGTCTTCCGCGACAAACTTCGAGCTCTCTGGCCACCTGCTTCCGTTCACCACAACGGCGATGCCCACTCGGGTAAACGCCTCGCGCCAGATTTTGATGATGTCTGGCGACCCATCCGTACTGCTGTCGTCGAAGATGCTCACCTCGATTGGACCTCGGTACGTTTGAGCGCATATAGAGCTCAAAGTCTCATCTAACCAACGAGATGCGTTATACACGGGAACAATGATACTGACGCTCGGCAAAGTAGTATCCACCGGAGGTCGAACGGGTTGCTCCTTGGGCGACGTCGACACTAGGAAATCGAGCACGCGCTTGAGCTTCGGCTTGGCGGATACGACTTCTTTGAGGATGGGAATCCCAACCTGCTCATACGATTCTTGCTTCACTCGAGCCATGCCATTCGCCAAAAGGCGTACTGACGAAGTCAAGTTACTCGTTCCACTATGAATCATCCACGGGTGTAACAACGCCACGGTCCCAGCCTTCCCGACAAGTTGCTCGATGACGCCATCGATGTCGTCTCGTCGAATCGCATTTTCAGCTTCGTGCGCATCTAGCTCGTACGAAAGCGGGAGACGTCCTTCGGTCGACAATTCGCTCACTAGATCAATAGCCCATGAGTTCAAATCTTGGTGAATGATGCCGCCCTTTGAGCGCAAATGCGACGCGATCCACTTGTGTGAACCCTTGATGAACGCCGTACCGCCGCCGCCCGGGACGCAGTCGGTTAAAAATACCAAAATAATCACGCCTTGGTACGGATGTCCGTCCGGTGTGCGCTGCGCATCCGTGCTGAATCCCGCGCCAATGTCTAAGTGCCAGCCTCGGTTGAGCATACGCCTTCGATTGACCGGATGCCACGACCTGGCCGCCTCGAGCTCCTCCGCCTTTGGCTCTGGAGATCCCTCCCTGACTTGTCTGTCTACGATATTTGCCGACCTTTCGTCTAAAAGTATCATCGCCCGCCCTCGCACTTGTTTTTTCGTGCACGAAGGGCGTACTCTCTGCATCAACTGCGTGATGTACTGCCACTTCTCCCCGTGCTCCGTAACAGCCGCCAGAAGCGCGGCGTCGTGCTCGGGCGCCCATGCGCTTTCATAATGCTCCTCACACTGCTTCGCCGTCCACGTCAACTCACTCGTGCTCATCATCTTCGCGATGGCATCCCAATTGTGACCGCCCTCCTTCAACTTTCTCACGTTCCCGCTGTCGCACTCTGTCCATCTCGCAGGCGCCGGCGCGCACGCCCCGCTCTCGTCGCTCACTTTCCTTCGCTTCTCGCTCTGTTCCGCCCTCGCCGCCCTCGCTTTGGCTTCCTCCGCCACGAGCATCGCTTGTTCACTATCCTTTTCCGGAAACGTCACCGGGCAGTACCAATGCCGCACGTCGCACGCGCGTCGCCGTTCGTCCACCGCGTTCAGTTCTATGTCCCACGCCGCGCGCCCGAGCACTTCGTCCAGCGCTTTCGCGAGCTCGGGCGAGTTCCTCAGCGCGTCCCACGGCGCGCCGTCGCTCGGGGCGACGACTTCGATCACCCTTCGCGCGTTCCCGCGCGGCCACGTCGAGGGGTCGTCCAAAGCGAGCGGCGTCGACGCATTTCTTTCGCGACCGCTCTCGGCGGTGACGCACGGGTCGGCGAGTTCGCGACGCAACTGCGCGCGTATACCGTCGACGACGGACGCGGAGACGGCGTCGGGGATGAGAACGATGCCGTCGGCGATGAATCGCTCGCGGAGCGACATGGCCGCGACGGGCGCGGCGCGCGCTGCGGGACGAAGTCGAAATTGAAATTGCCAAACCTTTGCTGCAACAAAAAGTGCACACGACCGGGACGGCGACCGGGACGGCGACCGGGACGGCGACGAGAACGAAGAATCGACCGAGGCGCGCGATCGGACGTGGCGTGACGTCGTGAAGTCGTGATTGAACGACGATGAAAGAATGTGATGGTACAACGCGAAGTGGAGCTCACACTTCGGATCGGTCGTCGGCGTTCGCGGCGGCGGCTAGGAGGGCGTCGGATCGCTTGGCCAAACGCGTGGCCAGCGGCGCGTCCATGAAGAGCTGTGTGATGTGACACACGATGCATGGGATTGCTATCAGACCGCCTGAGCCAAAGACATCTTCGGGGAGGTAAGATATGATGGTCATGGCCACGGGGAGGGTCTTTTGGCTGGACATCATCACGCACGCCACGCGTTCGGGGCCGGAGAGGCCGAGCGCGTGCGTGGCGGCGTAATTGATGGCTAGGAATACGACGTGAACCAGGACGGCGGCGAAAAGCACGGCGAATATCGTGCCTACGTTTGTGTCGATGAGCTCTTTGGCGCTCTTGGAGATGGACATCCAAACGACGATGATGAGACACGAATTATTTGTCAACGTGAGCTCCGCTTTGCGCGCGTTCGCAAACGCCGCCACTGCTGGAATCATCTCTCGCGCAACCTTCCCGAGCACGATCGGAAGCAGAATCGTGAACAACAACTTAACCAAAAGTTTCACCGCCTGCGTCGACATGTCGTTCGCCGCCCCGTTCACCGCGCTCGCCATCTCTCTCGGCCCGCTCGCCACGACGGCGTTGAAGTAAAACGGCACGGTAAACACCCCGATCAGATTCGTGCTCACCGTCAGCATCAGCGCCAGCGCGACGTTCCCTTTCGCGTTTCGCACGAGCGTCACACCACTCGTCAGCGTCGTCGGCACGCAGCAAAACAGCGCTAATCCGTATCGAAATTCTATCGGTTTGTACGGCACGCGTACTAGGATAAACCCGAGCAGCGGCGTCAAGCCTAATATGGCCACCCATCCGTACCCGAGCGCGCCTCGTCCAGCCTTGAGCGCTTGCGTGATTTCCTCCGTCTTCAGCGTGGCGCCGGATATGACGAAGATGATCACCACGCACACCGTTTGGATGACGCTCCAGCCGCTCACTGACACCTTGGCGAGCGCCTTGCCGGCGGCCGGGACGGAGAGCCCGAATAAAAGCGCGAGGCAGAAGCCGCAGACGAGAAAATTGTCGAGCAAGAAGGCGCGCGCGCGCGCGTGCATCGGTTTGGGCTCAGGCTTCACGACATCAGCGAGCATCGCGCGCGAGGCGCGGTGTGAGACGCGGACGAATGGCGAGCTAGTGAAGAAAAAGTGAAACGACGCGCTTTGGCGGCGATGTGTCTACGCGTTGGTGGTTTCACTACAACCAAACTAAAGCTTTGATCTCGGTCGGGGTCGCGCTCACAGTCGATCATCGCCTCGGTGAGGCTTGACGTTGCTCATGTCTCGCGGCTCGTTTCGGTAGCTCGCCGTCGAGAGGCCGGTGATGGGCTCTTTGCGAGCTTGAAATCGCGAGAGTTTTTGCGTGACGCTCAAACCGTGCAATCTGTCTTCCTTGCCGAATGGCGCGCGGTGGATATCGAATCGATCGTCGTACTCGTCGTAATCCAAATCCGTGTAGTAGTACCCGTCGTCCTCCGTCATGCAAGAAATGATGGTTAGGATGCCCATGGAGAGCGCGGCGACGAGGACGACGGTGGTGAGGATGACATAGAGCACCCCGTTCACGTCACTCATGTGGTGGTGCGGAGCCCAGTCGATGTAATCATTCATCCCGGCGACGTATGTCGGATCAGTGTACGTCAGGTTGCTGAGTTTCAACGGCGCGACAGCCTCGATGAGCAAACCGCACGTCGCGTTGAGCTCGCCGCCTTGCACCGCGATGCGCGCGTAACCATTTTCACCCCACTGCGTGCCCCAAGAGTTCTTTATCACGACGTACTCCATATCCAGCGTTTTATCGTAGCCGAAACCGACGGCGACGACGGCGTGATTGATCAAGTTTGGATGGTTGGCCCAATCCGGTTGACACTGATCGTACGTGAGGATGCCGCCAGAGTAGAATCTAAAGTGCTCGCCCATCGCGTTGACGGCGACGGACACCGGTTGCATGTAAATTGCCGATTTCAAGTCGTCCCACGTGTTTTCGAGGACGATATAGTCGTCGATCGACGCTGCGTGTTTGCGAGCCGTGTTCGATCTGCAAGGCCCTACTTCGCTCGTCTTGATCGTGTACGGATGCACTGGATAATCTTCCGCGGCGCTGATGCCCCCTTTCATCACCGCGTACTGATACCCCGTCACCATGTTACCCCCCGTGCAATCTTGATCGATCGGATCGCACTCTAACAACATTTGAGGCGACAGCGTCACCGCCTCTCTCGTCCAAATATAGTGCACGCCCTCCACCGCGGCGGCCGTAGTAAAAGCCCAGCACCCACCGCACGCACCCTGCTCCCAAACCTTACTCAAGCCACCGAACTTGCGCCAATCCCAACTCGTTGGAAGATTATTGGCGTCGTATAACTCGCCATCCTTCCCGCGCTCGTTGGCCCAAATATCCGCGTTTCTCCGCAGAAACTCGTCGTGCATCTCGCGCCAGCTATCTTTCTTCGTCCTGCTACGGTCCCGTTCGCCATCGGGTGTCGGTACTAACCGTCCCGTGCGCGCTACAAACTCCTCTCGCGTCCTATCGCTCCACAGCGTCGGCCCGAACGTCGCTCGCGAGTCCTCCTCCTCCTCCTCCGCCTCCGCCGCCGCCGCCTCCGCCGCCGCCGAGCGCTTCGACCGTCGACCCTTCGACCGATGCCCCAGCGCCGCCGAGTCGTCCTCCGCGTCGCGCAGCGCCCGCACCACGCGCATATTCTCATAAAAAATAGCCTCCCGCCGTCGACTCTCCTCGCAAGGATACGCGTCGGCGTCGTCGCCGCAGTACTCGCGCGCGCGTCCGCCCTCGCGCGCGAACGCCTCGAACGCCTCCCGCATCGTCCGCGCGTCTTCCTCCCTCGCCAGCGTCGTCAACAGCGCGGTCTCCATCGCCGTCGCCGTCGTCGCCGGTCTCCCGTCGCCGTCGCGCGCGTCGTCGCGCGTCGTCGGCGCGTGGGTGTTGCGCGTTCGATCGTCGTCGTCGTCGTCGCCGCGCGCGACGCCCGCGCGCGTCAGCGCGAGCGCCAGCGCGCACGCGACGAGCGCGACGCGCGTCGTCGACGCGCGCGCGCGCGCCATCGCGCGTCGCCGTGTGCGCGCGCGC
>Ga0163111_10002502_pt1 | contig 11684 bp, 12 predicted proteins | sample CRUFie1St18metaG_FD_109645 | JGI IMG/M metagenome (GOLD analysis project Ga0163111, IMG submission 109645) | Marine microbial communities from the Costa Rica Dome - CRUD Field 142mm St18 metaG | ecosystem: Environmental > Aquatic > Marine > Oceanic > Photic zone | place: Costa Rica: the Eastern... | reverse complement strand
TTTTATTTTCCCAATATAACCATACATAATTCGGAACATAATTCGGAACATTGATATAATTTTGTAGTATTAAAGTATTATTAGTTGGTGTAATTGTTTTATTAAATATCATTATGGTGGTTATTATAATTATAAAACCAATGAATATTATTAGTTTTGTTTTTTTTACCATATTATAATAAAATATCAAAAAACTAAATTTATGTATAAAATCATAAAAACAATTAATATAGTAATAAATGAATAATATTGAAACTTCTATTTATGAAAATAATATATTGATTGATAAAGAATGTCCAATATGTTTATTAGAAATAAAATTAGAAAAAGAAATGCCGTGTTGTAATAATTTAGTATGTGAAAGTTGTTATAATGATTGGCATATTATTAATAACAATACAACATGTGTTTTTTGTAGATATGAGATTAATATGGAAAACACTTCTAATGTGAATACAATACATATTCTTTTTAGAAGATTCAACAATAAATTATGTATATCTTGCTTGTTAATATCAGTTACATTACTCGTATCTTTTCTATATATTGTAAAGTTATGTTGTTTTGTATTATATCAACCACGTTTTTGAGAAAAGAGTTAGCACGCTTTTAACAAAAGCGTTAGCAAAATTTATTTATAAATTTAACATTTCTTCATCGCTATCAGATGGTGGATGTTCTACTGAATTACTAATTACGCTTGCGGCATACATTGAAGCTTCCATCGTCGCTCCTTTCCATACTGAAGGTACAATATTTAATTCTCTTTCTACATATTCCATAATACTTTTACAGTTTTTTGTCCTCACAAGATTATCAAGTTGTGCTGTAGTCAACTTTTGCATATAATAACGCGCCCTTTCAAAAACTTCAGGTTTAATAGTAATTTCTGTAAAGTTACCCTCCACTACATTTTTCATAGCCTGATGAACTGTTTCAGCTTCTTCGCGAGATATGGGTTTTCCATTATAAGTACTCATTCTAATTAAATAATAATTTTGTATATACTTTACATCAGAAAAGTGTGTTCACTTTTTTTTTTGGTTTTTAATAAATGTTACATCTTTGAACATTTAAAATGCACATTTTAATGAAGATATTACAAATTGGAATATATATTTTTGTTGAACCTTTTTTCTAAAAAGGTTTTCTATATTAAAACAATTACATTTGAACGATCAAATATTATTTCATTTTCATTATTTAAACAGTATTTAACAATATTTCCGGGACTAACCATTTCTGATTTAATATTTTTATCAACAATATCAAAATGTTGATATAACTTTATAATAGCTTCGGAACAAAAATATTTTTTTTGTTTATTTTTTTTTATAAATGGAAATTTTTTTTTAACAGTTTTTGAACAATTGAAAATAACGTATTTTTCGTTTCTATAAGTATTCCAAAATTGGTTCAATTTATATTTTTCAGATAATCTTGAATTTATATAAATTTGTTTTTCTGTATAATTTAATTGTCTCTGTTCATTTACTGTAAAATTAAATGGATTATTTAATAATTTTAAAGCAACAACTGTTCCTCCTGTGTTAATATGTGTGTTTGCAACGTCTTTCAATCTTCGAATTTGTAAACCTCTTGATAATTTATTTGAATCTATGTTAATAATGCGATTATAAATTGCATATGTAGATTCAATTATGTATGTTTCATCATTATTCTCATGACTTAATCTTATAAAATTGTTTGGAATAACAATGCCTACATGAATCCATTTTTTAAAGTCATTTGAGTTTTCATTTTGAAATAAATTTATACATTTGCTTATATTTATAGAATCAAATAAAATTGCATCAAAAGGATTTAGTTTTTTTTCAAAATCCTTAAATTTTGTATATGTTTGTTCGTAATTAAATTTTGACTTCAAAGATGACATATTATTATTATTATTATTATTATATTATTATGTAATTAAATATGTAATTATAATATATTATAAAAATGCAAAAAAATGATTAGTATATTATCATAATATAGATATTATAAGTATAAGTGGAAAAAAAAAACAAAAAAAAAGACTTAACAAAATAAACAATGGAAAACGTTTTGTTTCCTAAGGATATTGATGTGTCTAACCTAGAATACAGCGAACTTCGTCCTTTCGGAGAACATGCTAAGATTGTTTATATCAATCATAAAGGTTCACCACTGTTGATTCAAACTCCATTGATGAAACTTCCTTATGGATTAGGAAAATATGATGATGGAGAACGTTGCAAGTACTCTTTAGATTTAAGTTTTGGAGGAGATTCTTCAAAAGTTACAGCTTTGAAAAATAAGTTGGAAGAAATTGATTCTAAAGTTCTAGATGATAGTGTAACAAACTCTTTGAGTTGGTTTAAGAAGAAGAAGCAAACCAAAGAAGTATCACAAGCTTTGTTTACCCCGGCTGTTAAAGTCGCTATGTCTGAAGGAGAACCTACTGATAAGTACCCTCCAACATTCAAAGCAAAATTGCATTATTCGAATGACAAATTTCGAGTTTTGTGTTTTGATCAGGACAAACAACCTGTTAATCCGGATCTAAACGCTCTAATTACCAAAGGTCAATCTGTACGTGCTATCGTACAGCTAGTTGGTTTGTGGTTTGCAGGTTCTAAATTTGGAATTTCGTATGAAGTAAAACAGTTAAAGATGAATCCTAGTAGTACTATTTCTACTTATGCATTTGCAGAAGATTCGGATGAAGAAGAAACTACTGCAGTTGATGTAGAAGAACCTTCAACTACTGAAAATAACTATGTTTTAGATTCAGAAGATGAAGATGATCTATAAGGTTAAGACAAGGTAAGTTAAGACAATAAGACAAGGTAAGTTAAGGCACAAGTTAAGTAAAAAAAAAGGGAAATAAATAAACACGCAAATGTACATATCACATAAAACACTCATCGCGCGGTTAACAACGCAGCGATAAGTTATGCATCGCGCGGTTAACAACGCAGCGATAAGTTCCCAACATAATGCGCGATTAACAATTACGCAGCATATGTTTTTTTTTTATAATATAAAAAAAATGATTGAATTTATGTTTTAAATTAAAATAAACATAAAAGAAAAATAAATACCCAAATGATGAACAAGATTGATAAGTTACGTGTAAATTTGCGTGAACTATCACCGTATTCAGGATGTCTTACAGAAAAAGAAGCTAAATTTTGTAATATAGCGCATTTTGGAGAATGGAACCCTGCTCAAAAAAAAGAAATATTTTCAAATATGGATAAAACAATTTTAGAAAAATTCTTGAAAGCTAAACAAAAATTTAGAGATTTAGAAGAAGCAAAAAATAAATATGATACTAAATGGATTTCAAATCTTAAAAAAACTCTATTTAATTTGACACCGCATTCAGGATGTCTTACAGAAAAAGAAGCTAAATTTTGTAATATAGCGCATTTTGGGGAATGGAGCACTGCTCAAAAAGAAAAAATATTTTCTAATATGGAAAAAAAAAAATTTGATAAATTCTCAAAAGCTAAACAAAAATTTAGAGATTTAGAAGAAGCAAAAGAAAAATTGTCTGTAATAATATAAATGTATTTTTAAATTTAAAAAAAATGATTATTTTTATCTCTTAATAGACAAAATAAATAAAACAAAAAGAAATAAAACAAACACCCGTTTGATTCAATAATGTCAGACGTCGTATCCACACAGCAGACGCAGAATAATCGCGAGTCGACAGAACAAGAATTGTCTGATATTGAAAAAAAATTAATGAAAGATAACGACATTGGCATTAAAAACATTGCAATTAATGATAATAATGATAATAAGAAAATTATGTTAATATCTCAAGACAATATTCAATTTGAGGTTTCTTCGAATATTATAAAATTGTCAGAATTAATTAAGACTATGATTTGTAATTCTGATGAGGATGATGACAATGATGTACAAGAAATGCCACTTCCAAATGTTAGATCTGATGTATTAGCTAAAGTTATTGAATATTGTAGACATTATTTCAAAGACCCAATGTCTGAAATTGAGAAACCATTGATATCTTCTAAAATGATTGATGTTGTAAATTCATGGTATGCAAATTTCGTAGATATTGACGACGAAATGGTATTTGAGATTCTACTAGCTGCAAACTATATGGATATCAAACCTTTGTTAAATTTATGTTGTGCAACAATAGCATCTAAATGCAAAGGCAAAACGAATGAAGAAATGTCTGAACATTTCAGACCGTTAAGAGAAAAATGTGCAAATATTGAGTAAAAGTATTTTTGCTAACACAAATATAATGTATCAAATACGCAATAAATATTGCGTAGAAAGTTATATTTAAATTGCCTTAACATTCGACCCTTAAACAAAAAAACACAAAAAAAACACAAATAAAAACAAAAAAACACAAAAAAGAACAAAAAATAAACATAAAAAACACAAAAAAAAAACAAAAACAAAATAATGCTACCATAGTTCATATACTATGCCGGGTTCCAAGTCCGGAATACTAAAGCTGCAGAGGAAAAAGTTTAGTTTAAAAAGTTTAGTTTAAAATTTTTTTTTTAGAATTGACTAAAGATTATTAATACTGTCGTTTTTTACTTGTATTAAAAATATTATATAATATGTAAATGGCATTTGTCGGTCCATTGAATATTACAAAAGTATTTGACAATCCAATAATATGGCATGTTGTGGGATTAGTAAAAATAAGACATAAGACTGAAATTCTTCAAACGGAAGGCCCTCATTTAAGTGAATGTATATTTAAAATGGAAAGAATTCTAAGAGGTATTGAAAATGGATCTCAAGAATTGGTTCAAACTCCAAATGGTTCATCATCAAATAAATATGTACATAGTGATGCAAGAGTACAACCAATATATAGATATCCATATGGAGAAGAAAACGACCAGCAAATAACTTCAATTTTAGTTGTTAATAACGACCATCAAATAAATGATAACTCGCAAACAAATAAAGATCAACAAATAAATGATAATCAGCAAATTGAGTTGAAACATAAAATAGAAGAACCTAAAAAAAAACAAGATGCTGACTACTATGTTAAACTGGCTGCATCAAGAGGTGTTAGTATAAAGCTCAATAATAAAAAAGATGAACAAGACTCTAAAGAGGAATCTAAACAGGAATCTGAAGAGGAATCTACAGAGGAATCTAAAGAGTAATCTAAAGAGAAATTGGAACAGGGATCCTAATCATATATTAAGAAGCTTAAATACTACTCGCGTGGTAATAGTAATAGTAATAATATTTTTATAATGCTTAATATCAAATATTTTTGTACATTGATCGTTGTTTATGCAAATAACAATAGAAATAGTTGCCTATGTCGTAAAACAATATATACACCAAAATTATTAGATCAATATAATGAACCAGTAAATTGGAATAAATATAATATAATAGCTATTGGGAATAAAAAAGATCATAAATTTAACAATGATTTATTAACTTATGTGTTAACAAAATTTAAATTATTTAACAATGAGATTTGTATTATAGCTTCAATTCCTTCTTGGTTTTCTACTTATGGCTCAAAAATTTTATTAAGAAATTCTATAAAATTTATAGAGTCAAAAAAATCGGTATATATTGATTGGCATCAGAGTTTTGCAAATGCAAACAATATTACAAGTTTTCCAACAATTATTATAAAAACAAAAATGAATAACTTAGAAGTAAGTAGAATTTCAGGTATTTTAACAAAAGATAAATTAGAACAGTTTTTTAACAAAGTAAAATTTGAATTCATAAATTAGAAATTACATAACTTAAAATGTGTTAAAAAAAATAAATGTAGATATAATGGGTTATGGAAACAATGCAAAAAATTTAGTAACTTTTTTATATATTGCGAATTATATTTTTTTAATGTTGTATTTGGCTTCTATATTCGGTATTCACTTTTTTTTTACAACAAATAGAAGAAAATATTTCAGAATATTGAGTACAATTTATACTTTATGTATGGGATTCTTATTAATTTCTTTAAGATTTGATTTATTATTCGATTTACGAAACAAATCATGTTTTAAAGAAATAAAATTTCTCATGTTGACAGCTGGATTAATAATATTGTCGACTATAAGTAAAGAGGATCTTGATGAAGTATGGGATTTACTTGTTCCTGATACCAGATTAGCTGCTATATCCTCAGAAGAGCTCGCGCGCTGCGACGAGCAAGGACGGGATGCCCGCTGACTCCTTCGGCTCTCCGCGCCTTCGTCGACGCGAGAGACGTCGAATAGAAGAAAGATTTAAAAATAAGAAATGAGAACTAATTATATTATTTAAATATGATTAATTCATTGTTAAATCACTATCTGATTCAGAATCATCGTGACGATATCTCTGATTCTGATATCTGTCTCTACGAGATACATGGTGACGTACAGGGGGAGGAGGTGGGTGACTCACTGAGCGAGTAGGTCGGGGGGGAGTAGTTGGATGAATAGTATCGGAAGGGTCCACTACAGTTGTTAGTGATCTACTTAATACAGGGCGACGTACAGGGGGAGGAGGTGGGTGACTCACTGAGCGAGTAGGTCGGGGAGTAGTAATTGGAGAACCTAGGCGGACCTCATCATCATCAATTGTCAAACCTTCATCTACAGACGAACTATCATCATCACTTCTTGTAATTGGAGAACCTAGACGGACCTCATCATCATCAATTGTCAAACCTTCATCTACAGACGAACTATCATCATCACTTCTTGTAAATGGTCTACCAAACAGATTACTGCTGATAAAACTATCATCGAAAGGATTATATGTTTGGGAGAATTCGTTTGCCATCCTTCTCGCTCTCTGCTCTTTTGTTTTTGCTTCTGGTGTATCTGGGGCTAGTGGCGGAAGGGGCGGCATAGGCCGAGGTTCTTTTCTAAAAATAGATGGATATTTTTTAGTTAATTCATCCTCTTCTTGTTCTGTAAAATAAGTTTCTATATTATCTATATTCCAAAATGCCTCTGTATCATTTGCCCATCTAGATTTATTACAATGTAACATACTTTGACCAGCAATAAATTGCCAACGACCAGGTAATGTGTGTCCTGATGGAAGGATAGGTTCTACCCATTGGTATTTCATAATTGATGGTATTTTTCTTTTGGATTGAGTTGCAGCAATACATATAGGTACTGTTTTTGCATTGCAAATTAATCTGGTAAAGTCATCAAAAGATACAAGTATACGTCTATTTAATAAATTTTGAAAAGTAAACATTTTTTCACTTAAGTCCCAATTTTGTTCACCAGCTTCTATTTTATCTGGTAAAGGATCTGTTGGACACTCAAATATAATTTCTTCACGATAATTTTTTTTTACCTCTCCGGGTTCACATGTTAAATGTTGATTATTTGCTTGATAACATGGATACACAAGCCCTTCCACCAATTGTTCATGAATATATTTTTGAGTAAATAAATATGTTTTTTCATTTACTAGTTTTATTATTACTGGTATTTCTCCAGAAGACAAAGTTTCATTGACAAAATCAAATATTCTTTTTTTTGATGATTCTTTTGATTTATAATCACTTTCGGATGGAAGTTTTGATTTGTCTAATTGTGCTGCTTGCATGCCTTTTCCTTTAAGATTCGCTGAACAATCCTCTTTTGTTAGTCTAGCAATGTTTATAATTTTTTCATTTTTTGATTTTATTGGGTCTGAAAGAAGTGTGTTTATTTTGGCAATACAGTTGTTATCTGTATCCATTGGTATATTTGAAATTGTTTCTATATCTTCACCCAATAGTACATCAAAACCATAATCATTAGATGTAATACGATATATATATTCAAATATATCGGCATTATTTCTATTGATATTATTCTTATAATCTAAGGTGCTATAATCAAGCAACCAGTTTCTAGCTTGTCTTCGTGTTTTCTTATTTAATTGAATATCTTTCTCTAAAATACCTGGTACGTCTTTTGCTTCATTTTGGTTGTTCTCTAATTTCCTTTTTTTGTGATCATCACTACCTCCTTTTTTCGAATAGAAGAGTTTCGGTCTGGTGGATTTCACCTTGGACTTGCCTTCACGCTCGCGCGCTGCCTTTCTCGCGCGCTCAATAGCGTCTGCCTTGGCCTTGTTTTCACGCTCAAGGACTTTTGCCTCGGCTTCCTCGGGGTTTTCATATTGATTTATTCTATCTATATCTGACAAATACTGTATATATTTCTGTTCATATTTAAATGGGGATATACTTTCTTCCCATTTTTTAACTCTCTCTCTTAGTTTGTTTACATCATATTCTAATTCTTCGTCTTCTATATTCGGTACCCTCTTTTCGATTAGTTTCTTTGCTATATACGATTTTTCATCCTCATACGTTTTTAATTTTTCATTCAATGATTTAATTTTACGAAAATTAGAAATTTTTATAAGTACGTTTTGTTTTAGTTCTTTTAATTTTTGTTTTATTTCAGTTATCTCAGATAATAATTCATTTCGATATGACATATCGTCATAGGTATTACTATTAATATCAATAATTTCATTTTGCTCCTCATTCCAACGAAGTCTCTTTTTAGTTCTTGCATTATTAGTTTTACGAATTTTATCAATTTCGTTGTTCTTATAACTCATGGTCAATATTATTAATATATATAATATATTAATAAATTGAAAAAATTGTAATAAATTTGCTTCTATATTTAAAAAAATTTGTGAAAATAAAAAATATGTGTCAATTATAAATGAAATATTTTAATCAAATAATTTTTATATTTTCTTGTTTTTATTCATGTAATAGTTTTTCAAACAATTATAAATATGTAAAATATTCTTATAAATCTTATTCAGCTACTAAAAATTCGGAAGGATCTCAAGAAACTTCTTCGCCGTTACCTATTAAACCCTTAACTATTCGATTTCATACACAAGTAACATCTGAAACTTGTTCAAAATTAGTTGAAGTTTTAACAAGTTTAGATATTCGTTCAAAACAAACAGAAGTAATTTATGGAAAACGTTTTCCAATTGAATTACATATCCAATCAAACGGAGGAGAATTGCTACCCACATTTTATGTGTGTGATTTAATAAAAAATTTAGATACACCTGTACATATATATGTTGACGGTTTTGTGGCTTCAGCAGCAAGTTTAATATCTATTTGTGGTGATAAAAGATTTATGACGAAAAATTCGTGTATATTAGTTCATCAATTGAGATCACAAACTACTGGAAAATTAAGCGAAATGGAACAGGAAATGAGTAATTTAAATCAATTTATGAAAAATTTAAGAAATATATATTTAGACAATAGTAAGATTACTTCAGAAGAATTAGATAATTTATTATATTCCGAATTTTGGCTATCTTCCGAAAAGTGTTTAGAATTAGGCTTCGTTGATGAAATTATTTAAATAATAAAAAAAATAAAAAAAACATTCCTCTGCAGCTTTCATATTCCGGACTTGGGACCCGGCACATTTATTTTATAATATAAATGTGGTGGCATTACTTTTTGCTTTTAGTTTTTATTTTTCTTTATTTTTTGTTTTTTGTTTGTTTTTCTAGAGAAATTAATGATTGTTCTTTTCTTAGTGTTATAATAATATTTGAGTATCAATAAAATTAGTGGTTATGAGTATCAATAAAATTAGTGGTTATTTTAGACCATTTAATTGCTAGATTATTTAAGTTTTTTCCCTGAAAAATTCGAACAATTTCAAACATAGTTTTGATAATGTTGTATTTAGTGAATAATTTCAAATATTCTTCATGACTTTGAACTGAATAGTGTGAAGAATGTCCAGTTATAGTTTTATATAAAAACTCATAATCAAAATCATCTAATTTTGAAAGATCTGTAATAGTTTCATCATTTAATATTAGTATATTATTAGTATGTAATCTATCTATATTGATTAGTGTATCAACCCGTCCTAATATATTATATAACATAAATCTTGTCTTAGTGAGCCAGCAAATATATTGTTTATCTGTATTTTCTGAAATTTCATAGAAAATTTCAGGATTTAATAATTTGAATAAACACACTATAATTTCATCATTAAGATTAAGAGGTTGTAATTTAAAATATGCATCTCTAATCATATTCAATGATATATTATGATAATTTGCAACTAAATTAAACAACTCATTAAATTTTTTGAACTTTTTTATAAGTAAAATAGCAGGTTCTTCTTGAGTTTCAACACATGAGATATCATTCATATTATCAATATGTTATTTTTTGTTGTGTGTTATTAAATAAAATTAAATTACTTTAAAGAAAATTCATTCATTTTTTTTAAAAGAAATCCATAAAGTGTTTTCTTGCATATTGAAAGAATTTGCATAAAACATTTTTATAGTATTATAAAAATGATTAATTTTACTATCTAATATATGCAAAATAAATATAATTAACATTACATTTTATTTTTGTAGCATAAATGTTAAATAAAACAACAGAAAATGAAAATAAAACAACAGAAAATGAAAATAAAACAACAGAAAATGAAAATAAAACAACAGAAAGAACTGTTAGATGCATGCAATAACTATTGCATCAATAAAGTGCGATCATTACTAAAAAGAGGTGCAGATGTTAATTGTGCAAATGAGAACAGATGTACACCGCTGTATATCGCATGCGAAAGGAATCATCTCAATATTGTAAGATTGTTACTAGACAACGGCGCAGAGGTCGATAGAACGGCTAATAATATGCAGACGCCGCTGCAGGCCGCCGCCAGACATGGCAACATCGACATTATGCAACTGTTGTTGGATAAAGGAGCTGATGTCAATTGGGCGTCTGAGGAAAATTCTGCGACGTCGCTGCACGTTGCCTGTGGGAATGGCCACATCAACACAGTGCTGCTATTATTAAACAATGGTGCGGAGATCGATCAGGTGACGAATGAGGACGCGACGTCGCTGTGTATTGCCTGCCAGGAAGGCAAAATCGACGTGGCACGACTGCTACTACAGAAAGGCGCAGAGATTAACAGAGTTAATAATAACGGTAACGCGCCGTTGATCATCGCCTGCGCCTGCCATGTAAACGATGTCAACTTGGTGCGTCTATTGCTGGACAATGGCGCGGAGGTCAACAAAGCGAACAATATAGGGTTGACGCCGCTGTGTATGGCCTGCTCTAATGGCAATATCGAAGTGGCGAGACTGCTGCTAGATAAAAACGTTGATATCAATCTGGCGGATAATAAAGGTTATACACCTCTGTATATTGCATGTGATTATGGCAATATCGAAATTGTGAGACTGCTGCTAGATAAAAACGTTGATATCAATCTGGCGGATAATAAAGGTTATACACCTCTGTATAAGGCCTGTGCTGCCGCACACATGGATGTGGTGAAGCTACTGATAGACAACGGCGCGGATGTCAACCGCGAGGCAAATTACGGTCAGACGCCTGTGCACGTTGCCTGTATTAGGAATGATGTCGAAGTGGTGCAAGTATTACTGGATAGTGGCGCAAATGTCAATTCACTAACAGAAGAAGGATCAACTCCTATTTCAATTGCATTGTGTCTAAATAATCATAATTTGATATTTCTATTATTAAAATACGGTGCAGACAAAAGATACTGTGCAGACAAAAGATACTGTGCAGACAAAAATTTCAATCTAGATACATCAAATTTATTACAAATTTACATAATATCAAATAGTAATATTCATGAAATTATAATAAA
>Ga0163111_10002500_pt1 | contig 11687 bp, 11 predicted proteins | sample CRUFie1St18metaG_FD_109645 | JGI IMG/M metagenome (GOLD analysis project Ga0163111, IMG submission 109645) | Marine microbial communities from the Costa Rica Dome - CRUD Field 142mm St18 metaG | ecosystem: Environmental > Aquatic > Marine > Oceanic > Photic zone | place: Costa Rica: the Eastern... | reverse complement strand
TATTGCAAAGGTTAATTTTGAAAACCAAGATAATAGAATAAATGATGCTAACGTTGACCTTAATGGTTTTGTTTGGCTTTCAACTATGGATACAAAACAGAAAACAGAAACAGGAAAAATCATTTGTTATGATGTAAACCTAGATCCTATTATCACAGATAGTTCTTATATCATTTCAAATGGCCCTACTTTTGATTATGAGAGAAATATTGGTTATGTGACTGACTCTATTAAAAGAGTAATTTATCGTTTTTCACTTAAAGAAATTTCTAAGAATGGAGTATATAAAAGCGTTTTCTTGTCAATGAATAACATTGATGGCAATCCAGATGGAATGACAGTTGATAAAAAAGGTAATTTATGGGTTGCCATGTGGGGAAGTGGCAAGGTTTGTTGCTTTGATAAAGACGGTAATTTAAAAATTATATTACAACTTCCCGTCTCAAAAGTGACTAGTTGCACTTTTGGAGGTTATGATTTAAATGAGTTATTTATTACAACAGCTTCTGTGGGTTTAAATGATATTGAATCAGAAAGACAGCCACATGCTGGGAAACTATTTAAATTTTCTACCCAAGAACAAGGGTATGCCGCCAACTGCTATAGATCTGAAAATTCAAGAAATTTGTATCACTAATAAATGAATTTTACTCAATCAGAGATCAGCCACATTATTGAGATGGCATGGGATGATCAAACAGACTTTAGTCATATTACTAAAATTTATGATATTGATGAGGGAGATGTAAAAAAAATTATGAAAAAAAATATTAAAAGAAAAAGTTATGAAATTTGGAGAAAAAGGATATCTCAACGCAGTGCACAAAAAACTCAACTTCAAGGAAGAATTGATGCCTAAAGCTTTATTTGGCGCTGGATGTTTTTGGGGAGTAGAAAAAAAATTCTCTGAGGTAAAAGGAGTTACAGATACTGAAGTTGGATATTCACAAGGTATCTCAGACCACACAACGTATGAAGAGGTATGTTCAGGAAAAACCAATCATGCAGAAGTAGTTCTTGTTCATTATGATGAAACTAAAATAAATTATTTAGATTTGGTTAATTTTTTCTTTCAGATCCATGATCCCACAACTTTGAATCAGCAAGGTCCAGATAGAGGTACACAATACCGTTCTGTAATTGGTTGTTATGATGACAAACAAATTAAAGTAGCTGAGGATATTAAAGATAAATTAAACGATAATCAGTTTAACAAAAAAATAACAACTACAATTGAATTGGTTAAAAATTATTGTACTGCTGAAGACTATCATCAAAAATATCTTGAAAAAAAATATTCTTTTCTAAATATTTGATTTTTACACAGGAGAGTATGGATAAATTATTTTTGGAAATTTGTAGCTTCCTTTCTTGTTATAGAAGTCATTAACAAAAAAATTTGATTGAAGCTTAGATAGTCCTAATTCTTTTTTTTTTATAAACTTAAAATCTGATAATTTTTTTAACTTATCCAAGCCATTTCCTATTAACAGATATTCTTTGCTTAACAGATTTAAAAGATCATCATCAATGTTATATGTTACAGTTTTACCAACAAGCTTGCCTTTATCATTAATTTTTTGAATAGCTAAATCTCTGCGATTGGTATCAATTAAACAAAGCAAGTTTTTATTTATTTCTTCCTTGATACCTAAAAAATAATGTTCAAAGATAGAATAACTGAAAATCCTAATCTTATGATTAAAAAAAAATCCTTTCATTAAAGCATGGCAATTTCTAATTGCTGTAAATCTAGAAGGACCTTTGTTTAAGTGAAGATTTTTTATGTTTTTAGGGTGTATTTTGGTCTCGCAGATTAACTTCTCTAGTAGTTTTGATAAGACTTTTTCGTGACCGTATTCACATTTCTTAGTCTGGTCCCATAGAATTTTTTTATTTTTAAATAAAGTAATAGAACAGTATGATAGTGAACTATCGATGCCTATTTCTAAATTACCTTGGATTTTCATATTTTTTTGCAACTTATATTTTCATTCTTCTTTATCCTACGGAACAACTATCAATGATACAATTCCTAATAATATTTTAATGTACCATCGCTTTGGTGAGACTAAATACCCTTCAACAAACATAACAGTTGAACAATTAGAGAGTCATTTAACATATTTAAAAGATGAAAAATTTAAATTTATTCTAGCTAAAGATTTATTATTTCCTGAGAACTTAACATCTAAAACAATTTCCATAACTATTGATGATGCTTATTTGTCTTTTTATGAGGTAGGTTTGCCAATTTTTGAAAAATATAATACTCCTGTAACTCTTTTTTTAAATACAGAAAATATTGGTGGAAATAATTATATGACTTGGTCACAACTTAATGATGCTTTAAACAGAGGTGTTGATATTCAAAATCATACACACTCACATTCTAGCTTACCTAAATTAAGCGCAGAAGAAATTAAAGAAGAAATTGAGAAATCTCAAAGTATTATAAAAAAAAATCTTAATATAACTCCACATCTTTTTGCCTATCCTTTTGGAGAGGCTAGTGCGTCAGTACAAGAAATTATAGCTCAATATTTTGATGCAGCCTTTGGACAGCACTCAGGTGCTTTTTCTATTGATCAGAGATATTATATTCCTAGATTTCCTTTGAATGAGAATTACAGTTCGATTGAGAGAATTCGAGATGCCTCAAAGGCTTTACCTTTTGATAATATTTCTCTATTACCTCAGGATAGTTTTTTAAATCCCCCTACTAGAAAATTTGTCCTTGAAGTTCCAGGAGGCGTAAAAGGCATTAACTGTTATATTAGAGACTTCAAAGGGTCTTTTGAAAAAGAAATAAAAACATTTAACAAACAAATATTAATTGAGCTTAATAGATTGCCTGTATCTGGAAGATTACGTTTTAATTGTACAAAGGTTGACAATGTTATCCAATGGTTCGGTTATCAATATCTTATTAACTAATACTCAAAGCGATCAAAATCTCTTAACTTATTAGATTCTATAATAAGCTCGAGTTTATCGACATATTTATCTCCAATTTCTGCATATGCTGCTAAAAACTTTACTTTGGCGCTTATAGGGTCAGTATATTGTACCCTTTCGGCGATACGTCTCACAACTCTAAAACTATAGTAAGCCCCATGAGTATTAATATTGTGCATATAGGCTTTAACGCTTTCTTCAAGATTATCAAATTTTAAAACAGCATGACTTTTATCTTCATCTCTTTCTTCAGGAATAATTCCCCTTTGTTCGTTTGTAGTCCATTGACCGTAGAGAGCATTACCTTCTAGAGCAAACCGTGATTGCCCCCAACCACTTTCAATTATAGCTTGCCCCAAAGCTAGAGATATAGGAATAATATTAATTCTTTGTTTTAGCTGTTTAAAAAGTTTTAAATTTATCTCACTATAATCAAGTTTATATTTTTTTGATAATCTGATTACTTCGTTAGTTTCATTTTCATTTAGATCTGTCCTAGAAAATTTTTTTTCGATATTTACGATCATCTTACGATCATCAAGTATCAAGGAATTTGTTTGAAAGATAATAGGAAGAGTAATTAGATAAAACAATTTTTTTTTAGTAGTTACATCTTGTAATTCATTAAAATCTGAGGGAAGTTTTTCTAAAATTGGTAAAAATTCTAATTGTTTTGATGTTAAGTTCTCAATTAGAAGGTCATTCTTCTTATAATATATATGAAGATCTTTCCAACTTTTAAAACCTTGAGCTTGAGATAAAGGACTTATAAAAATCCCAATTAAAAATATAAAGAGCTTATACTTCAACAGGGCGAACTTCACGAATTTCAGGAATATAATGCTTTAGCATATTCTCAATTCCCATCTTTAAAGTTGCCGTCGAACTAGGGCAGCCTTGACAAGCGCCTTGCATTTGAAGAAAAACTATTCCTTCATTATATTTATCAAATATTATGTCGCCACCATCCATAGCTACTGCTGGTCTAACTTTTGAGTCTAAAAGCTCTTTAATTTTTTTAACAACATCGCTATCATTTTCATTATGCTCGTGTTCTGTTCTAGGAGCCTGTTCAGAAATCACCGGTTTTTTTGTAGTAAAATGTTCAATGATACAACCCAATATAGCTGGTTTCATCAAAGTCCACTCATTAACTTCTGCTTTTGTAATGGTAATAAAATCAGACCCAAAAAAAACACTTTCTACCCCCTTAATATTAAAGAGATTCTGGGCTAGAGGTGAATTTCCAGCGGAAGCTTCATCTTGAAAGAAAATAGTTCCTTCCTTCATTACTTCTTGACCAGGCAAAAATTTTAAAGTGGCTGGGTTCGGGGTGGGTTCAGTTTGTACAAACATAATAGATAATATGTCTATAAATTTCGAAAATTCAACCGTTGCAGTTTCATTTAAAACCAACGATTTTATAAATATCTGCAAGAATAGGGTTGGCAATGGCAGAGGCTTTTTCAGTTCCTGTTGATAAAATGTTACTTAATTCATCTTTGTTATTTAATAAATTATGAATTTCTTTTCGTATTGGGCTAATAATTTGAACCAAACTATCACCTAAGTCCTTTTTGAGAATAGAATACTCTTTTCCAGAATAACTTCTTAAAGTTTCAGAACTATCTTGGTTGAGACATGCTGATAAGATATTAATAAGGTTTAAACACTCAGGTTTACTATTAAGATCTTCAGTTGAGCTTGGAATTAATTCTGAGTCTGATTTGGCTTTTCTTACTTTAGAAATAATAACTTCATCTTCGTCAGTTAATAATATTCTTGAAAATTCAGATGGATCAGATTTTGACATCTTCTTTGTACCATCACGAAGACTCATTACTCTGGTTGCATTACCATAAATGAGAGGCTCAGGAAGAGGAAAAAAATCAACACCAAAATCATTATTAAATTTTTGTGCAATATCTCTTGATAACTCTAAATGCTGTTTTTGATCATCACCCACTGGTACATGCGTTGCTAGATAGGCTAGAATATCTGCAGCCATTAAGTTGGGATATACCATTAATCCAACACTGACATTTTCTCTATTCTTTCCTGCCTTATCCTTGAATTGAGTCATTCGATTTAACCAACCAATTCTACTAACACAATTAAATATCCAAGCCAATTGTGAATGAGCTGGAACACTAGATTGTTGAAAGATTATTTGTTTTTTATAATCAACACCAGCTGCAATAAAAGATGCCAGTACTTCTAGAATATTAGAGCGAAGCTCAGAGGGGTTTTGGTCAACTGTAATTGCATGTTGATCAACTACACAATAAACACACTCGTATTTTTTTTGAAGTTCTACAAAATTTTTAATAGCACCTAAATAGTTACCCAAATGCAATGCACCTGTTGGCTGAACACCTGAAAATACTCTCTGTTGAAATTTTGTCATGACTACTAACTTCAAATAAATATCAGAATAATTACTTTATTTCGAGAAAGTTAACTGAATTTTTTTAATATCTACAAATTAAGCTCTATTAATCGCTCTTTTATTGGACAACTTTAGTTAGTTGAGACTCTAAAGACTCAAGTATTTTTGTATTTTTAATCTTTTTATTTTTATGATCAGTGACTTGAAAGATATCAAACACTTTTTCTCCATAAGTAGATATTTTTGCTGATTGTACACTTACATTATTTGTATGAAATATATTCAAGATATCCATTAAAAGCCCTTGTCTATCACCCGATAAAATTTGAAATGTAGTCATTTGATTACTCATTTTATTATCAATTGTAATTACCGGCACGATATCAAATTTTGATTTAAAATAATGATTGTTTATAACATCATTATTTCCAGGTTTATTTATACTTGCTTTTAAATGATTAATAAGTCTTTGTTGCTCGTTTTGTTCTTTAATTGCTTTTTGTGATGAATTGCAAATCCAAAAAACATCTATGACATGATTGTTTTTTAGAGAAATAATCCTTGAGCTCAAAATATTAGATTGAGAGTTACCAATACCTACTACAATATCTTTTAAAATACCAGAGCGATTAGGACAAATAACAACAATAGTATTATATTCCGTATTTTCATAATTCAAAAAATTAACATTTAGGTAGCTAGTATCTTTTAAATATTCTTTATAGAACTTAAATATATCGATAATCATTCTAGAGGAAAAAGCTTCCCAAAATAGTGAAGGGACATCATCTATATTATTTTGAATAAAATTTTTCATCGATTGATTAACATTTTTTAAAACACTTTTTTTAATAGAGTCTTGCACCGCAGATGAATATGAGATGCTATCCAATCCTCTTTGAAGAAAGTCACGTGAATTAAATAGAAGGCTTCTTAGTAAACTTATGCGCCATTCGTTTAATACATTTGGGCCAACTGCTGAAATATCACATAATGTAAAAAGAAATAATGAATTAATTTTTTCAGTAGTATTAGCAATCGATGTAAATGATGCTATGACATCTGGGTCCTGAGGATCATTTTTAAATGCTATATCGCTCATCAATAAATGATTTTCGATCAACCATAATGCCATTATTTGATCGTCCTCTTGCACAGGAAGCCTTTTAAATATTTTTTCTAAAAGTTCTTTTCCATATATGGAGTGGCTTTTAGGTCCTTTTTTACCAATATCATGAAATAGTAATGCAATATGAAGAGCGGTTTTCAAATGAATCCTACTATAAATTTCTTTGTAAAAGGATTGCCTCTTTAACTCATTTAAGTGATGAAGGGTTAATAGCAAATGTTCATCAGTGGTATAATGATGATATATATCAAATTGTACTTGACCCCAAATTCTACCAAATTCTGGAAATAATTCGTTTAATATCCTTGTATCGTTTAAATTTCTCAAGACTTGAATGGGATTTTTCTTTGAAACAATTATGTTTATTAGAGATTGATATTGTTCAGAGGTCATTGATTTTTTAATTTGCTTCCTTTTTTCCTCAACCATTTTTAAAAAAACTGGATGAATTAATAAATTATTATTTAAAGAAGCTTCGAATACACTAAGCCAATTTTTTTGAAAGCTTTTAAAACTATATTTTTTTAAATTTAAAAAACCTTTTTCAATTAAAAATTGTTTACTAGCAAGTTTTGTCCTCGTTGGTTTAGTCTTATATATAGTTTTAATAATTAATTCTTCTGGCAGTTTAGAATAAAAGGTATTGAGTAATGACTCAATTTTTGCAATATTTACAAAAAGGTGTTTCATAAATCTCTCAACACCTTTTTCTTTACCAGTATTTCTGTAAGAAAGTTTTTTTGAAATCTTTAGCTGATTTTCAATTGATAATATATCGCCCTTACTATTATTAAAAAAATGGATGAAAGCTCTAACAGTTAATAAAAATCTCCATGAAGATTTAAGATCTCTTGCCTCTTTTATTGTAAATATATTAATTTTAGATAAGTCATCTAAGTCATTAATATTAAATATGAATATAGACACCCATAAAATTGTATGAATGTCTCTTAAACCACCAATGCCCTCTTTGATTTGTGGTTCTAGATTGCTTTTAATTCCTAAATAGTACTCGTGTCGATTAACCAGTTCTAATAATTTATTTTCACTTAGTTTTAAAGAATTTAATTTTCCAATCAAAATTTTAATTGATCTTACAAACTCTCCGTATTCTTCTGTATTCCCAATCAAATATCGAGACTCTGCAAATTTTGTTATAGTTTTGATATCTTTTTTTGAGTCAATGATAGCTTGTTTTATAGTTAAAAAAGATATTCCAACTTCAAGTCCTACATCCCATAGACAATTATTTAACTCAGTAATAAATTTACTAATATTTTTATTTGCTTTTTTATAAAGAAGTAATAAATCTACATCGCTCTTAGGTGATAAGTCATGTCTGCCATATCCGCCTACTGCAACTAAAGTGAAATCGGTAACCGGATAATTAAGTGTTATATTTTTTACAATATTTTTTACTATTTTATCAACTAGCTTGGTGTGGTAATTATTGAAACTAAAGCCGTCATTATTGGCTATTAATTTTTTAAATAACTTATCTTTTTCAACCCTATATTTTTTTTTTAGTTTTATTATCTCACTCATCTTTTGCTACATACTAAAGAAAAAAGCCAAAAATAGTGCATTTATTTAAAATTTATATAAATTAAACATATAATTAGTAAAACTTATTTTTACTAAGAAAAATATCAAAAATATTAAAATGTTTAATTTAAGGAATAATAAATTGTCAATGTTTAGTGATACTAAAAAACTTGAAAAAGATATTGATGAATTTGTTAATATCTTATCTGAAGTAGGACTGGCATTTAAGTCAATTGTGAAGAGGTACCTTTCACATTCAACTGATGAAAATTTTGAGTCTTTAATAGAGAAAGTTACAGAAATGGAGAGCAGAGCAGACATTATAACAAAAGAAATAGAACATGCTTTGTACGAAGAAACTTTAATACCTGATGCAAGAAGCGACGTACTTAGACTTTTAGAGCACTTAGATGAATTAATAGGAATGTATCAAGGTAACTGTTATCATTTTTCCATACAAAAACCAAACTTTCCAAAAGAGTTTCATGATGACCTAATCAGTCTAACAGATACAGTTGTTGATTGTGTTGAAGCACTTTGTTTAACAGTGAGATCATTTTTTAGAGATACTCGATCCGTTAGGGATAATGCTCATAAAGTGACTTATCGTGAAAAAGAGTCTGATATCAAATTTAGTTCAATAGCCAGAAGAATTTTTAATTCTGACTTAAATTTAGATCAAAAAATGCACTTAAGATATTTTGTCGAAAAAATTGATCGTATTTGTGATCAAGCGGAAGACATTGCTGACGAACTAATTATTTATTCAATTAAACGATCAGTTTAATTTTCTAATTTATGGAATTAACAATATTTCTTTTCTTGCTTGGTGGCTTATTCTTAGGATGGTCTCTTGGTGCTAATGATGCTGCAAATGTTTTTGGAACAGCTGTTGGCACTAGAATGGTTTCTTTTAAAACAGCAGCAATAGTTTGCAGTATATTCGTCATACTCGGGTCAGTAATTAGTGGAGCAGGAACTACAGAAACAATAGGGAAGTTAGGAGCAATAAACGCTTTACCAGGAGCATTTGCATGTTGTGTTGCAGCTGGCCTCTCTGTTTACTTAATGACTAAATTTGGCCTTCCAGTTTCAACTACGCAAGCCATTGTTGGAGCCATTGTTGGTTGGAATCTTTTTACTGGTTCAGAGACAAATTTAAAAGTTCTTACTACAATTCTTGCAACATGGATTTTATGTCCAATTCTTGCAGGTTTAATCGCTATTGGAATATTTTTAGTTGTAAAAAATATTATCAGCAATTCCAAAATTCATATTTTAAGATTAGACGCTTACACTCGTATAGCATTATTATTAGCAGGTGCCTTTGGTGCTTATAGCTTAGGTGCTAATAATATAGCCAATGTTATGGGTGTTTTTGTAAATATATCACCATTCACGGACATAAATATCACAAGTTTCTTTGTGTTTTCATCTGTTCAACAGTTGTTTTTACTTGGAGGATTAGCAATAGCGTTTGGTGTATTTACTTATTCAAAAAAAGTTATGTTCACTGTAGGTGCGGATTTGCTTAAGCTATCCCCTTTATCAGCTTTTGTGGTTGTTCTATCACACTCTATTGTCTTATTTTTATTTGCCTCTCAGGGAATAAGTAGCTTTTTAAATTCATTAAATTTACCTTCCTTGCCCTTAGTGCCCGTTTCAAGCTCTCAGGCAATAGTAGGAGGAGTAATAGGTATTGGTCTTTTAAAAGGAGGCAAGGAAGTCAAATGGTCAGTTGCAGGAAAAATTTCTATTGGCTGGGTGGTCTTGCCTATAATAACAATGATTATTGCAATGCTAATTTTGTACTTACTAAAATATATGTTTAATTTAAGCGTAGTGCTTTAGTATTTAATTATTAATTATTTTAAAATTTTATGTATATTTTCTTTAAACTTCAGTATTTAATAAAATTTCACTTATGTATTTAGAAATTAATCAAAGAAATTATCCCTCTAAAATTAATAAGCCCGTTGTAGTTATTTGCTTAGATGGTAGTCAAAAAGAATATTTAGATAGAGCCTCTCAAAGTAAACTGACACCTAATTTAGATAAAATCGTTAAAGAAGGAGAATTTATCTTAGCTCATAGCGCTATCCCAAGTTTTACTAACCCTAACAATATTTCTATTGTTACAGGACAGCCAAGTGCAGTGCACGGTATTTGCGGTAATTTTTTTTATACCCCTTCTACCAATAAAGAAGTCATGATGAATGACCCTCAATATCTCCGAGCCCCAACTATTTTTCAAAAATTTTACGAACAAGGTTCAAAAATTGCAGTTATTACTGCTAAGGACAAACTAAGAAGTTTATTAGGAAATGGTCTAAATTTTAATGAAAATAGAGCCATATGTTTTTCTTCCGAAAAGTCTGATCAAACTACAATAGAACAAAATGGAATAGAAAAAGTAAATGAATGGCTAAATATGCCTGTACCTGAAGTTTACTCACAAGGCCTTTCTGAGTTTGTTATGAAGGCAGGTGTAAAAATCTTAAACGAGTTCAAACCAGATATAATGTACTTATCAACCACAGACTTTATTCAACATAAATATGAACCTGGCCATGAGATAGCTAATCAATTTTATCAAATGTTTGATGACAATATTGGCCTACTTAATGACAACGATATTTCTTTAGTGATTACTGCCGATCATGGTATGAAGGCAAAAACTAATATAAATGGTGATCCTAATGCAATTTTCTTGGAGGACCTTTTAAAAGAAAAATTTCCTCAGGAAAATTTTAAAGTTATTCTCCCTATAACTGATCCCTATGTAGTGCACCATGGAAGCCTTGGATCTTTTGCAATGATTTATGTGGAAAATCAATCACTAATATCAAACGTTGTAGCGGAAATTCAAAAAGTACCAGAAATAGAAGAAGTTATGAATAAACAAGAAGCTTGTAGTGCTTACCATTTACCTGAAGATAGATCAGGAGATATTATTTGTATGAGCTCTGAGTCTTTTACTATTGGTAGTTCAAAAAGCAAACATGACTTATCATCATTAAAAGAACCTCTTCGCTCTCATGGCGGCTTACATGAAAGAGAAGTTCCTTTCATATTGAATTCTTCTAAATCGGATATTACAAACCAAGGACAAATATATAATTATGATGCATTTTATTACGCCACTCATATGGCAAATAAATAAATGAAAAAAAAAATGTATATAGCTGGTAAAGAAATTTCATCAGATACTGACATTGATGTCACAAATCCATTTAATAATAAGGTAGTAGGAAGCGTTCCTGCTGCAACGAAGGATCAAGTATCTGAAGCATTTCGTATAGGGGCAAACTACCATCCCAAGTTAACTCGTTATGAGAGACAACAAATACTTCAAAAAATTTCTGAATTATTAATAAAAAACAAAGAAGAAATATCGGATATTATTACTAGTGAGTTAGGTATTTGTAAGCAAGACTCACTTTATGAAGTGGGTAGGGCTTTTGATGTCTTCTCACTCACCTCCCAATTAGTAATTCATGATGACGGTGAAATATTTTCTTGTGATTTAACACCTCATGGTAAAGCTAGAAAAATTTTTACTCATAGAGAACCTCTTAAAACAATCTCTGTTATCACTCCTTTTAATCACCCTTTAAATACTGTTGCACATAAAATTGCACCAGCAATTGCTACTAATAATTGTGT
>Ga0163111_10002499_pt1 | contig 11688 bp, 9 predicted proteins | sample CRUFie1St18metaG_FD_109645 | JGI IMG/M metagenome (GOLD analysis project Ga0163111, IMG submission 109645) | Marine microbial communities from the Costa Rica Dome - CRUD Field 142mm St18 metaG | ecosystem: Environmental > Aquatic > Marine > Oceanic > Photic zone | place: Costa Rica: the Eastern... | reverse complement strand
AGAGGAAGACACCGAGGCCACCATGAGAGTTGCCGCTGCGACAACCACGGGAAGGTTTTTATGCGCGTTACGCTCTCCTTCTCAAAATCGCGCGGTAGGGACCACTTTGAGTGGAAGGAGAGGTTGGCATTCTGTCGTCGAGGAATTGAATGCGAGGCGGAGGAGAGTGAGAGCGTCGTCATCGTCGTCGTCGTCGAGGACGACGACGCATGAATCGGGAGACGAAGAGGAGACGACAAGGAGAACATACATTAAGTCAGGACCGAAGCAAAGACTGGACGAATTAACCTTACAAACCAATCCAGAGTTGAGCAGAAACGTCGTCCAAAGCTGGATTCAACAAGGGAAAGTCTTGGTCGATGGACAGAAAATAACGAAACCGGGGACCAAACTGAAACCGAGCGTGAAGATTGAAGTCTTAGCCGAGGAACCGAAATTCGTCTGTCGAGGAGGGTTGAAGTTAGAGAAAGCGTTGCAATTTTTTGACGTGGACGTTCGAGATAAGATCTGTCTAGACTCCGGTTTGAGCACAGGCGGGTTTACCGACTGTTTGTTGCAACAAGGGGCAAAGAAAGTGTATGGCGTGGACGTCGGGTACGGCCAAGTGCATGAGAAAATAAGAACAGACGAACGAGTGGTAGTTATGGAACGACAAAATTTGCGGTATTTAGAGTCTTTGCCGGATTTAGTGGAAGTGGTGACTTTGGATTTGAGTTTTATCTCGGTGTTGAAAGTTTTACCGAGCGTAGCAAAAGTATCGAAACCAAATGGCGATTTGATTGTTTTGATTAAACCACAATTTGAAGCGCGACGGGAACAAATTGGGAGTAAAGGAGTTGTTAGAGATACAAAAGTGCACGAAGAGGTGATTCAAAACGTCATTGAAGGGGCGAAAACGTTAGGGTACGAGTATATTAACCACACTGTATCGCCGATTAAAGGGGCAAAAGAAGGCAACACAGAGTTTTTGGGACACTTTCGCTACGTATAATAAAACCGGTCAGTAGTAGAGGTAACAGCAGTAGTAGTAGTAGTAGTAGTAGTAATACGTAGTAGTAGTAGTAGTGGAATTGATACGATAATGCGTCGTTTGATTAATAAATATGTAATAATACACTGTCTTTTTATGTTTGTTTTTTGCTAATAAGAACAACTATGCTGCTATCGTTATTATTTACTGTTGTTGTCCACTCTCTCGAGCGTTCAACTGCTCCGAGACCATCACCAACTGTTTCTGTTTCATTCGTGCTACGCCCATGATCTTCTCCATGTTCGCTTGCATCTCTAGCACTTTCTTTTTGCAATAGTCCTCCGCGCCTTTCGGTGTTTTCTCTACGAAATATCCCGTCCCTATGTCTACTAAAACTTTATCCGTCGCGCCTACTTTCCCAGGAACGTATAAACCTTCCGTCACTGGCACTAACATTGGCGTCCCTACTTCCTCTTCGTTCAAAGCGTCGCAGGCCAATCCAGAGGAATGATATTTCCGCACGGCTTGCTGTAATTTCTGTAAACTATCGGAGCACGTGTTTAAATCGTGTTTCAATTGCTCTTGCAATACCTTTTAGGCGATGATGATGATGTTCAAAGAGAAAGAAAGGAGAATAGTAAAAGTCAATTTTTGTTTGCAAAAACAAGATCGGGGAGCAAGAAATTTCACGATCGAAAATGGAGAGAAAGAAGAAAGAAAGAAAGAAAGAAAGAAAGAAACGCTACTCACCGAGAGTTGCTCGGAAGGTGCCGTGCGAATGTCGATGCTCGTCGCAGAAGACATGATGAGAGATGACGTATGGTATAAAAAGGCCTTTATTTTTTTCTGGCGATTATTTGTCCCAATTGGATTTTGCCTTCTTTCTGAAAATGAAAGTCAAAGTTCTTCTTTGTTTTAGAAATTTCGCTATGTGGGTAGTTACGAGAATACATCGAATATTATTTACAGCCTATCACTTCTTGTCTGTTGTCGTCCGGATATATTCTCAAAATCTCTCCGTTATCTTTATAAACGTCTTTTATTTTGCTCTGGTATTCAACCTCAACTTCATTCACGTCCATGTAATGAAAGATACTGTACTCGAATTTGGTCGCTCTCTCCTTCTCGCTCTGTCCGGACAAGCGTTTGCCTATTTTAAAGTTCGACTGCCAGGTTCCGGCGCTAGAGTAAAAGTATCGTACCACATGCATATTCGCGTCAGAAACAGTTTTTTTGATATCGCCATTGTCATAATACATGGTTAACGAGGAGCCGCTTTCAACACGAAAGGAATTTTTGTTGTAAAATTTTGTGACTCTTGTACCGTCCATATATTTCCTGGTGATTTTCCCGTCCGCGTGAACGTCCTCGGAAACACCAGTTTCAGCGACATCGTTCCAAATTGGCGCTGGAGCGATATTTGGAACGCGTAAGAGTTCATCCGGAACTTTTTCTTCTTCGTCAATGTGTTCTTCTACTTCTTCCTCTTCTTCTTTTACGGACATATCCTTAACTTCTTGTGCATCTGGAGATGCATTGATGTACACCGGAGGCGGAGACGCTTTTGCAAACATGGGCGACGCTTTCACCGATTTCGAAATTATTGCTTCTGTTTTAACCGGCATCTTCGTGGTACTCACACGTTGAGCCGTCTTCATTTGACGCATTTCTTCTGACATTCGCTCTTTCTCTAACTTTAATGCTCCTGCTTCTTGCGATAAATTTTCAACTTGTTTTCGCAAACGATCTACAGTCAACTTCGACTTTTGATCTCTATACTTTTGATCTTCCTTCATCTTTTCTATTTCACCTCTCAAAAGCTTAATCTCTTCGCGCTCTGTTCGAGATTGCCCTAAAATTGAGCGTTCTTTTTGTTCCAATAACAATCTCTCTCGCTTCATGTGACTCGCGAAATCATCCTTTTGTTCCTTAAACTTCATCATTTGCTTCTTGAAATTATTCATATCTTTCTCAAGTTCTGCTCGGTCCTTATCCAGAGCTTTTCGAGCGTTTTCTTGTCTTTTAATCGCAGAGCGATTGACTACAGAAGGGGACATAGAGCTTCGTGCCAACTCGTTTATTCGTTGGGATGAGGAGGGCGGCATGGGTGAGATTTGCACGGAACCTCGGAGGGGAGTACTTGTTGCTGCGGGTGATGTCGACCGGTGCTTTACTGATGCAGGCTTTCTGTTATCGTCACTGTTTGTTTGCGCGAACGCTGCTACACCTGAACTACTCGTTGCTACTGCTTTCTCAGCAGTTGCTTTCTCAGCAGTTTCTTGGGCGTGCTTGGAAGCGTACGGATACGAGAGTGGGTCTTGGGAACGCATCTCCCTGTCGTTTTGTCTATTTTGTACAAACTCTTCAGCCGCACGTTCAATCGACCCTTTCGACGCTTTTCTTTTGATTGCATTTTCCAAAGATTCAAAGTTCGCCACCTCTTGTTGCATTTCGTACTCCTCGAGTTCCCACGCCGTCATTTTTGTCTTTTCTTTTACCACTACTTGTTGTTCTGCTTTTTGCGAATATGATACCAACGGTGACGTTGACGGTGAAATGCGGTCTTTTGGAGGGGTATAGATCCGTTTCACTCCTGTCCCTTTTTTCAAAAATGGCCTCTTCGGTGAATCAGTGCTCGTATTGTCGTTCTTGTTGTTATTTACCGATGAAATTAAAGCAGGAGTATTCTTCGCCACCATCGGACTGTCAACAGTCGTCGTCGTTCCAGTCATCGCATTTTGTTCAGAATTCATCACGTACACGTTTCCAGTCGTTTCCTTCAAAACGTCTTTGGCGATAGATTTTGGTGGAACTATCAATTGCGGGTCCCCTCCTTTCAAAGCCGCTTGGACGATGTCGTCGAACTTCTTCTCGTTACGCACGACGGGAATATCGTCGAAATTCATTTTTACTTTTGACTTTTTGAAAATGTTCAACTTCGGGACTTTCTCTCGTTCTTCGCGTGTCGTGTGCGCGCGAGATTTGAACGTATCTGCGCGTGCGATGGCGCGTCTGTTCTCCTCCTCTCTTCTTTCTCTGCTTTCTTCGCTCTTTACAAGCAAGAAAATATGTGTTTATGTGTGCGCGGGGCACGTGTGATGTTGATTGATTCCAAGCAAACGGGCAAAAATAAATGGCCTTCGACTTTGGGATGAATTCCTTCGTCAGATGATACCCTAAAACGATTTTGTGTTTTGGGTCTCTTTCTCTTTCTACGTAAAGGTAAAGGCTTCTTTCTTCTCGTTAAAAATGACGACGCTTTGCGCGACGTCCTTTTCTTCTCGCAGCGCGTGCCGCGTCATCCCAGCTACCTCCTCGACGAGACCTTCAAAAACGACTTCCCCTTTGCCGTCATCGAGAGCAAGAAAAAGAAGAAGAAGAAGAAGAAGAAGGCAAGGAGGAGGAAGAGAAGACTTTGGTGGTACTCTTCGCGCGTACTCGTCGTCGAAAACGGCGGCAACAAACTCTTCCATAGTTTTTCATGAGGGAAGAAGGAGTAGAATACGTCAGAGCGTAACGACGAATAGCACGAGGGAGCAAAACAGTAGCAGCAGTATGCTCGTGAAAGATGAAGTAAACGATCCGAAAATTCGACGAATCGCTGAAGAAGCTATCTCGTGGGCGTTTCAACACGGTTTAGTCGTCGCTTCTGGGACGGAGACGGCTGGGCAAGTGTTTCATGCGCCAATTGCGTTGTACCCGACTCCATTTCCGAGAGACGTGTTTGAATTTGCCAAAGAAATAACGCCAAAATTTGCCGAGTTGTACGATAAAGTGTCCGAAGACGACGGCTTTATGCGAGAGACTCTGAAAGAAGCTGCATTGAACGACCCAGAGTTTACGGGGAGGCTCTGGAAAATTTATGAGGCGTGCGGTAAACGCGGGAATGGGAGATTAGATAAAGAGCTGGGTATTTTGCGAACAGATTATATGCTCGACACGCGATCTGGAATACCATTGCAAGTCGAAGTGAACACGGTGAGTACGTCTTTTATGGGGTTAGGCTCGAAAGTGACGTTGTTGCATCAACATTTGGCGGAATATTCGAAAGACAACGTGAATTTGAAGAAAGAAAACATGCCGAGGAATGACTCGCTCAATCAAGCGGCGAAAACCCTTTGCGAAGGTTGGAAGTGCATGAATTATGAAAACGCGTCCATTTTAATGGTAGTTCAAGAAGACGAAACGAACATATTCGATCAGAGGCTGATCTCTCAGAAAGTATTCGAAACAATTGGCGTGAAGACGATTCGTAAGACGCTTCGAGAAATCAATGAAAACGGCAGATTAGATGAGAAAACAAACCTCTTCTCCATTGACTGCGAGTTGTGTAGCGTTATATATTTCCGCGCCGGATACTCATCGAGCGATTTTCCGAGCGACGCGCAATGGGAAGCGAAGATGTTGTTGGAGAAATCGAGCTCCTTGAAGTCGCCTTCAGTCGCCATGCACTTGGCTGGTTCGAAGAAGATTCAACAAGCTTTAGCAGAAGAAGGCGTGCTCGAAAAGTTTATGCCAAACGACGCGAGTGATATGCGTAAAGTATTTGCAGGTTTGTTCTCCTTCGAAGGCGAAGAAAACATGCAAAAAACAATCCGTCTCGGATTATCTAACCCGGCAGATTACGTGTTAAAGCCGCAACGTGAAGGCGGTGGGAACAACTTGTATGGAAAAGAACTGAAAATGAAGTTAGAAAACGATACGATAGATTTACCGGCGTACATCTTAATGCAACGAATTTTCCCTCCTAGTCACCAGGTGACGATGTTGAGGAAAGGCTTAGCGTCCGAAATCGAAAGCTTGAGCGAGTTGGGAATTTATGGTTCGTACTTGCGCATCGGCGACGTGAATAGTAAGACTGTGCGAGTTATGAACGAACATGGTGGAAGCTTGTTGAGAACGAAAGCAGCTTCGAGCGACGAAGGTGGCGTTGCGGCTGGGTATGCTGTTTTAGATAGTCCATATTTAGTGTGATCTGTAAACGAATGAATTATATTTAGTCCGTATGCGTAAACTTATAAATAAATAGTTCTGATGTGTGAATTTCTTCATAACTCTCTTCTCCAAAGAAAACAAAAGATGCCAATTGCAGGAGGCGGAACGGCAGACGTCTGGGCAGATGACGAAGGGGAGGAGGACAACGTCGGAGAAGTGAACGTGAATAACAATAGAAATAGAAATCTTCTCCAGCAAGAGTCAGAGACTCGACGAGAGAGATTTTTCAACGCCGGCTATCGCGACGGTTTAGACGTCGGGAGAACCGCCACGGTGCAGAAAGGATTCAACGAAGGATATAAAAAAGGTTTCAGAGAAGGATTCGAGTTTGGACGAGTGAGAGGAGCGGTTAGGTCGTTGAAGATATTTAACAATGATGAGACGAAAGAGGAGAATGACGCTGATTCATTGATAACAAAGCACGGAATAGTTGCAATTTCCAGCACGGAAGCACGGCGGTTAAGATTCGAACACAGGAGAAAGAGTGAAGACGTTGAAGAAGAAAAGGTAGAGGAGCATCCCTTGTTAACCCGTGAAGCTCTAGAAACGCTGAAGAAGCGATTGCTAGAGGAAGAAAATATAAAACTTTAGAATATTTAGATGTTAGCGTATTCGAAGAATAGCATTTGTTTGTACAACGTGTTTGCGTATCATAGGGGATAAAAACTGTCTAAGCGTCTACCAGTCGCGAAAGTGATTGTATCAAGTGTCGCAAGTTGGCTCGAGTGCCCGGGTCACCAGAGACACTCGAAATGTCTCCGGATACCTTTTCTACGTGTTGCAACGTCTTCGTCAAGGTTGAGATGGATTGTCTCAACATGTCTTGATTTTCCTCGGTTAAAATTGTTTGTCGCAACTCCCGAATATCTTGAACTGTTGCTGACGCGTGTCCCGCTAATAATTCGATAGTTTCCAATGTTCCTTGATCTTTGACGCCTTGCATCATCGGTCGAAGATCTCTAGCAATCAAAGCGGCTTCGGTTAACAATGGTTCTAAAACCTGCATCAAATCTTGGGCCCCATCAGTGACTTGAAACATCTTTCGAATTCCGTCTTGTTGTTCCATTTCTCTCGCTAAGCGCGTGCAAATGCCAACTAAATCGTCCATAGACACCCCCGGTCTCCCTTGAATACGTCCTCGATCGCACACAACAACACCTTCTCCTTCACACCCGGCATCCAATGGACCCCATTGCGCTTGTGGGATGGGCAATTTCGGGGTAATATCAATAATAGTCTCTGCAATTAATCCTGATTGATTCGCATCAATAGTTGAATTTCTTGGGATTGGCACTTTCTTATCGTCCATTTCCACTAAAACCGTCACTTTGTCCAAAGCCGGTTGCACAGATAAAACCGTTCCTGCTTTTACGCCTCTGATTCTTACGTTTGTTCCGACTTGAATCCCACACGCGAGCGGGAATTCAATAAACGCTTGGTACGAGTTCTTCCTGGCGTTGTTAAAGATGCCAACGATCCATCCCGTGATCAAAGCACCCAACATTACCCCTCCAACGATGAACAAACCTACTCCACCCTCCACAATCCGAGTTCTACCAAAGCCAAAATCTTGCAACGGCTTTGCCAATCTTTTCCATAAAGCGCCAAGAATCTTTAGTGGCGGTCCGAGGAAGAGGTTCAAAAATGCATTCCCTTTAAAAATTTCATTGTTGCTGTTGTTGTTGTTGTCAGAAGATGCATATGCGGAGAAGTTATTTGTAGCCGCTCTCGTGACAACTTTCTTACTAAACACGGAGTTCGTGTATGACCCGGTACCCCACCAGTTCTTTTGGGGAGTGTATACTTTCTTTCTTTCTTCTGATGATGATGTTGAGGAGTGATCGTTCTCGTTATTAGTCAACGAATAATAATTTCTACTATTACTGCTGTTGCGGACACCGACGATGACCCCCGATCCTCTTTTCTTACTATTGCGGGTACTCTTCTGTAACACTTCTACCAGTTGTTGTCGTCCACTCGTGGTACTAGTGTTACTGCTCTCTTCTCTCGACCAAGAAGACGTTGAACGTTGTTGTTGAGACGAGGAGAGAGATACGCAACGATAGATTTTAACATTGTGTCTCCTCGACAAAGCGCGCGCTCCTCTCAATCCCGCCGAAGAAGCGCTGGATGATTCAGTGAATGAAGACGATCGCATGCGAAACGCTTGGGCGTTTAACGCTGTAAAGGCTGACATTCTTATGAAGAGCGTTGTTTTTTTATGAAGAGTTGAGAGATACGAGGTTATTCGAAAAACTTTGGACACCGAAGAAGAGCGAAGAGATGGAGAAGTCGCAAAAATATACCAACAGATATTTCCAAAGATGTAAAATCCAATATTTTCTCTCCTGCTTTACAACCAAAGAACTAGGATTAGTATTATCATAACGTATCTTTTCTTTCTTTACTAACGAGCACGTTCGAAGGTAAATATTGAACCGCGACGTGTTCTTGTTGTCCCAAGGATGAAGAAGAACACATTCTCTTCCCATTCGCGCCTTTATTCTTCGGCGGTCGTTGCGAGTGTAACATCGGCTTCTCGCCCCACTTTTCGTGTATTTTTTCCAGCTTAACTTTTTGATTCAACGTGTTAGAATCTAAGTTCACCAAGTGGGAAGTATCGGGAATGCCCGCTATGCGTTTCATCATCGTCGATTTGAATAACGCCGCTTGGAAGAGGGAATACGTGTTACTTGTGATCCAGTAACAAAACACGCCTTGTGTAAAATTCCACGTCATCGGTATCAGAGCTACGGCTAATCCTCTGAGAGCCCACTTCATGGTCACGCCTTGTTGATTGTTGTTCATGCCTTCTACGGCGCCTAACTCAACTGAGGCTAAAAATAAGGCGGACGTCAACAGTGGCATCATCATCGTTGGGTCCGATGCGGACAAATCAGTAAACCAAAGCGTGCCTCCATCTTTGAACGATCCAATCCCGTCTGCCATTCTCGAGATGGCAAAGTAGAAGGATATAAATACAGGCGCAGATACCAACAAAGGAGCCAACGATTTCACCGGATGGCAGTCGTATTTCTTCCAAATGGCCGTCACTTCGCTCAAATGTCTCTGTGCTGCCTCTGGGTCATTTTGCACTTGCATTTCTTTTGCACGTTCTTGAAGTCGCTCCATTTCCGGTCGAGCCAATTGCATTCTCGCCGTATTCCGCATTTGCATTACGGTAAATGGTAGTTGTAACGTTCTCATGACTATAGTTGATGCAGCAATCGCTTGGTACCACTCTAATCCACTCACGAGGTGAAAGTATTCCATGACGTACATCAAGCCGGCGGTGGTGTACCACGACTCGCCGGCTATTTGTGCGACTTCACCGACAAGTTCAGCGCCTGGAGGAGTATTTCTGCTAAGATCTGTTACTATTGACGATACGGATTCTCCTCCTCCATCGCTACTACTCATGCTACTGCTACCATTCTCGAGCTCATTTGTTGTCGAAGAGGAAGAGGAAGGACTCTCGTTGTTGTTGTTGTTGTTGTTGTCGTTGCTACTCCAAAACGCATATCCACGCACTTGACTCGTCAACAAGGAGGAGGATATTCTGCTATTATATCTGTTGTTGCTAAATTTGTTGTTACTAATATTACAGTCACTCGTGCTGCTGTATCGTCGTTGTAGCATTCTCTGTCGTAGTTGTTTTTGTCGTCCGTTTTCTTCCGTCACTTCTTTCGACGCCGATGGGGACACAAAAAGGCGACGAGGACGAAATGCGTCCTCTTCCTCCTCCTCCTCCTCGCCGGACGACAAACCGAGAACGGTAGAAATGACCGATCGAACCAACGAGAACGTCTCGTCGCCGCGACCCGAGGACACCGAGGACACGCGCGACGACGTCTGTCTCGACAACGACGACGCGTGGAGTGTTCGTCGAAGTGCCATGAATGGCTGGCGTCGCTGTTGTTTGTGTGGTGCTTCTTCTCCTTTTGTCATTTGGAATCCCAAAAAACATCCCCAATTCTGTGCCCTAAAAATGTCCTCTCCTCAAAATTCTAACATAAGGAAAGGGGAAAAGGGAGGAGGGTGTTTCAAAGCGACTTCTTCTTTGTGACTTGGAACTGGAATTTTTTTTTTGATTTTTTTGGTCCTCCTCAACTGCTCATCATCAACACCCAAAAACACTCTCAAAATTTTACTCTCCACACACAACACGAAAGGAAAAATTTGAGTGTTCTCTCTCATCTTTTTTTGTATCAAACACAAGGTCAGGTCGTTTTTCACACGCGATACTATAATCATCATCAATCTTCTTCAGTAGTTTGCGCGCCTTTTCACCGCCTTTATTTATTCATCGGGCGTGAAAGAGAGAGAGAGAGAGAGAGGCAGAGATCGCCTTGGGATAGAGCACGTTCGCGTGGATCGAATCGAATCGAATCGATCGATCGCCTTTATAGTATCGATAGATTTTCTTCTCGAGCGCGAGGCGTGTTCCCGTGAAAAGGCCGCGGTGCGGGTGGACATTGGTCTTTCGCGCCTCTCGTACCGCTCGATCGCCCGTGCTTTCTTTCTCTCGTCGATCGGACGTAAGTAAAAGAAAACATGTCGCCGACGAAGAAAGCGTACGGGGAGGACATCGAGTCTGGAGGGCAAAACGATGGCACAAAACCGCTATTAACCGCGGGGAAATCGGGTCCAGAGTCGCAGTACGGCACCAGAAGCGACGAAAGCAGCGATTCTGGTGGGTCTGACGGTCCTTTAACCAACGATCAGTATTACATGGGCGTGGATAAAGCTACCCTGTTGAACACTCCCGAAGAAGGCCTGACTGAAGTCGAGGCGGAGAGACGATTGCAGCTGTTTGGCACGAATGAACTCTCGAGAAAAGAGGAAAACGTTTGGGTGAAACTCGCACTTGAATTCGTCCAGCCGATGCCGTTGATGATTTGGGCTGCGATCTTTATCGAAAGTTTAGAAGCGTACGTGCACAGCTCACCGGACGACGTGGTCGACGTCTTAGTATTGATTGTTTTGCAATTGTTGAACGTTTTGGTTGGGTTTATCGAGGAGTTAAAAGCCGGTGATTCCATTGCAGCTCTGAGAGATTCGTTGAAACCAGAAGCGATCGTTAAGAGAGAAAATAAAATATACACAATCAACGCGACTCTGTTAGTTCCAGGAGATGTTATCGCCTTAGGTGCCGGTGGAGCTATTCCAGCGGATTGCAAGTTACGAGAGGGAAAAGCGATTCAAGTCGACCAGGCTGCTTTGACTGGGGAGAGTTTACCAGTGGCTATGTTTGAAGGCTCTGAGGCGAAGATGGGTTCGACAGTCACGCGAGGCGAAATCGAAGCTACGGTTACTGCAACTGGGTCGCAAACGTTTTTCGGTAAAACTGCGGATTTAGTGCAAGGTGTAGACGAGCTCGGACACTTTGAAAAGGTGTTGAGAGAGATCATGTACATCTTAGTTGCATTGGGAGTATTTATTTGCGCATTGGTGTTTATTTACTTGAACATGATTGGTGTAGATTTCTGGCAAACACTCGCGTTCAACGTCGTTCTTTTAGTCGCTTCGATTCCAATCGCGTTGAGAGTCGTGTGCACAACGACGTTGGCGTTGGGATGCCACGAATTAGCCGCGGAGAAGGCCATAGTAGCTCGCCTTTCATCCGTGGAAGAACTCGCAGGTATGACCATCTTGTGTTCGGACAAGACGGGAACATTGACGTTGAACAAGATGATGTTGCAAGACTACCTGCCAACGTTTGT
>Ga0163111_10002495_pt1 | contig 11694 bp, 6 predicted proteins | sample CRUFie1St18metaG_FD_109645 | JGI IMG/M metagenome (GOLD analysis project Ga0163111, IMG submission 109645) | Marine microbial communities from the Costa Rica Dome - CRUD Field 142mm St18 metaG | ecosystem: Environmental > Aquatic > Marine > Oceanic > Photic zone | place: Costa Rica: the Eastern... | reverse complement strand
GCCGCATGCGATATCAGGTGCCTTGTTCTGGACCACAGCCACCCACTCTCGGTTCCGCGCGACGACGACGGCCACCACGAGCGGCGACGAGGCGACTACTTCGAGCGGCGCGAGGTGGACTTCCTACTCTAACGGCTGATAGGCCGCGGAGGGCTCCGGAGCGAGTGGTCCGAAAGATGCGCCTAGCGTGTTCTTAATAACGTCAAGGTCAGACCCGGGATTCCTACAGTACCATTTTTTTGGGGGAGCCTACCATTTGGGGGTTCGAAAAACCAAAAACTCAAAATGTTTGTAACCCGCATTACAGGCGTTGTGGGCGCCACAGCCGACGACCTCTCGGTCACGATCAGGTCACAGAGCGGAGACGGCCGTGCTCTCGCCGAGCTCTCCGCGAAGCATCCGTTTGAGGAGGAGATCGTCTTGCCGGTGGCTGCGCCAGCGCCTGTCGCGATTGTGATCGAGGTGCGCGGGGGCGGCGACGTCCCGATTGGGTTTCACGCGCTGCCGTGGTCCGATGTGTCGCAGCGCACTTGCAAGGGCTGGGCTCTGGACGAGCAGCTGCGGCTGCCTTCCGGAGAGAAGAGTGGCGCGCGGATCGTGGCGCGCCTCATGTACGTCGATGCGCAGAGCGCGGCGCGGCACCTGGAGGGGGTGCGCCAAGCGCTCGCGCAGACCAAGGGGCGCAACGCGGGCGTCGAGGAAGCGCTCGCTGCTCAGACAGCGGAGCAGGTCGGGCGGCTGCGCAAGGCGCGCTTCCAGCTGCAGCAGCGGCACGCGTCCGCCGCTCGAGCGCGGACCGAGCGCGAAGTGGCGTCGTTCCGCGAGCAGCTCGAGGAGCGTTTGCACGCGGCACGGCGCGGCCGGGAGCGCGCAATGGCGGACTTCAACCGGCGCCAGGAGCGCGCGGTATCCGAGCACATGCCGAGAGTTGCGGCCAGATTTGCGCGCGCCGCAGAGCAGCAACGCGCCGCGATCGCGCTTGAGGAGGCTCGCGCGCGCGAGCGCGAGGCCGGGAACCTGCGACACCACCTGGCCGCCGTCGAGGCCACGCTTCCCGCCGAGTGCGCGTCGGCGCTCGGCCGCGTCGACGAGCAGAGCGCCAGCACGCGCGAGAGACTTGCGCGCGCTTTCGTTGGCGGCTGCAACGGCGAGCGCTCCACGCTGCGCCGCGCACTCGAACGGATTGAGCGCGAAGTGCGTGCAGAGGGCGAGAAAGAGGTCGAGCAGCTACTCGCGCAAGCAAAGGAGGCCGCAGCAGCGCACGCCGAGGCGAGGGCGGAGCTCGAGCGCGACGCGGCGGGAGCGGCGGAGGCGACGCGGGAGGATGCGTCCGTGTTGGTGGACGAGTGGCTCGCCCGGTTGTCCTCGCACCAGCAACACGCACGCGCCCAGCTGGCGCGCTCTCTCGCGGAGCAGCACGCGGAGCGGCGCGAGTGGCGCGCGTCACGGCGTGTCGCCGACGGGGCGTCGCAGCAAGAGCAGCGCGCGCTCTTGCGCAACAGGGAGGATGCGGTCGCCACGCGCCGCGCGCATCTCGCGAAAGAGCACGTGATCGCGAAGGAGTGGCTCTCGCGACGGGCCGACGGCGCGATAGCCGCCGCTGCCGCGCGCGCGGCAGGCGCCGTGTGCAAGGACTCGACCGGCGCGCGCGCTGTCGGCGCCGTGGCGGTTGAGGCAGGATCAAGCTCGCACGCGCCGCGCTGGGCGAATGGGGAGGGCGACATGGAGCGAGTCCGCGCGCGGGCTGAGTTTGCCGCGATGCTGGCCGATCTGCGCGCCCGCCGCCACACCCAAGCGACGGCAACAGCGGCAACCGCGGCGAAGCTCGCACGAGGCGACGCGAAGGTGGACACGTCTGAACAAATCTCCGCGGCGCTGCACGATGTCCACACGCACTGCCGGTGAGAATCTGATCCTCGCTTCCCGATGCCGCGTACGAATCCTGCCTCCACTCCTTCTCTGACGCCCCACCGTCACTCGCCTTCGCTTCCCTCGAAGCTGTGGATCGCTGCTTTCATCCGCGCACGTTCGTGTCGCCACATCCCCAGCCACCCACTCCCAACACCCTCCCCCCTGTGTCCACAGCTACCTGATGATGAAGGCTTCGGAGGTGAGCGCACAGGCTCAGGCAGCGCTCGCCGCCGAGATCTACCGCTTCGAACGAGAACACCTGGGTCGGCGTGAAGCGCAGCTCGCCGCGGGCCTGGTTGAGATCGAGGGCATCGAGCGCCACTCGCTGCTGCCCGTTGCAAGGGACGTGCCGAGGCAGGACTCCTTCATTGCGCAGCTTGCGCACGCCGAGTCGCAGGCGCGGCGGCCCCTCACTGCACTTCTCACCTCGGCCTGAGTACCGTTCCACCGCTCTCAACTCCCAGCCCTCCTCCCCTCAATGAGCAGGCGGAAACCGTTGTGCTGAGGAAACCGAAGGAGTGGCTCTTCGTGCTCACCTCTGCCGTCGCGTTTCGCGAGCGCGAGACGGAGGCGGCGGACTCTGCCGCCGAGGCCGCAGCGGCCGAGCACGCGCGCGAGCTCGTGGCGCAGTCGATGCTAGCTGCGGCGGAGCTCAACGGCGGAGCAGAGCGCCACGCATCCTCGCTCGCTGCCGCGTCTGACGCGCTGACCGTTGCCGCACAATTTGCCGAACGCGAGCGAGCGGCGATCCACCACAAGATGACGCGCTCATCAGATGAGGAGGGCACCTCCGCGATGGCGGCCATCCAGGATACAGTTGCCGAGGTGCAGGCGGCCTCGGATGAGGGACTCGTCGACGTCGCTGGACCTGATCCGTCACTGCATGCCCCACGGGTCCTCCCGGACTCTGAAGTGCACACTGAGTCACGGCTCGACGCCGCGCAGTCTCTCGGCCAGATGCTTCAGCCGAAGGTTGCAGCGAACTCCGCGCGTCTTCGCCGCATCGTGAGCGACGCCCCCCCGGCGGTGGCGCGTGCTCTCGATGCGCTGGACGCGCGACGACAGCCGCGACCCCTGCGTGGCCCGCCGCCGACTCACGGCTCTGAAGCAGAAGCGCTGCTGAAAGCAGAGGTCCGGCTCCGAGTCGAGCGCACTGCCGAGCCTGCGTTGCCCCACCACGCTCCACGCACTCTGACCTCCTCTCTCCTCTCTCTCTGTGCCAGCGATTCTCTCTCGTCGCGGCGGAGCGCGAGCCGTACGAGGCGGCGGTCCGCGAGGCGGCGGCCGGGCGCGCCCAGACTACGAGTGCGCTGCTCCAGGCAGCGGCGTCGCTGCGCGACTGCGGCGGCCCTGGGACAGGCATTGGCGCGAGCGCGGTTCGGCGGCAGATTTGTGCCGGCGCGGCGGCGGCGCAGAGGACGAGTGAGACGCGCGCGCAACTGCGCGCCCGCGACGAGACGCTTTTCCTACCCGACCTCGCAGCGGAACTCCGACGTGTGGGAACTCAGCACGAGGCGTCAATGCGCGCGCGCACACGCAAGTGCGCACCCGCTGAGACTCGCATGCGCGCCCTTCGGCCCCATTCGAGAGGCCCGCTCGAGCTCGCTCTCACTTGCGGACGTCCGCCGCTCGTGCAGGTACGCGTCGGGCGCCGATGTTGCGGCACTCCGCACCGGTGCGATGCAATCATCCCAAGCGACACACGCGGACGAGCTCGCGGACCGGCAAACGGCATCGACGCGACGAGCGGCACGGCGGAGTGAGCACTTTGCCGAGATTTCGGCTGGAAGCGGCGAAGACGACAAGCTCATCGGCACCCTTCGGCTATGCGCCGCGCGCGCCCAGAAGGAGGCTGCGAGTGCACCGCTGGCCATGTTACACGATCGGCTCGATCGGAGTGCGGAGGCCAAAGCGCGGCGCGCCCTTCTGCTCGAGGGTGGGCGCGCCGAACAGTGGGCGCGGGCACAGGCGATTCTCTCGAAGACGCATTTGGCGGATGCCGGGCGGCTTAAGGCGCTGCGCACGCGACAGCGCGCCGCGGTTCATACGATCCGCACCGCTGCAGTCGCTGCAAAGCGACCGCGTGTGGGAGAGGCGGAGGTGGACGCTCGTCTGGTGCGCTCGCTCGCGGTTCCGACCGCGATCGGACTGGAAGCGTCACCCTTGCAGCTGCAGGCCACGGGTCAGGAAGCGTCCGCCGCACGCCAGGACGCGCTGGGTGAGACGTCAACGGCAGATATGGAGGGCGACGAGACAGATCCGAGGGCATCCATGCCACTCACACCGCGGCCTGCGACATTAGCGCAGAGCGCTCTTCGGCAGCTGGAGGACTTTCGAAACGGCCTGCCGCGCGCTCATTTTATCAGTGCACTTCGGCGAACTCCGTCGCTGCTCATGCCGCCCGACGGTGAGCGGGCTCCTTCGAGCTCCCTATCTTCCTCGGAAGGTTCAGCAATCCTGCTAGCGCCACGTGCCTCCGCCGGCGCGGTGGGCTTGGCGACGAGACTAATGCGCGTCGTCGATCCCGGGGACGTTGTTCAAGCTGAGCCATCCTCTGGGGAGAAAGCAGCATCCATCGTCTCCTTCCTCAAGAAATCAGCAATGGCAACAAAAGAGCAGGCTGTGGAGCGCCATCGGAAGATGCATGACACGCAGCGCGATGCGCTCTGCGCGGAAGTGACCGCCCGCAAGCAGCGGGAGCGCTACCCCGCGCACGAGGTGGCCGACACCGAGATCGGCAGGAATCTCTCGGACACGCGCGCGAGACACGCGGCGGAGCAGCTCGCTGGCGAGGTTCGCTCGAGCTCAACATTGAGGGAGGCGAGAATGCGGCGCACCCACGCAGTGGCGGCGGCGGCGGCGGCGGAGCCACCGACGGTCACGGATGATGTGGCGGCTCGGTGGCTCCAGACGCTCGCGAGCCTGCGAGCTAATTAAATTCTAACTTAGCATGTGCCAGCCTCCATTTTGCGGAAAAACGTCGCGATGTCGCCGAGAATCCCACTTGGGCACACTCCGCGCCCACCTCCGGAGCGGGCGAAGCGAGCAGCATTGTCGCGCAGTTCATTCCACGCGGACTGGTTATGATATAGATGCAGTGTCGCCGCCGCGAAGGCCTCAGCTGACGCAGCAACGGAAGCGACGCGGATCTTCTCGAATGTGCCTGTGCGGTGGCTCCACACGCTCGCGACGCCGTCGGCACCCAGCGGCGCGGGCGCGGCGTGCTGCGCGGCGGCGACGGTAGCGACGGTGGGAAGGCCGTGGACATGCGCAAAAGTCTGTTTCGTGATGACGCCGGTCGCCCAGAGGACGGGCACGACGAAAACGCGCGCGCGCTGCAGCACGTCGCGCAGGTCCGCAACGTATCTGTCGGGGAGGCCGAGCAAGTTGCGGAGGGGAGGATGGGGTGGAGAGGGTGGGATGGAGAGGGGGAGCGGGCGTGCACGCGCGCGGCGGGGGGCGGGGCGGCGGACCCGAGCACGTCCACACACCCCGAGGCGCGAAGCAGCTGATGTAGCTCGGATCCGCGCGCCTCCTCGCCGTCCCACGACCCTGCGACTGTAAGCCGCAGGTTTGGCTCGACACGTCGCAGCAGTGGCATCACCGCTGTGACAAACCAACGAAGGCCATGCAGGTTCGTCGGGTTGTTCACGTTGCCGACAAAGAGCACTCCGCGTCGGCTCGCAAATGGCAACGCAGCCCGCAGGGGGAAGAGCACCGGCTCGTCGTGCACGTGTCGCAAGGTGGTGAATCGCGCAGCATCCATATGCTTCCCCGCCGCGCGGATCTCGCGAATATCGAAGTCGGAGATAGCCAGCACGTGATCGGCGTGGTAGTAATGACGCAGCTCCTCCTCCTTCAGCGCGTCTGCAGATTGCTCGCGTCCGGCACCGCGCACGGGACCGCCCTCGTGCTCATCGCGGAGCATAAACCGGCGGAAGTGAACGTCGTCGCTCATCACGACGATCTTCACGTGCGGTAGCTGCGTGCGCAGCTTTCTCAGATAGAGCGCGGGGACGCTGGCTTTCTTCCAGAACCACAGCAGCAGAACGACGACCGCCACGTCGTGATGACGTACCCAGTCGAGGAGGTCCTCACCCGTGACAATCGGCGCGAGAAGCGGCACGCCCAGCTCGCTCAGCCGTGTGCGCCCCCGCACCGGCCCTGGGTCATAGTCGTCGACGCCTGCGAAGCTCGGGCGATAGCCGCCCCGCACCATCTGTTCGAGGAGCGCGAGCAGCCGGCGATCGGAGCCCAGATGCAGGTGGGGCGGGTGATGATGCACGAAGAGCACTCCAGGTTTGAGCGCGACGAGGCCGGAGCGCTGCCCAGCGACCTTGTGCAGCGCCGCAGGGCCGTCCACCGGCGGCGCTTTTAGCACACAGCGCCCACCGCGCGCGGCATCCCACGTCCAGCCGCCGCAGCCTGCGAGGCCGACGCAAGACGAGCAGCACTCAGCGGCGCTCAGCGCCGGCCGCACCTCGACCGTGGGCGCGCGCAGCCCAGCATTAGATGCGGTTTCGCAGCCGCAAGCGGCTCGGCGCGAGAAGTGGCCCGATACCGCCCCTGGTGTCACGGCGGCAGTGCCGGCCCATTGCTTGAGCCAGCAAACTTTGTCCGATGCCGACCAGGTGAAATAATGGCAGTACGCCGTCTGAAGGCAAATTTGACAACAATCTTCCGCATGTTCGGCAGCCGCGACGTGGATCGACGGCGCGTCGAACCGCACGCCGTGCTGCAGAACGCACGGGCCGAAACCGTCGCCCACGCGTCCGACGCGCTCGAAGCCGTCACGCGACGGTGATCGCTTCCCCAGCGGCACTTCGTGCGCCAACCACAGGCGAAATGGCGCGAACGTAGTAGATGAATTCGCCACACGTTGGCCGGTAACATCTTGCTGATCGGCGAGCAGTACGGAGAGCGGCAGCGCAGCAAAACGAGCAGCGCTGTCGTCAACGCCGTACGAGACCCCAAGCAGCGGCTCGTCAGACGCCGGGCGGCCTAGCACGGTCAGCGACGATGCGAAACGGACGCGCTCCCCTCGCAGCCTCATTGGTCGCCGACCGATCGACAACACGCCGAAAGGTGGGCGGGCCTCGAAGGTGTACACGTAGTTGCGGTAGCTGAGCTTCGCGTCTTTCGTGTGGAAGATGCCCACAAAGTAGAAGGCAACGCCCGAAGCTGACGTGAGCAGCACAGGGTTCACGCCGCCGTGTAAGGCGAGTCCACCAAAGCGGCGCTCGAAAACCGCGTTGCTCGTTTGGTGCTCGAGCTCGCACCCGCCGTTGGCTCGCAGCGTGAGCACAACGTGGGGCTCAACCGAGAAGAGGACGCGGGGTTTCCCGTCATGCTCGAAGAGCAACCAATTCCTGTCAGTCTCGTCCGGCGCGCCCTTCCACGACAGCTGCACCGGGACGCCCGAGGGCACCAGCCGCTGCAGCGACATGGAACGCCAACTGCCGATACTCGCGCAGTCGAGGTGGAGCTGAGGCTTGATGCCGTTTGCGCTCACGTGGAGCGCGTTGCCGAGTTGCGCGAAGCGCGGGTCCTCCGCACCGAATCCCACCGAGCTGGGCAGGCCGCTCTGCGCACAGCGTCTCGCCTGCTCCACCGCGCGTTTGAACGGTGCGCCGGCAGAGCGGTGCATCATGGCCGTGAGGTCGGCAAGGCACGCGGCGCCATGTAGTGTGGCCCGACGGACGTCGTGGTGCGTAATCCTCGTGAGGAGAACGTGGGAGTGCCACACGTCAGCGCAGGGCGGCTGAACCTCTGGCGAGCGCATGGCGCGCACCAGGACAAGGAGGTTGCCTCTCCAACACTGAGCGCTCGGATTCGTGATTGCTCCGTCGCGCACGCGAACGCGAGCTGCCGCCCCCACGTCGATAGCGAAATCAAAGTCCTCCCACCTCTGCTCACCGACGCGACGGTTATGCCGCCGTGGTAACGGGGGCAGCATGTGCGTGCAGTCCTCTTCGGATGTCGCCGAACGGTGATGAACGAGGTGATCGAGGCAGGACGCGCTGCCTGCTGCACCCACCGTCACGGCCGCTGTTGCAGAGGAGCCATACGGTGCGACGGGCGAGAGACCGCGGGCGTCCATAGGAATTCTTACCGTTCCGAGCTGCGGCCGGAGCTGCAACAGGAATTCTGCAGCTGCGTGCAGCTGCGGCGCAGCTGCGGCGCAGCGCTGCTACCATGGCTCTATGCACTCGGGCACCGGGAACCTACACGCGCCGGGAGCGGGCTACCCTCCTACCCAGCAGTGTGGAGCCATGTGGCGGTTCTTGTCGTGCGCGGCCGCTCTGGTGATTCTCGTCGCGCGCTGGAGGGGGCGGTCTGTGGCTCGGCGGCCGGAGGGTCGCACGGCACGTCGGGTTGGTGTTCGAATCTGCTATGTGTTGGGCGAGGCCGCTTCCGGGCCCGCGATGGCGAATGTGTACCTCGAACACCTTCGTGCGTTGATGCGGCTTTTGCGGGGCAGCGACATCACCGTGCTGCTCCTAGCTCCCGCCTCGACGAAGATACGGGCGAGCATCGACACGCTCGCGGCGACCGTTGAGCGTGGCCAGGGTTCCGTGCGGGCGGCTCAGTTGGCGATCTCCTGGCACCGCTACGAAGGCTCGCGCTTGGCTGTCCTGTCGCACCGCGTGTACGACTGGCTGCAATCGCAGCCGGCCTTCGAGATAGTCGTATTCGGAGGGGCAGGCGGCGCCGCGTACTACTCGCTCGTCGCACGAGCTCAGGGTCTCGCGCTCTCTGGCGCCCGAGTAGCGCTCGTCGAGTCGCTGACGCGCCGCCTTGAGCTGGATCGGCGCGTGGGCAGTGGCGTCTCGCTGCTGGAGCTCGAAGAGGACTACATGCAGCGCAGCGCCTCCAGCCTCGCGGATGCGCTTTTCGTCTCTGCCGCCGCTCTTCGCAGCATGCAGGCGCGCGCCTGGCGGTTGCCGCTGCTCGTGGAACTTTGGGGCGTTCTGGACGGTTCACACGCAGCGTGGGGTGGCGCACCCCGCCGCAGACCAGGTGCGCCACCTGAGGCCGATAGTAGTCGCCGCGGAAGCACGGGGCGGTGCGATGCCGCCTGCTGCGGGCAGGCGTGCGCTTCGCCGCCGGTGCGGCTGCTGCTTCGCTGGTCACTTGATTACGTGCACCGCAACGCACACTCGTTCGGCACGCGCGTCCTCGCCGTCGCTCCCAGCTCGGATACGCCAGACACGACGACCCCGGCGGCCGAGGCCGCCATTCGGCCGGGTATCGTTTGGTCTCCGCTCGGCGTGCACGAACCGTGCGCACACGAGTCGTGCGCGCACCGGTCGCGTGACCGCAAGGTCGGTGGTGATGGCGGTGCCGTTGCGGCGGGTGTGCGTAGCACCCTGCACGCTCCGTTGGTGAGCGTCTGTGTGGTTCACCATGACCGCGGCGAGCTTTTGCAGCAGGCACTGCAATCGGTGCGCGGGCAAACGCTTGAGCCGGGGCTGGTTCAGGTAGTCCTCGTCGACGATGGCTCGACGTCAACTGAAGCGCTGGCCGCACTTGCTGCAATCGATGCGTGGGAGGAATTTTCTTCCGGTCGGTGGCTACTGCTGCGCCGGCCGTCGCGTTACCTCGGTGCCGCACGCAACGAGGCAGCGCGTCACGCGGTGGCTCCGTTTCTCGTCTTTCTCGACGACGACAACTTCCTGAAGCCCCACGCGCTTGCGACACTCGCGCGCTCCGCAGAGCTAAGCCATGCGCACATCCTTACGATGGTGAATGAGAAGTGGCCGCGTGCCGCAGCACCGCCCAACGCCGATGCAAGTTCGGAGCGTTGGCTGCCTCTCGGCGGTGCAGCGGTGGTGCGCGGGGAGAGGGGAGAGGGGGCGGAGAGGGAGGAGGGGAGGCGGGGGAGTGGAGCGTGCGCAAGTGTCTTCCCTCCTCGCAGGTGGGCGTGTTCCGCAATTGCTTCGGTGACGCGAACGCGTTGGTACGCCGCACGACCTTTGAGGCACTCGGCGGCTTCACCGAGGACTCCGGAGTGGGGCACGAGGATTGGGAGCTCTGGGTGCGCGCTGTGCTGCGTGGGTACCACATACTGGTGGTTCCTGAGCCGTTGTACTGGTACCGCGTGCTTGCCAGCGGCGGCATGCTCGCAGAATCGCTTGGTTCGGGCGCGGCTGCGCGAGCGCAGCTCCGCTCCAACCATGCGCGCAACATTCGCCCCTATTTACAACGGCTAGCCGGTTGGCCAGAGGCACAGGAGCTGCTTCTGCTCACTGAAGGCCTTTCGAGCAGATCGAGATAGATAGATAGATAAAGCCGAGAGGTATAAGAGATAGACTGGGACGGACGGTGGATACGGCATTTTACGTTCACGGCCGGATGCTTTTTATTTATCGTATTCTATCGGTCATAATAGAATAAAGCCGAATGCCAGACGGAGAGTGCTGCCCTGGCCCTGCCCCACCCCCAACAGTTCCGCCCGTCGTCAGGCTCCGCCGCCGCCGCCCCCCCCGCCGCCGCTGGCGCCGGCGCCGGCGCCGCCAGCGGCGCCGCCGGCGGCGGCGCCGCCGCCCGCGCCGCCGCCGGCGCTGCCGGCGCCGCCGCTGCCGCCGCCGTAGTGAGGCATGTACGCGGCTGGAGACGAGCTCGAGAAGAGGGAAGGCTGCCCGCGATCATACGAGCTCATCGCCTGCGCTTCCTGCGGGGGGCGAAGCTCGGCGGGCACGTCACTGGTACCGAGTGCCATCATGACCATTTGCTCCCGCAGGCGATCGGTTGAGTCTTCGGTGCCGAGTGCAGCCTTCATTTGCGCGACCCGTGCATAGTCAACTGATGAGTGCTGCGGCAGTGCCTGGTTCACGGGCTCGCGCAGGTGCTGCGGGGCGGCGCCCTGGTGTTGCTGCTGCTGCTGCGCGAGTTGCTGCTGGAGCAGCATCTGTTGGTGCTGGAGCTGCTGGAGCTGCTGGAGCTGCTGCTGCAAGAGCTGCTGCTGCTGCTGGAGCTGACCGGGCGTCGGGCCCGGGCAGGACATCGAGGGAGAAGCGCCGTCGGCGCACGGTCCGCCGCATGCGCCGACACCTGCTTCTGGCGGGGCAGCGAGGCCGCCGGCGGCGGAGCAGTACGTGGTGCGAAGGCCGGTGCTCAGGGAGGAGGTGGCCGAGGAGTAGCTTGAAACTCCAGGGAACACGTTGCATAGATTCGCAGGGCGCGCGAGCTCCTTCAGCTCAGGGCCTCCGGCGGGCGGCGAGTCCGTGAGCGACGATTGGCTAAGGACGGAATTCGCAGTGCTTATGGCCGCATTCAGCGCCGCACTGGCCTCTGACGTCAGTGGGAGTGATTGGTTTGCGCCCATCCACGGGCGAGCGCCACTGGTGATGGGAGCTCCGATTCCGACCGCGAATGGCGGGGCTTGGTTGCTCGCTAGCTGATGATGCGACCCTGCGGGGGAGAGGCGGGAGGAGGGTCAGCTTTCCGCGGGATTTTTCGGATGACGGGTTGCGCCGCCACCTTGTCCTATGCCTACGCTAGGGCCTGCCCCTCCGTAGTAATTGCCCCCAATGCTCGCGGGATGGCGACCGTGGCCGTAGACAGCTGGGTGCCCGGCGTCATTTGAGAGCTCAACTTCCTGTTGCATGCGGTCCTGGGGGATTGCACGCTTCACTTCGACTCGCTTACCTGGGGGGCAGCAGACGACCCAGCGTGAGCGATTGGGGGTTGCCGCGCGCTGGCAGGTGGGAGGCGGATAATCCCGACGGGTGCGGGAGGCGGAGAGGGGGGGGGCGAGTGGAAGGGATGATGGGTGGAGGG
>Ga0163111_10002493_pt1 | contig 11705 bp, 7 predicted proteins | sample CRUFie1St18metaG_FD_109645 | JGI IMG/M metagenome (GOLD analysis project Ga0163111, IMG submission 109645) | Marine microbial communities from the Costa Rica Dome - CRUD Field 142mm St18 metaG | ecosystem: Environmental > Aquatic > Marine > Oceanic > Photic zone | place: Costa Rica: the Eastern... | reverse complement strand
GATAGTTCAGATGTCGATAGTTCAGATGTCGATAGTTCAGATGACGAGGATGATAACCTAAAACTCGATGATAGTGATGGTGAAATTAAAATATCAAACCTAGATGAATTTAAAAAAGAGGGTACGCAAACTGGTGGCACAGATTCATTAGCACCCGTGGAAGGTTCATTATCACCCGTGGAAGGTTCATTATCACCCGTGGAAGGTTCATTAGCACCCGTGGAAGGTTCATTATCACCCGTGGAAGGTTCATTAGCACCCGTGGAAGGTTCATTAGCACCCCTGGAAAAGATAAAAACAGATCTCAAAACAGATCTCAAAACCGAGTTTGACCCCAGTATTATTGTTGGAAAAGTAGGTCTTAAAAATATTATGACGTTTAAATCAGGCAATATGTCAACCATGCGAAGTGATTTTGAGTATCGTGAGTCAAAATATGGTAATATATTTTCACCATCAGAAATAGGGAAATATAGTGGCAAAATAAAAAGTATATGTGATACTATCTTGCAATCAACCGGGGTTATATTAATATATTCACAATATATCGATGGAGGTTTAGTCCCCATAGCTCTAGCCTTAGAAGAGTTAGGTTTTATTCGATCAGGTGGAAATTCATTATTTAAAACACCACCAACCGAAAATATAGACGCTCTTCATTTAAAACCTAAAAGTCAATTAGAAGATACAACTTCTTTTACTGCTGCTAAGTATACTATGATTACGGGTGATAAAACATTATCACCAAATAATGCTCGAGATGTAAAACATTTAACGAATACCGAAAATAAAGATGGTTCTTTGATTAAAGTTGTATTGATCTCTCAAGCTGGTTCCGAGGGTATTGATTTTAAATTTATACGTCAGGTACATATACTTGAACCTTGGTATAATATGAACAGAATAGAACAAATTATTGGTCGAGCGGTGAGAACCTGCAGTCATAAAGACCTCCCATTAAAAGAAAGAAACGTGGAACTATATTTGTATGGTTCTATGCTGGATGATAAAAAAATGGAAGCTGTCGATATGTATATTTATAGACATGCCGAGAGAAAATCCATAAATATTGGACAGGTTTCTCGAGCACTAAAAGAATCCGCCGTCGATTGTTTATTAAATATAGAACAAACAGGATTTACTATTGACAATATGAAACAAACTATTCCACAACAATTATCGAGTGGTAAACTTATTGAATATCAAATAGGAGATCGTCCCTATTCCTCAATGTGTGATTATATGGAAAAATGTCAATATACTTGTACTCCACACAAAGATATTATCGACACCGAGATAAATAGCGATTCATATACCGAACCATTTATTATGAAAACTACCGAAAAAATAATACAAAGAATTAAAGATTTATTTAAAGAAAGCTTTGTTTTTGAAAAAAAACAATTGATTTCACACATAAATATTGTAAGAAAATACCCGTTATCTCAAATAAATGCTTCTCTTCAACAACTTATTGAAGATAAAAGTGAATATATTTCGGATAAATATGGGCGTTTAGGTAATGTTATTAACATCGGTAATTTATATTTGTTTCAACCACTAGAACTTAAACAAGAGAGAATTTCAACTTTTGAACGAAGTATTCCTATCCCTTACAAGCGTGAATATTTAGAGATGCCACAAAATATTATTAGTCCCCGTAAAAATGACGACCCGGACCGCATAGATGACAAAACATATGCTAATAAAGTTAAAAGTTTATTTGAAAAAATTCAACAACAATACACTACTGGCACTGAGACTGAACTTATCAAACGCGGTGAGACAGATTGGTTTGTTTATTGTAGTGTAACCATTAAAATAATGCAAAAAATCGGTATTTCCTCTGAAAAGTTGTTATCTTTATTAACAGCTCATATTGTGGAAAATTTAACTGCGGAAGAAATAATTATTTTATTAAATGAATTGGATAGTTCCCATGGTTTACCACCACAATTAAAACTATTTATTCAGGAATATTTTGAGAAGTTATATTTAGTTGGTGATGAAAGTACCGGATTATTAATTCATAATTATAGTAAAACTCCTCCAAGATCCTTACTAGTTAAAAAACATCATGATGAAATAAAACAATGGTCCGAAGGGACGCCTGCTGATATGTATAAATTACAACATACTATTAAAAGTAATATCATTGATGTGCAACACAAAAATAAAAAACGTTTTAATAAATATGTCGGTTATTTATCCAAATTTAAAAAAGAAGAAGATATGATATTTAAGGTCAAAGATAATTCAAATATGAGAAATAAAGGGGCTAGATGCGACCAATCTTCCAAAGGTAATGCGACAATTGTCTTACAAGAAATATTTTCAGCCGCAGGTATTGCAGAGCATTATGTTTATTTTGAAAATGCCACTAGAACACACTTGTGTGTTGTGCAAGAACTTTATTTAAGATATTTAAATAGCATTAAAGAAAACAAAAACATTTGGTTCGTCACCCCATTAGAAGCAAATATGCAAGAATTTGATAAATAAAATTTTATAGTGTGTTATATCTTGAAACGCTTTATTATTCGTTTAAATAAAATTGATTTAAAATAAAGAATAATATTATTTTAATATAATATGACTAGCATGCTTCAACCATCAATACCTACTCAAGTAGATAATAGTGTATTCTATAAAATATTAATTTCGAGAAATGTTCCGGTGAATATTATAAACGTGGGGGGTAATATTAAACAAACCTTGGAAAAAATATTATCATCACAAATGAGCGGTAAATGTGTTGTTGAAGGTTATATTAAAAAAAATACCATAAATATCGTTAGTTATTCTAGTGGTTCCGTAGATGGTGAAAACGTACATTTTCATGTTATGTTTGAATGTGAGGTGTGTATGCCCGTAGAAGGTATGAAGATTAACTGCACTATAAAAAATATAACAAAAGCTGGTATTCGCGCAGAAGTTGGTGTAAATGACAGCCCGTTAGTCATATTTATAGCAAGAGATCACCATGAAATTACAGATTACTTCAATAGTGTTAAAATAGGCGATAATATACAAATACGCGTCATTGGACAACGTTTTGAACTGAATGACACCTTTATTTCAATAATTGCAGAACTTTTAGAGCCGCAAAAAAAAATAGTAATTAAAAAAAAACGTAAGCTAGTAGTTAAAAGTTAGATAGTCATAAATATATTTTCCGGTGGATATAAAAAATAATGTTGCTCATTTTTTATTTGTAATAATAATCATAGGCATATGGCACAATCGCAGGCATATTGAATAATATATAAAAATAATATATAAAAAAATTTATATATTATTTATATAACAAAACATATGCAATCTTTAGAGAATCTTAAAAATAAAATAGAAGATATGCCGCAATACCACCAAATTGAAGTATTTAGCATATTATCTAAACATGAAAATATTCCTATTAATGAAAACAACAATGGAACATTTATTAATTTAACGGAGTTAAAAGAAGATGTCATCAAATCGTTATCTAATTATGTAAAATACGTTGATGAACAAAAAGGAACTTTAGATTCTGTTGAAAAAGAAAAAGAACGTTTAGAAAAAGAATATTTTAATAAAGACCTTAAAGATAACGTTCAATTAAATACATCATAATGTCAACTAAACATATATTGCATGCATTAAATAAATATATGTTTACTGGAAATGCTTATCATAATATAAGAAATAATAATATAAGACATAATAAGATTAATGAGACAATAAAGCATCCGCGGAAGCAGGACCAGCACCAGCAGCAGCACCAGCAGCAGCACCAGCAGCACCAGCAGCACCAGCACCAGCACCAGCAGCACCAGCAGCACCAGCAGCCCCTGCAGCAGGAGAAGAAGGAATCTATAAAGCAGGATACTTCATTTGTAACTCCCGTATATAACGATAAATTTTTTTGGTGTTTTTTCATAATTTATAAAGGTATCGATAGGTATAATGATATTAATAATAAGCATTTTAAGACAGAAACATCTTTTAAGATGAATATAGCCGAAGAGTTAAAAAATAACGAAGAAATACTAAAAGCCCATAAAATCAAAAGATGTATTGTAGAATCAGAATTAATTAATGATAAAAGTATTTCAATAACAACTTTGTATGCAATGTGTTTAGTATATAAAATAAATATTATTTATACTTTTAACAGATCATACCTAAAATTATTTGGAAATAATAATATGAACGACAATATGCCAGATAAAATACATCTCCTTAAAAAAGATGAAAACGGCAGAATCGGTATAGTACAGAATATTAGTGAAGATGATGTCAAAAACATTACTGATAATTTTTATCAGCAAATAAACTATAAAAAACCTATTCTCGCTATTTCAGCATATAAAATACCGCAAATACAAGATATAGCCACGAAATTGAATATTTCATTAGTTTCGGAACTAGGAAAAAAGAAAACAAAACTTATTTTATATCAAGAAATTTTATCAAAGGTTTAATAAAATTGAAACAATAATATAAATATTATTGTTTCAATATATATATGTCTAAACGCACCCCTATTATTGATATGCAGTCCTTAATAAAATTTTATGTTGAACAATTATATTTATCACCTCTAAACAAAGACGAAAATCTAGAATTAGAGGTTAAATTCGCCACAAGAGGAGTATATAAAATTTCACGCATTGACTATAATAACGCTATTCAACGATTGTTGTCTAATGGGTTCACGATTAGCAAACCACAGAATATGCTTAGAATATTTAATGTCATACATAATACAACCACTGGGGAAAGAAATGTGGCAAATATTAGAACAGAAATAAATGGGATGGGCAATATATCAAAATATTGTAAAACGAATGTCATTACCGAGGATATGACACCTATTTTTCAGCAAAAAAATAATATCAGTGATGGTGAAACCATGATTTATCCCATAAATAATGACGATTTCAATTTTAGAACAGCACTGACCATAGAAAAACTTTATTATACCGATAATAGTCGCGTTAAAAATATGTTAGATACCTGGTCAAATAACAAAAAAACATTTAGATATATATCTAGGAATACCTTAACACATGACGATTATCCTTTTAATATAGATGTTAGCATAGTTAAAAAATCAAAAGAACATCACAAAAAACCGGTGGCATTTCACACTTTTATAGAGTCTAACACACTAAAATCTCTTGAACATTACGAAATTGAGATTGAATTTAATAACGACAAAATTATAGAACTTATCAAAAAACACGAATTACTACAAACAATAAAATCTTCGCCGTCAACATCACCATCCCCATCCGATAATGAAAAAAGTATTAAAATGATGACAGCTTTACTGAATAAGAAAATCAAAAAAGCAATTAGATATATTTTATCTGGATTGCAAGAAACAAATTATCCTATATCCTATCCCGAAATGAATGCCGTTATTCAAGACTACATGAAAGTTTTATGGCAAGAAAATTATAAAGAAGATACCAAAATATTACCCCGAAATTTTATAGGTCCTTCGCAATACACATTACAAATGCAAAACATTATTCCATTAGATGAAAATATAAACGTCGCCAATATTAGAAATAATTATACCGTGACTGAAAAAGCTGATGGCGACCGAAAATTATTGTTTATTAACAATTCTGGTAAATTATACTTAATCACCACTAATATGAATGTCCAATTTACGGGCGCAAAGACAGACAACACCGAGTTATTTAATACTTTAATTGATGGAGAGCATATTCTATATAATAAAAAACGAGAATTCATTAATTTATATGCTGCTTTTGATATTTATTATATTAATAATAAAGACGTGCGTACTTTAGAATTTACGGCCGCTGAGATGAAAACACAAAATTATAGACTGGTGCAACTAACCCTGGCTATAAAAAACTTGCACGAATATTCAATCATTAATAAAGGAAAATCTCCCATTACGTTAAAAGTTAAAACCTTTTATTTGGGGACACCGCAAAAAAGCATTTTCACAGCATGTAATAGTATTTTACAAAAAGAGGTCGATGGCTTATTTGATTATGAAACCGATGGGTTGATTTTTACACCCGCTAGTTTTGGTGTCGGCTCTGAATCTATTGGAAAAACAACAAATATGCCAACTAAAACAACCTGGGTATCGTCGTTTAAATGGAAGCCCGTGGAATATAATACGATAGACTTTTTAGTTTCTTTCAAAAAAAATGATGATGGACAAGATTTTATTGGAAATATTTTTCAAAATGGTACGAACATGAGTTCTGGCTCACAAATACGGCAATACAAGACCGCAATTTTACGGGTTGGGTATGATGAAAAAAAACACGGATATATTAATCCTTGTCAAAATATAATTAATGCCGAGTATTCTATATTAAATGATAGTCATGAGCGCTCTACATACAAACCTGTACAATTTTATCCCTCTAACCCCACCGATATGGAAGCAGGTATTTGTAATATTTTATTAGAAAATGGGCCATCAAATAATAAAATTATGAAAACTATTGAGGGCGATATTATTGAAGATAATATGATCGTAGAATTCAGATATGTAAAAGAAAAAGATAAATATTGGCGATGGCTTCCACTTAGAGTACGCTATGATAAAACCGCGGATTTAAGGACTACTGGTAGGAATTTTGGTAATGCTTATCATGTCGCAAATAGCAACTGGCATACCATACATCATCCTATTACCAATGATATGATTCGAACAGGAACAGGAATTCCTGAAAATATTGTTGATGAAGAAGTTTATTATAATGTTAAATCGGGTGATAGTTTAACAAAAGGATTACGTGAGTTTCATAATATGTATGTCAAAGATAAACTAATTAAAGAAACCTCTGCCCGAGGTAATACTTTGATAGACTTGGCCGTTGGAAAAGGTGGAGATTTACCAAAATGGCGGCGGGCGAATTTAAGTTTTGTCTTTGGCGTTGATATATCGCCGGATAATATACAAAATCGCATTGATGGTGCCTGTGCTAGATATTTAAACAATAAAAAGAAATTTAAAACGATGCACAACGCCTTGTTTGTAACGGGGAATTCAGCACATAATATAAGAAACACAACAGGCATACGCACGTTTAAAGGTAAACAAATAACAAATGCCGTATTTGGAAAAGGCGCCAAAGATATTGTTGAGTTAGGTAAAGGTGTCTATGATAATTATGGTATCGGAAAAGATGGCTTTGATATTTGCTCGATACAATTTGCTATTCATTATATGTTTGAAAATAAAAATACATTACATAATTTCTTACGGAATGTAAGTGAAACAACCAAAGTGGGGGGTTATTTTATTGGTACAAGTTATGATGGTACACAGATTTTCCAAATGCTGTCTGACAAGAATGTCGGCGAAGAAGAAACATTATATTTTAATCAACAAAAAATGTGGTCTATCACGAAAGAATATGAGCAAGAAACATTTTATGATGATGAAAGATCTCTTGGCTATGCAATTAATGTATTTCAAGAAAGTATTAATAAATCAGCGCGCGAATATCTTGTTAATTATGAATATTTAACTAGAATGATTTCTAATTATGGTTTTGAACCTATCACAGATAAAGAAGCGAAACAACTGAATATGAATAATGCTATCGGGTCTTTTAAAAGTTTATATAATACTTTGGAAAAAGACGCGAAACATCATAAATATCTCCAAAAATTATTCGAGAAATCTTTACATATGAGCGAAGGCGAAAAAAAAATATCTTTCCTGAATAAATATTTCATCTATAAAAAAATAAGGAATGTCGATGCTGAAGCAATAGCCAAAAATTTTATTGGCTTGTCATTAGCAGAAAATACCACCGACCCTGCATCCGTATTGGGATCGGAACCAGCAGCGGATCCAGCAGTGGATCCAACATCGGAACCAGTCTCGGATCCAGCCTTGGATCCAGCACCCTTACTGGCTTCTTCTGTACCAATAACTTCACCACAAACGTCTGTAGTGGGTGATGATAAAGCAATTACACCAACACCTTCTTTACCAGGAGATAGTGCACCGATATCAATTGCTGCACCGACCGCTGCACCGACACCCATCAAATTAAAGATTAAAAAAAAAAGATTAACAAAGAAAAAGATTAACAAAGAAAAACAATAAATAAAATAGTATGAAACTATCTAAATATAGATAAATATTGTATATAACGATGAGCTATATACAATTACCATCCTTAACATATATCAAAAATATTGATAAATATATTGAACTAAAAGAGTGTGTGGATGAAGTTTCAAAACCCATCATAAACATTACACTCTATAAATATTTAAACATCATCAAGGGTGAAATCGATAATTGTCCAACAGAATGGGACCGCTACAAAAAATATACCAATCCTTATGAATATATACACACACCGGTGCCTGGCACCAGTTTGTCTATCTGTAAACTAAAGCCGCTATCTAGGTCATATTACAAATTAATTGAAATATGTAATTTATTGTCTATACTAAAAGACATGCCTTCTGCTATGAAAACGTTTCATTTGGCAGAAGGTCCCGGTGGTTTCATTGAAGCTATCTCAGATATGCGAAAAACCAATAGTTCTGGATATAATAAAGACGATACCTATTACGGCATGACATTAATTGATAAAGATGACCCAAGTATACCCGGATGGTGCAAAACAAAAGATCTTTTACAAAAATGTAAAAATATTAATATTGAATATGGAAAAGATAATAAAGGTGATTTAACCAATCCCGAAAATTTATTATATTGTTATCATAAATATTGCAACACCATTGATTTAATAACCGGCGATGGTGGTTTTGATTTTTCTATTGATTTTAACAAACAAGAAAAAATTAGTTCAAAATTAATTTTTTGCCAAATCGCTTTTGCAATTTCTATGCAAAAAACAGGGGGTACTTTTATTATTAAGTTTTTTGATACGTTCACTAATATTTCGGTAAATTTAATACATCTGCTCTCTATTTTGTATACACACGTATATTATGTTAAACCATATACCAGCAGACATGCAAATTCTGAAAAATATATAGTTTGTAAAAATTTTCGAATTAGCAACACCGATCGCGAACCGCTTTTTCAAAAGTTTTTAAAAATATATAAAAATAAAAATATCGATAATATGTTTAGTATCCATAACATCCCTTTACCCTATTTATTAAATGTTAAAATAGAAGAGTGTAATGCCACCTGTGGACAGCAGCAGATGGAATGTATCGCCAATACCATTAATTTAATTGAAAATAATACAACCGAAAAACTAGAGCTGCTCAAAAAATCGAACATTCAGAAATGCAAAAATTGGTGTCATAAATATAAATTACCTTATCACAAAAATATTATTTCTACAAATATTTTTTTACAAAAATAAAATATAATATAAAGCTATCCTTAAAGTAATAAGTAGATTATATGGCTGTTTTTCAATCATTGTATTCAGCGGTATGCCCAGAAAAAAAGAAAGAACGTTTTGAAACTATATTAGAACCATTGCAAGCTATTACACAACTAGCCTTATTATCATTTTGCCCAAAAGGCACTAAATTATCCATCTCTAATAATCTGTTGTATGTCCAGCCACCAACATGGACACAGGGGTTATTTCGCTCCTATAACCACGACGCACGTGATGATTTATACTTTTTATTTAATGTTATAAGGAGATTTAATAAGTTTTATACCACGAGTGATATTGGTAGTACAAAAAAGGGGGGTTTGTTATTTCATAAATTAATAGAGTTAAGTAAAAATGGGATAGACAAATTAATCCAAACCTATTCGGATAGTGACAAAAATGCTTTATTACACACACTTAGAATGTATAGAACAATGTTAGAAAAACCCGAAGTTTTTGAGAAAGAAGCGAATAAAGCCGACGATCATCCCGACGAAAAAAGCTCTATTGATGATATATTTATCGAGATTACTAAAATATATAAACCACATCATATTGATCTTATTAACAATGCTATTTTGTTGATTGTGGAAAATCCCGAAAATTATGAAACATACTTAACGGGATTAAATATAATGCTGGATCCGATACAATCGCAAATAAATAAGTGGATCAGTGATAATATTGTATTTTAACTTTTACAGCAGAATTCTATACTGGAATTAGGACCGGGTGCACTATCATCATCATTATTGTCGCTGAAACGCAAATGCGTTAAAGTTGGCGCCAATGCTTTACAGGGTGAATTTGCTATGCGTTTTTTTAACCCATCGTTGGTCCACCAGGCTCGATTACAATTCAGGGTGCGGTTGTATCTTTCATACGAAGAAAAAATATTATTGCAAGCATACGCTTTTTTCTTATGGTTCTTATATTCTAAATAATTACTATAGGAGGAATACGTCATAATATATATAATAAATATTATATATATTCACAATTATTTTTAGTGTATATGCTCTAAACTTACCGACGACGAGTTCTCCGGCGTGTGCGTATATTTCTTCTGCGGTGTCTTTTTATTTTTCTACGATGGGTATAATATAGTGTTTATGTTGTAAACGACCTCTAGATTGTTTTCTGGGACTAAATCTTCTAGTTTGAACTATTATATAAATTTAACGCCGGCGAGTTTTGCTTCTGCGGGACTTGCGTCCGCGGCTCTTGCGTCTGCCGCCACTGGAAAGGGCCTTGGGTACTTTCCCCCGGCTTGTGTGCAGACCGATTGCAATTGTCAGATTTAATATCTGTAAAGAATGAAGGGTTGTTAAATAGCACGAAAAATATAATCCTAAAAGAATTACAAAATACCGAGCAGATTAAACGACCCATTCAATGTACAGATATTAAACGAAAAACATTATATGTGAAAGAAGAGGGTGAGTGGAGTAAAGATGTTGGAAATGAAAAACTTAAAGGTGCTATTCGCTCTCTATCCCAAAAAACATATCCCTCTGGTTAAAAATTTGACATGTCAAGAAGGAAAAAAAACGCTAAATAGCGAGGAGTATGTCCAGGTAGTGAAAAGCGCAACGATCGATGTTTTGGAAGAAACCCGCGGTTTACAAAGCGCAGTTAGAGAGATTTGCCAAGAAACCTATATGAAAGGTGGGGTGGAGTGAGGATTAGAATAAGTTATATTCTTGTATTATTATCTAAAATAATATAACTAATTTTCTAGAGATTAACGTCTATTTGTCTTTCTTTTATTCTTGTTTCTATGCCGGCGTCTTTTTGATCTAGTTTTACGGCCTTTTTGTCTATATTGGTGTCTTTTATTTGTATGTCTTTTGTGTGTATGTCTTCTGTGTGTATGTCTTCTGTGTGTATGTCTTCTATGTGTCTTGCGTGCACCACCGACCATCACCTGTTCATCGTAATCTCGATTTGCTGCTGTTGCTGCTGCTGCTGCCGATTCATTATTCTTTATTGCTTTATAAAGTGCATCGCCTGCCTCGTCTTGGTTATTAATAACAAGTTTCCAGTTACCTATAATCTCATTCACCTCCTTCATCGCGGCGGGAGTCGCCTTATCATCTCCATCATCATCTCCATCATTATGTGTCTCAAGATAAGATTCGTAATTATCGAGCTTTCCGATCGTAAAATTACTGAGCGTAATCTCACGGAGTTTATCCTTCTCCTTCTCCAAATAATCTTTGACAGCTTCCTTCCCGACGGGGTCAAGGTCGTCGTCATCTTCCTCCGCCGCCGCCGCCAACTCCGCCTCCGCCTCCGCCGCCGCCTCCGCCTCCGCCGCCGCCTCCGCCTCCG
>Ga0163111_10002492_pt1 | contig 11705 bp, 9 predicted proteins | sample CRUFie1St18metaG_FD_109645 | JGI IMG/M metagenome (GOLD analysis project Ga0163111, IMG submission 109645) | Marine microbial communities from the Costa Rica Dome - CRUD Field 142mm St18 metaG | ecosystem: Environmental > Aquatic > Marine > Oceanic > Photic zone | place: Costa Rica: the Eastern... | reverse complement strand
GGTAAGGAAAACTAAAAAAAAAGGAATTACGATTAAAAAAGTTTCAGGACAAAAACTTAGTACAGATATATCCATTAATGTCGCAGGAGTTTCAGCAACAGCACTTTTAAATGAATCTAAAGTAGATTGTGGATTTGAAATTGAAATCCATAAAGGAATTAAGCCTGGAAGTGGGATTGGAAGTAGCGCTGCAAGCTCTGCAGGAAGCGTATTTGCAATTAATAAATTAATTGGTGAGCCCTACTCAAATAAAGAATTAATAAAATTTGCTATGCAAGGTGAAATGGCTGCTAGCGGCTCTAAACATGCTGATAATGTAGCAGCTGTACTTTTAGGTGGGTTTACTTTTGTTAGAAGTAGTGTTGAAAATGATTATTTCAAATTAAATACTCCAATTGAAATTGCATTTACTGTAATTCATCCAAAAATTGAACTAAAAACAAAAGATTCAAGAGCTGTTATTAAAGATAAGGTCTCAATAAAAAATATGATTGAACAATCCGCAAATCTTGGAGCTTTTATTAGTGGACTGTATACAGAAGACTATGATTTAATTAGAAGATCAGTTAAAGATGTTGTAATTGAACCCTTAAGATCTGTTTTAATTCCAAAATTTGAAGAAATTAAATCTGCTAGTATTAATTCTGGTGCTCTTAGCTGTGGTATTTCAGGGTCTGGCCCCTCTGTATTTGCTATATGTAAAGGAATAACAACAGCTAACAAAGTTGGTGAAGCGATGACAAAAGTTTACCGAAATCTAAATCTTGAATATGACATTCATATATCTTGTGTGAATGATAAAGGAATAAGAATATTGAATTATGAGTAGTATGTATTATAGAAGTTTAAACGGAAAATCAAAAAAAGTAAACTTTGAAACAGCTGTTAAAAATGGTTTAGCAAAAGATGGAGGGTTATACTTTCCTGAAAACGTAAAACCTCTTGATTCCAATTTTATTAAAAACATAGGTAATTATTCAAATTTTGAAATTGGCTATAAAGTGATTAAACAATTTATTGGAGACTCTATAAATAAAAATGACTTAAAAGAAATATTATCAAAAACAATTGATTTTAATTTTCCTGTTGTTAAACTTGAAAAAAATATTTATTCATTAGAATTATTTCACGGTCCTACCCTTGCCTTTAAAGATGTTGGTGCTAGATTTATGGCTAACTGTTTGGGTTATTTTAATAAAAATAAATCTAAATTAAATACAGTTTTAGTAGCAACATCTGGAGATACAGGAGCAGCAGTTGCAAATGGTTTTTATAAAGTTAAGGGAACTAATGTTGTTATTTTATATCCAAAAAATAAAGTAAGCGAAATACAAGAAAGACAACTAACTACTAACAAAAATAATATTACGGCTCTGAGAGTTAATGGAAGTTTTGACGATTGTCAAAAAATTGTAAAAAAAGCATTTATAGACAAAGAATTAAATAAAAAATTTAATTTAACCTCTGCTAACTCAATAAATGTTGCTAGGTGGCTCCCTCAGTCATTATATTACTTTTTTGCATATAAAGAACTACAAAAAGAAAACTTAGTATTTAGTGTACCAAGCGGAAATTTTGGAAATATATGTGCGGGACTAATCGCTGAAAAATTAGGACTGCCAATTAAACATTTTATAGCTAGTACAAATATAAATGATACTATACCAAGATATTTTAAATCTCAAGTTTTTGATCCAAAACCAACTATTCAAACTGTTTCAAATGCGATGGATGTTTCCTCCCCAAGTAATTTTGTTAGAATTCAAGAAATGTTTCAAAACTTTAAAGACCTTTCAAAAATAATGTCATCATATTCTTTTGATGATATAGAAACTCTAAAAATGTTAAAAAATGTATATGAGGACAAAAATTATGTTCTTGACCCACACGGTGCAGTAGGATATTTAGGTTTAAAAAAGTACTTATCTATTAATCCAGAAAAAATTGGTATTTTTTTAGAAACAGCACATCCTATAAAATTTTCAAAAGATGTTGAAGAAGTGATTAAAATTAAACTTGATATTCCAGAGGAAATCAATAAAATTTTATTGAAAGAGAAAAAATACATCGATATTGATGATTATAGTGATTTTAAAGAAAAAATGTTTGTATTGAAGTTTTAATCAAAAGAAAATTCTTTGGGAGGTTCTACACCTTTTAAATGTTTTACGAAATAATCCCACTTTCTTCTCATCATATAATTACTTAAATCTCCGTATCCATGTCTCTTATTTGGAAATAAAATTAAATCAAAATCTTTATTGGCTTTGATTAATTCATCAACTACAAGCATTGTGTTTGATGGAGGAACGTTATCGTCTAGCATTCCATGTGCGATCAATAGTTTTCCCTTTAAATTTTCAACTAGTAATTGGTTAGCCTGACTGTCATAATTAGTTTTTCTAGAATCATATTCAGAATTATTATCTTCAATATTCAAATCAACAGGTTGCATAAGACCCTGCCATTTTTCGCCCCAATCAGCTTCATAATTTCTATTATCATGATTTCCAGAACTTGAAACTGCCACATCATAAAATTCAGGATATCTTAATAAAGCACCTGTAGAAGCAAATCCACCACCAGAATGTCCCCAAATACCAACTTTAGTCAAATCCATTGAAGTATATTTTTTTGATAATTGTTTAATAGCCGCAATATTATCTGGAAGACCATTGTCTCCCATGTTTCCATAATATGCGTCATGGAAGGATTTAGATCTTCCAGGTGTTCCCATTGCATCTACTGCAACTACAGCAAAACCTAACTCAGCAAGAGCTTGAAAATCTCTTCTAGCAACCATAAATGAGTAATTACCAACACTTCCAGACTGAGGACCAGGATAGATATAATTTAAAACTGGATATTTTTCATTTTTTTTATAATAACTAGGTAAATACAAAAGACCATAAAGATTTGTTTTTTCATCTCTAGCCTTTACATTAAACTCGATAGGTTCTTGCCATCCATTTTCTTTCAATTCATCAGTATTGGATGTGGATAGTTGAAATAAAGTTTTTCCATCTCTATCTTTTAAAATTGATTTTGGAGCATTTTTAGTTGTTGAATAAGTAGTAACAAAATAATTCCAATTTGGAGATGGGTTTATAGAGTGAGTACCTTTTTCTGGAGTTAAACAAGTCAAATTATTTCCATCAAAATTGACTTTATACATATAAACGTGATACGGATTACCTTTTTCTTTTCCTCCAGCAGTGAAAATTATTTCTCTTTTATCACTATCAATATGCATAACTTTTCTAACCAACCAATTGCCAGATGTAATTCTATTTTTTAATTTTTTTGTATTAAGATCATACAAATAGATATGTCCCCAATTATCTTTTTCAGAGTACCAAATAAATTCATTAGACTCAAAAAGTACTTTCCAATTTTCAGATCTAACACCTGACTCATAATAAGTATCAACATTTTCTTTATGTACAGAATAAACATTTCCAGTTTTTGAATCTGCAATTTGTAAATGTGCTTCCTTATGATCTCTAGATGATGAGATAAATGCCAACTTTGAAGAATCTTCACTCCATTGAGTATCAAGTAACTCACCTCCTCTTCCAGCAATGTGATCAGTAGTTGTGGATCTCTGAAAATCATTTTTCATTTTTAATTTTATGATTTTCTTTGATTTAATATCAATAATTAGTCTCTCTATTTCAAATATTTTTTCATCTCCAGGTAAGGCATACTTCCAAGCTTGGAGTTTTGGATGTCCAACATTTGTAGTAGTAAGGTACATCTCACCTACCCCTCTGGCATCTTGTCTAAATGTTGCTATTTTGTCAGATTTAGGACTCCATTTTAAAACAGGTCCCTTTGATTGTATCCAACCAGCATTATTAGTAGCATACCCATAATCCTTTTTTCCGTCAAAAGTTAATTGAATACGTTTTCCTGTTTTCGTATTTCTAATCCATAAATTAAAATCTTCAATGTAGGCTGCTAATTTTCCATTAGGAGATAAAAATTCATTTCTATTCTTCTTAACAACTTGAATATTTTTTTTGGTTTCAATTTTAGTTGTATGGTTGTCGTCAGTTTTTTCTAATGACTTAAGATTAATTTTAAAACTTTCAGTTTTTTCTTTAAACCTAACCTTATATTGAAAAATGTCTTCATCATCCCATTTTTGATATGTTAATACGTTATTGAGGTGTTTATTTAAGGTTCTACTCATATGAAATGATGCTTTTTCATAATCGCTTGCACTTATTGATGATGCATTATCAGTCTTACAAGAAAATAATAACAGAAATAAAACTAAAAATGAATTAAAAACTTTATTCATAATTATTTAACTACATATTTTGAATCAACATAATAATTATTGTCGATTTCAATAGTTCCTTTCAACTTTTTAGATTTCCATTTTAAAGTTGGATATATTCTTGATTTGCTTTGTTCACCAACAACATGATCCGTAACTATTATATCTATTGGCATATCAAAATCTTCAACAACATTATTCCATTTAAAAAACATTTTACCATCCTCTAATTTATGTTCTAACACTGGAATTCTAATGTCTCTTAAATATTGATCAAAAAATGGTTTTAAATTCATTTTCATTTTTTTAGAAATATAATTTTCAATTTCTTGAGTTGTAACTGTTTTGTGATAAAAATCTTTATTCAAACCTCTCAAAATATTTCTCCACTTTAAATCATTATTAGCTAATTGCCTAAGAGTGTGTAGTAAATTTGCACCTTTTGAATACATATCACCTGAACCACCTTTATTAACATTATATGGTCCAATAATTGGTTTTTGATTTCTTATTCCCCTTCTTGTTCCAATTACATATTCTGAAGAAGCTTTTTTACCAAAATGATAGTCTACAAATAAATTTTCAGAATACGTAGTGAAACCTTCGTGAACCCACATATCAGCAATATCTTTATAGGTTATATTATTGGCAAACCATTCATGACCAGTTTCATGAATTATAATGTAATCAAATTTTAACCCCCAACCAGTTCCTGATAAATCACGGCCCAAATAGCCTTTTTTGTATTGATTTCCATAAGTTACTGAACTTTGGTGTTCCATTCCTAAATATGGGGTTTCTACTAGTTTAAAACTATCTTCATAAAACGGATATGGTCCAAACCAATGTTCAAATGCCTGCATAGTTTTTATAGCATCCTTAAAGTGAATTTTAGCTTTATCTAAATTATAGCTTAAAACATAGTAATCCATATCTAAATCACCTTTCTCACCTTCATAAACTTCAGAAAAATTAACGTAATCTGCTATATTAATATTTACTCCATAATTATTTATTGGATTTACAACTTCCCAATGAAATGTTGTTGAATCTTTCATGTCGTCAACTTTAATTAATCTTCCATTAGAAACATTTGTAAGTCCCTTTGGAACATTAACACTCATTAGCATGCTTTCGGGCTCATCATACATGTGATCTTTATTAGGCCACCACACACTTGCACCTAAACCTTGACAAGAAGATGCTATAAAATGATTTCCATTTTTATCTTTTTCCCAAGAAATACCACCATCCCATGGAGCTCTTACTGCAACTCTAGGATTTCCTTCATAATAAACTATTATTTCTTCTTTAGATCCAATTTTTTGTTCTTTATTAAGTTTTATAAAATGGGCATTACCGTCATGGATAATTTCTAACTCTGCATTATCTTGGATTGCTTTAGTTAACTTTAAAGGAGTTTGTAAATCAATTTGCATTACGTTATAAGACTCTAAAACTGTGTAGAAAATCTTATTTGATCCAGAGATAAATTTTTCCTCAGGTTTTACACTTATATCTAAATGATAACGATTTAAGTCCCACCATGATCTTTCTTTAGTAATAGATCCTCTAAGTGTATCTTGTCTATTAAATTCAGTTTTATCACCCATAATTCCCTGAGATAGTACCATCATCGGAAACAGCAATAGAAGAGTTAATATTTTTTTCATGTTAATATGTGTTTAATAATTTTATTGTAAGATAATTATTTTTGCTCGAAATTTGTTATCTAACAAGAGATGATGAAAAATACTATACTTTTTGATAAACATCTAGAATTTAATGGGAAAATGGTACCGTTTGCCGGCTACAATATGCCTGTACAATTTGAGGGTGTAAATATTGAACACTTAAAGGTTAGAAATTCAGTAGGCATATTTGATGTATCTCACATGGGAGAATTTTTAATTTCAGGAAAAAATGCTTCAAGTTTTTTAAATTACGTTTGTTCCAATGACATATTGATGATGACTGATGGAAAAGCTCAATACAATTGTCTAATTAATGAAAGTGGAGGAATAATTGATGATTTAATAGTTTACAAGAAAAATAAAGACAATTATATGATTGTAGTTAATGCCGCAAATATTGATAAAGATTGGGATTGGCTAAAAAAACAGAATTTAAAATTTGATAATAAACTTGAAAATATTTCTGAAAAGACATCTCTCTTTGCCCTTCAGGGTCCAAAAGCTATTAAAGTGTTACAGAAACTCACCTCTTTTAGTTTAAATGAATTAACAAACTATTCTTTTGTTAACCTGGATATTGAAGGAGTTAAAAATGTGATTGTATCAACCACAGGATATACAGGTTCTGGAGGATTTGAATTATACGTAAATAACGAAAATGCTCTAAAGCTATATAATTTGATTTTAGAAGCTGGAGCTTTCTTAGATATTAAACCAATAGGATTAGCCGCCAGAGATACTTTAAGATTAGAAATGGGGTATTGTCTTTATGGAAATGATATTGATGAAACTATTAATCCTATTCAAGCTGGACTTAAGTGGGCAACGAAGATCAATAAAGACTTTATTGGAAAACAAAATATTTTAAAATCTTTAGAAAATGGGGTTGAAAAAAAATTGATAGGGTTCAAATTAACTGACAGAGGAATTCCAAGAAAAGATTATAAAATCTTTGACTCAAATAATAATCAAATAGGAATCGTTACATCTGGAACAATGTCGCCTACTTTAAAAAAAGGAATTGGAATGGGCTACATTAAAATTACTCACAGTGAGATTGGAACTGAAATTTTTATTGAGATAAGAAATAAAAAAATTAAATCTAAAATAGTCAAACGTCCTTTTATTTGATTAATGAAAAGGATTTTAATATTTGGAGGAAGCAGTTCAATAGGTACAGCCATTTTTAAAGAATTAAAACCTTTTTATGATTCATATGCAACTTATTATTCAAACTCTAAGTTTAGATCTAACAAAAGATATATTTATTATAGTGTAGACCAGGATCCTTCCACAATTCTAGAAAATATTAAACCAAATGTTATCATCACAGGCCTTAAAGGAAACTTTAATTCTCAAGTCATTTTTTTTGAAAAGATTATTAACCATTGTGAAAAATACAAATCTAAATTAATGTTCATTTCGTCTTCAAATGTTTTTGATTCATTTGTGAACTACCCATCATTTGAGAATGATAAAACATTCTCAACAAGCGTGTATGGAAGATTTAATGTTCATATTGAAAATAAATTGTTAAGAATGAATAATAAAAACTGGTCTATTAATAGATCTGCTATAATTTTTAGTAAAAAATCAAAAAGATTGCATGAATTAAAAAAAGATTTAAACAACTCAAATTCAATAGAGATATTTCCTAATCTAATAATAAATATCAATTCTGAAGAATATCTTTCAAAACAACTTCATTACATTATCAGTAGAAATCTTTCTGGCATATTTCACCATGGATCTAAAGATTTAATAAACCATGAGGAATTAATCAAACTAATTATATCTAAATTAAATCCCGAAAGTTGTAATTTCAAATACGTTTATACTACAAATGAAAATAGATATTTATCTCTCATGTCTAAAACAAATAAATTTCCAAACCATTTAAATTTTAGTTACAATTCTGTAATAAAAGAAATTACATAAAATGATTTTACTAACTTTAATTATTTAAATATGGGAAGAGCATTTGAATTTAGAAAAGCGAGAAAAATGAAAAGATGGTCTGCAATGGCCAAAACCTTTACAAGAATTGGAAAAGATATTGTAATGGCAGTTAAGGAAGGCGGATCCTCCCCTGAATCTAACTCAAAACTTAGAGCTGTAATTCAAAATGCAAAGGCAGCTAATATGCCAAAAGATAACATCGAAAGAGCGATTAAGAGAGCCTCCGATAAATCAACTGGAAATTTTAAGGAAATCCTGTTCGAGGGATATGGTCCCTCTGGAATTGCAATAATTGTTGAAACTGCAAGTGATAATAATAATAGAACAGTCGCTAATATTAGGAGTTATTTTAATAAATATGGTGGAAATCTTGGTACTGCTGGTTCAGTTGAATTCATGTTTGATAGAGTGTGTAGCTTCAAAATAAAAACTGAAATTGATTTAGAAGAATTAGAGTTAAATTTAATTGATTTTGGAGTTGATGAAGTTTTAAAAGAAGATGATGTTTTAATACTATACTCTCCTTTTGAAAATTATGGACAAATTCAGAAAGAACTTGAAAGTCAAAAAATCGAAATTATATCTTCAGAATTTGAAAGAATTCCAAAGCAAATGAAAGAACTAAGTGAAGAAAAAAAAGAAGAAGTTAATATTTTAATTGAAAAAATAGAGGAAGATGATGACGTGCAAAATGTTTTTCATAATATGAATTAAGAATATTCTGGAATTTTTCCCTTAACACCCTCAAAAAAACTCTGAAGATTAATCATGTCTTTTTCAATATCATTAGTCAAATGATATGGTTTAGAAATTAAAATTTTCTTATTTTCAAAATCTAATGCGGCGCTAACTATAGGAACTTTTGTCTTTTTTGCAATGTAATAAAAACCTGTTTTCCATTTATCAACTTTTTTTCTTGTTCCCTCAGGTGAAATTCCAAGAATGAAAGTTTCTTTTTTATTAAATATTTCAGCAATTGAGTCAACACTATTTGAGTGACTTCCTCTATCTACCGGCATACCACCTAACCACTTTAAAAAGTAATTTAATGGAAACTTAAATAGTTCTTTTTTTCCAATAAAACTCACGTTTGTTTGGACAAATAAACTTCTTGCAAAAATTGCTAAAAAAAAATCAATCCAATGTGTATGTGGAGCAGCAATTAAGACACATTTTTTTGGAAAATCAGTATTTCCAATAATTTTCCACTTGAATATTTTAAAAAAAATAAATCTTCTAATTTTTATCATTGTGTAATCTGGCTTTGTTAAGATCTTGCATTGTATCAATCCCTATTGAACCAAAATTGGTCAGAACCATTTTAATATTTTTTCCTTTTTCCAAATATCTTAATTGTTCTAAATTTTCAATGGTTTCTAATCTACTAGGAGATGAATTATAAAATTCAATCAAAGCATTTTTTCTAAACGCATAAACCCCTATATGTTTGTGATATTTAATTTCTTTATTTGATTTATTGTAAGGAATAGAATGTCTTGAAAAATAAATAGCAAAATTGTTTGAATCTACAATTACTTTTACAGTATTTGGGTCATTGATTTCAGATTCGTCCTTAATTTCTTCCATTAGTGAAGCTAAGTCAATTTCTTTATTATCATCATTGCTAAAAACATCAATTAGTTTTCTTATACTTTTAGTATCTATAAAAGGTTCATCACCTTGAACGTTAATTATGATATCAACCTCCATTTCTTGAGCAAACTCAGCGATTCTGTCAGAACCTGAGATATGTTCATTTTTACTAATTAAAACATTTTGGTGAAACTGTTTTAAATGATCATATATAATTTGAGAGTCGGTAACAACATACACGGCATCGAATAAATTTGTGTTCACAATATTTTCCAGAGTGGTTTTTATAACAGATTTACCGTTAAGATCCATCATTAGCTTTCCTGGCAATCTTTTGGAGTCATATCTGGCGGGAATCATTGCAATAATTTTCAAAGCGATAGTTTTGACCCAAAAATACATTTAAATTTTAAAAGCCTATCAAATATAATTTGTTTTCTGCTCTGGTGACTGCTGTATAAAGCCATCTCAAATAATCAATATCAACTCCATCTTTTAAATAAGGCTTTTCAATAAAAACAGTAGGCCACTGTCCTCCCTGAGACTTATGACAAGTGAGTGCATAGGAAAATTTCACATTTAAGGCATTAAAAAAAGGGTTTTCCTTTGTTTTAATAAACCTCTTATATTTTGATTTTAAACTAGTATAATCTTTTTGAACTTCGTTATATAATTTATTTGATTGCTCATAACTAAGTGATGGAGCCTCTGAGTTTAGTGTGTCTAACAATATAACGGTATCTATTACTGGTTCATTGGCATAGTCGACCATTTTGATTTTTACTTCTGCAAACTTAAACCCATACAACTCTTTAATTGAATAAATTTCTAAAACTTCAATTATATCTCCGTTAGCTAAAAAGGAAATACTATGCTCCTCTGAAGTCCAAAAATAATTATTCTTTGTAATTATTAGTAAATCACCCACAGAAACTAAATTCTCATTAAACAATATGGTTTTTCTAATCTGTTGATTATATAAATTGGCGCGCTTATTAGATCTTACTATAATGATAGTATTATTTGACCCATTAATATTATAAGATGATTCTATTTTTTCTTGAATTTCGTAACCATCTGTAAGAATTTGAACATCATCAAAAAATTGAAAATCAAAATTTAAAATTTTATTAAAAATATTTTTTCTAATCTCAGTAGCATTGACTAATATTCCAGAGTTATTAGACTGTCTAACGACTTGACTCAAGGTAGATTCTAAACATTTTAATTTATAAGTATTATTAATGAAATCAGAATTTAAAGCTGCACTAATCTCCTGTTTTACAGGGGGAAGTTGAGCTGTATCTCCTAAAAAAATTATTTTTGAGTTATTATTAAAATCAACATACTTAAAAATATCTGATAATAAAGATTTTCTCCTAAATAAATCAGATGAATTGGTGGAATCTGAAATCATAGAAGCTTCATCAATAATAAAAAGAGAGTTTTTAATTTTATTAGTTTTTAGTTTTGTTTGAAACTTACCAAACTTATCAACAGAGGAAAAATAAATTTTTTTATGAATAGTGTATGAGTTTTTATTTGTATAGTTTGATAAAACTTTAGCTGCTCTTCCAGTAGGAGCAAGCAAACACACATTATAGTTTAAAATTTTCACATTGTCTACCAATGTTTTCATTAATGTGGTTTTCCCTGTTCCAGCATATCCTTTCAAAATGAATAAGCTTGTATTCTTATCTGAAATTAAGAACTGACTAATAGAAATAATTGCTTTTTTCTGATCATCTGTAGGATTAAATGAAAATTTGTTAATCAGTAGTGTTGAAAAATCATTAAAATTCATTGTAGATTAGAAAATGTAATGTATTTTGGTGCTTCAAAAAAAATTGTAGCTTTGTTAAATATAATTAAATAATCAATGGGATTCTTATCAAAAACAACAGATTTTATATCAAATTACAAGAGATCAATTGAAGCATTTCTATGGGTTCTGATTTTAGTATTTGCTTACCAAGTTTACAACTCAATAAATGCACCAATTAAATTTAATGAAGTAAAGACAGAAAGATATCTAAAAGTAATTGACAAGTTAAAAGATATTAGAAATGCACAAATTGCCTATAAAACTGTTAATGGAGTATATGCTGACAATTTTGATGGTCTAATTAAGTTTATAGACTCTGCACAATATACCCTTATTCAAAAAAGAGATT
>Ga0163111_10002491_pt1 | contig 11711 bp, 7 predicted proteins | sample CRUFie1St18metaG_FD_109645 | JGI IMG/M metagenome (GOLD analysis project Ga0163111, IMG submission 109645) | Marine microbial communities from the Costa Rica Dome - CRUD Field 142mm St18 metaG | ecosystem: Environmental > Aquatic > Marine > Oceanic > Photic zone | place: Costa Rica: the Eastern... | reverse complement strand
GTAAAGGACGACGACGACGACGACGACGACGGCGATACCACTCCTTGGGCACACAAACGCGCTCTTTCATTCGCCATCGCGACTTCTTTTGTTCTCTTCAACGCGCCGGCGTATGCGGGGTCCACACGCTTCGCCGGTTCTTTCGCCGACCCGAACCATCCGGGATGCCCTCGAGAAATCACCGACGACGGCCTCCTCCGAGGCTACGATCCGGTCCCGTTCGAAAAAGGCAAAGGCTGTCGAGGACGAAAGATTCAAGACACAGACGAAATCTTCGCCTATCCCGGAAAGACAATGTCCTATTGGCAATTGAAGACCAAAATCAATAAAGACGACGACGAGATTTTCATCGATTTCGACAAGAAAGACGGAAGCGGAGAAAGAGTGACGGCTAAACTAAACGAGAAGAACGAGATTGTCTTTCCAACTGGTGAGGTATGGACGAGAAGGCGGGGAGGTAGCTTTTTCCCCTAACTCGTTTGATTATGATTACGACGCGTCGTTAATTATCGACACGTTTGAACACGGACACACACAAAAGAACATTCAATCGCATAAATCGTAGCCATTTCATGCCTTGTAGAATAAAATCTGTATACTTAAAGCGGAAAACAGACATACGTATAGATAGCGATGCATGTGCACATGCGCACCAGAAGTGTAACGCCTACATTCTAACATTCTAACATTCTAAAGTCTATCTCTCTCTCTCTCTTTCTATCTCCCTACTCAAGCAAAGACACTAAACATGGCATCTTCTTGCCCGCATTCTTGAGTCGAGACAGTTTGCGTCCCTATGGCCTCGATGGCGCGTTCGAAACAGCGCATTTCGGATTGTCGACACGTCCTCGCGAGTTCCACGCGTTCTTTTTTTAGTAGCATGCGTTCTTCGGTGTCTGTTTCTCCTTCTCCCGCTAGCAAATACTCTTCACACGCGCGTTCAAACGCGCTTGGATTCGGATACATCTTTAATCTATGTAAAAATATCGAGCGAAGAATATCCTCTCTTCCAAGCGGTAATAAACGCGTTATTTCCTCAATCGTATGAGTATCGTCGTCTTCTCTGAACGCGTCCGGTAACTTATTACATCCACCCGTTTTATTCATTATTAACCATAGTTGCCGAACGCTCAAAGTAGTAATCCTTGGAGCCGTTGTCTCTATGTCTATGGCGTCTCCATCACAAAATCCGTATGAATTCAGCAAGTCCGTGTTTGATAACACTCCATAGGTATTGAAAACCTCGGAACCTTTAGATACGCTTTTCACCGCCGCCACAGCAACCGTCTCCGCTCTATCGCCCTCGCACACGGCAACGTCGTTCTTCATCGACTTATGATTGAACAAATCCGCCAAGGGCATTAAACCAATCTTACCGGGCGTAATTTGAAACGCTCTCGAGCTACACACGGACCTGCTCGCTCGGTAGCGGTCAAACGTAAAGAACGACGAAAAATGTTCTTCGTCCGCGCCCGCCGGCAGAGCTGCCCGAAACCTTTCGTACTCCTCTTTCGCGTTCGCACACTCATCTCTCACGTAATTTAACCCTATATCCGTGCCTTCTAACAACGCATTTTTTTCCTTTTCCTCCCAATTGCACATCGCGTGTCGCTCGCGTTCGTTCAACGTTTTCAAGTACGGTCCAAACCTACTTTTGCTTTCTAAAAATCGTTCGAAGCACAACGCCATGGCTAACTGACTCAGCCAGTCCGAATCTTCGTTCAGCGCGCGCGTCATCTTCTTCCAATCATTCTTTGGGTTTACTTTTTCGCTTTTGCGCATCACGCGTTCGCGCAAAAGCGACTGCTCGTATGCAAAACACGCCTCCAACGGTATCTCGACCACCTTTTCCCCTTCTTTCAAGGCCCTTTTCGCGACGACCTTAGCATCGCGGAACGCCGTGCGGTCGGTGTTTTTTGCGGGCCGTTGTTCGTCATCGGATGGGTGTCGCACGAATTCGATGGCGGTTCGGTCGCACGTCACCCCCTCGTCGCTCAGCCATCGCTCGAAGATGGGGTCTAATCCCATAAAGAAATAGAGGAAAAATGAGTGGGGATTAGAGAGAAAAAAAAGAGCGCTTTCTCTTCATTAGTAAAGAAAGGCGGATGGATGGCGCTTTGACGTCATGACCAACGAGAAGGAGGCGTTTACACCGCACGCCGCGGCGTTGTTTGGCGACGACCCGTTCGCGAACGACTCGCCATCTGCCGCGAAAGAGGGGTTTCACGCGGTGGAGCAACGACGGAGCAACGAACACAAAGTCATCCAATTGGATGATTTTGAAGAAGGGAAGGGATGGAGGAAGGATCGACGTCCAAGAAAGAAAGAAAAGAACGAAGACACCGTCGAGGACGTCGCATCAGGCAAAGAAGAAGAAGAGTCAGACGACGAAATGATAAACCACGGATCCTCCACGAACCATCTCTTGATGAGCTTAGAATCGCTGTCCAACGTGGATTGTTCCCAAAAAGAGGAAGTGCGCGTGACGGCTCGGATATCAGATCGAAACGGGAATTTGAAAGGAAAGCGGTGCATATTCAGCGCCAGAAAGCGAACGGAGAATGGCAAAGAAAACGAGATCGTGTGGGGAGGCGAAACGAGAGATTTGCTCTGTCGTGATGGATTGACCGCGGACGACCGGTTGGTCGTCGAGGCGAGCGTGAGCAACGAGAACGTCTTCGGGAGCATGGGTTTGTCGAAGATGATGTCTGGAACGAGTGGGAAAGATAAGGATAAATCGTGCACGCAGAAAGTAATCGGTTATGGAATTTATTCTTTGAGCGAACATTTGAAAAGCGATGATGGATTTGATACGAATGCTAACAATAACTTCATTGACAACGGTAAAACTTTGACTTTAATAGTGCCGCTTCGAATGGGATTGTCGAACACGAAAAATGCAAGTCGAAAGTGTCAAGCGGTCGTGCGAGTGTTGTTTGGTGTCATACCAGCGATGAAAAAACGCATTTATTTATTCAGACACGGAGAGAGCACGTGGAATGAAGCCCAACGAAACGTGAATGTTCGAACCATGATGGCAAATGACCATCCGTTGACGGAAGCAGGCGTCGCGCAGTGCATGAAAACGGCAATTCTGGCGAGCAAACCATCGATACCTACGACATATCGCGATGACGAAAGTTTGAGCAGTAATGAAAGCTGGGTAGAGGTATATGCGAATACGTATCACGTAATCGTGTCGCCATTGACGAGAGCGGTACAAACGGCGATGATTTTATTGGAAAAACATCCCGCGACGATGAAACGGATTGCGGATGTACAAAAAAGAAACAAAGGAGCGCGGGGTGCAGCGTCTCCAACGTCATCGTCGATAGCGAAACACTTAGATTTACCGCCTCTCATTGATATCGAAGGCATGAACATTAGTGGGAGTCCAAGCGCAAAAACTATAGAAGACAAACACGACGACCAAATGTGGCCGAGGGTTGATTTCCGATTCTCGAGAGCGTGTCGAGAAATCAAATCTGTCGGCGGCCTCGATTCCGTCGGCCTCGAATGCGGCGAAACGAAAATCTTCAAAAGAGCGTCGGAGAAACTAAAATTGCTCAACGTAGCCGAGACGCAACGCATACGGGACATAGTGGACATCTTTAGTGAAACGAAGTGTTCGGAGTATTTTGACGTCGATTCTCGCGACGTGAAAGATAAGTGGTGGATCTCCGCAGATGATAGCGACTCGTCTTCCTCTTTAGTGGACGAGCGCACGAAACAATTCTGGAAAGAGTTGAAAAATTCATCGCACGCCTCCGTCTCGGTTGTCTCGCACTCCGATTTTATTCGCAAGTTGTTGAGACAGACGACGGACGGGACCGGCGCAGCACAAGAAATGTTAAAAAAAGCACGCGAGCGTAAAATCTGCAACGCGGGATGTATTGGCTTAGACGTGATGTTCAACCCGCGCAATGGGAACATCGAGGTTCTAGAGTGCGAGTTGTTGTTCGGGACAACCTTCCAAGATTAGATAGTAGTTTTAGTTCGATGTTATAGCGCAGCGATATATGAATATTTCAAAACCGAAAGAATAACTCCTTCAACGCGATGGCGAAAATAACGTTCGCACCGACGATGGCGACGCCCATCCCTTTTGCTATTGCCATCGCTTTCGCATTCCCAGATTCTCCTTTCAACAACGCGTCCACGTTTCGAAACAAACTCGCGCTCGAAACCGCGCACGCCGTCATTACGGCCACCCATCGCACCGTTTCCACCGGAAATATGCACATTATCGACGCGGGTATGTACGACATGATCGAATAACCGTACAAACACACCAACGCGGTGTAACTCGCACTCCGAACGCCCGCGTAGCACCTTTTAACCAAATATAAAGAAAGAGGAAAGAGGAAGACGTAAGCATACGTCATCGCCGCGCACTGCGAGACTTTGGTCACGTCAAATTGCCATGGTTCTATCGCATCTACTCGCGCGGGAGGTGCAGAGACCGGTGATGGTGGTGGTGGCACGTTTCCTTCTTCTTCCAACAACCTCCGCATCATCATTCTCTTTTTACTACTACTCCCGCTTCCAGACATGCTCTCCAAATAATCTGCAAAGTTCCCACCCATCGCAACGACAAAAACTAACGTCGCGCATCCCCAAAAAGCGCCATACAAATCTGGTTTCTCTTTCACGTCGTCCAAAAACAGCGCCCCGCCCAATGCGCCGTACGTGCCTTTCTTGATTCTCCGAACGACGTCCGCGGTGTCCACTGTGTTGCATCACATGCGCGCAGAATAAGAAAGAGAGGGCGAGAAAGAAACTCGGGTCAAAAACGTCGCTAAACGCGGACGCGAAACTAAAAAAAAAGGCACCCATCTCGACGCGTTCTCTTCCCACAATTCACCGAAAAGACGGTTACGCGCTGCCCGAGCGGTTCACACGCATCGACGTTCCCCCTTCCCCCTTGCTTTGCGGTCAAAAGCCGCTACGCGTATGGACGTACCGTCGAAATATTTTTGATAGAAAGCGAAGCTAAAAATCCAAAATCCGCCCCCGGACGAGGACGTCGACGTCCTCGTGGGTGTCCTCGCGGTAGTATTCCCGCGACGCATCGTCGCATCGTTCGCGCCGCTCGAACCACCAACCGGTGGCACCGCCGCCCTCGGTTCTTTCGAAAACACGCTGCTTTTGTTGTGTTGCATCATCGTCATCATCGGTTTTTGGTCGTTGACAAAGTCGTCGTCTGGGTGTGCGTACGCGACGTCCGCCGCGACGTTCGCTCGCGCCGCCGTGCGCAGCAGCATCTGGTGATCGTCGTCATCGTTGTTGTCGTCCTCTGAATCGTCGTCGTCGACTAAGAACGGGTTGTGTTCCCCTGCCATGACGATCGATGATGATGCGTATTACGAACGAATTGGAGAGTCACGAAGAAGAGAGTTTATTTTATATCGAGAGTCGTTGAAGCACTTTTTCGTTCCACGTTCGTTTTTTAGGGTTTCAATTAAGTTTTGTTTAGGGTTTTATCTCTTGGAGGATGAATTCAAAAGAGAGATGCCTTTTAATGAAGAAGATTCGCGCGCGACATTTACGTATCTCGCCACCGCATCGTCGAGCTTCTGTCCAAAAAGACGACACGAGAAGTCTTCCCCAAAAAACCCAAAAGAGAAGAAGAAGAGGAGAGAGAGGCTTTCGAAGAAGAAGACTCCTTTTTATGCGAATAAAATAATGGTGAAACTCACGATGATTGCGCGCGTTTTGGACGGTCTTCCGTTAGCCGAAGGATTGGACACCGACGCGACTTTGGATTTAGAATACTACAAACAACAGGCGAAAACGCTGTTCAAAAAGCTGAGCTCAGGGGCGGTACCACCGTCGAGAATGTCGTACGAATCCGGAGAGTACTTCATGCACTACGTGATCGAAAATGGAGTGTGCTACTTGACGCTGTGCGATAGGAATTACCCGAAGAAATTAGCGTATTCGTACCTGGAAGGTGAGCGAATAAATCGAATTTTTGCTGCGTCTCTCTCTCGTTCGCGCGCGCGCGGTCTTCGATCGATTTGCAAAACGCGGAAAACGCCATGCGTACCACCAGTCTCCCTCCGTCTTCTAACAACTGACGTTGTTGTTCGTGCGATGTTTTGGTTTTTTAACACGAAGTTGTGCGTCCATTTTGTGCTGACGTGTAGTGTGCTCGTCTCGTCTCAAACAGAACTGCAACGCGAGTTCGCGGACAAACACGGCGCGACTGTCGATTCCGTCGCCCGACCGTACGCGTTTATTAAATTCGATACGTTCATTCAAAAGACAAAAAAGTTATACTCCGATCAACGGACGCAGAGAAATTTGGATAAATTGAACGAAGATTTGCACGATATTCAATCGATAATGACCAGGAATATAAACGACGTGTTGGAGCAAGGCGAGCGGTTGGATCGGGTGGAAAATATGAGCGGGAATTTAGCGATGGAGAGTAAAAAGTACGCAAAGAAGGCGAAAGATTTAAGCAGGCAGGCGTTGATTCAGAAGTATATGCCCGTGATTGTTTTGGTGGGGTTGTTCATTTTCGTGTACGGGTTTCGTCGGTTTTTCAAAGCGGCGTAAGTAGAAGAAGAACGTTTTGAATGAACATGTAATTAGAATATACTATGTATAAATACAATCGTCATCGCTAATAACTCTTTTCGCGTAATATTATGTTACATATACAGCTTCTTCGTTTTATTCAAACCAAACTCGTAACACGTGTTGTGGACGTACGTTTGGCCAACCTCTAAAACTGAATCTGGAAAGTCTTTTTCGTTGACGGCATTCGGCCACCATTGCGTTTCAACGCAAAAGCCAGCGTGCGCGTCGTACATGATATTATTTTTACCTCTCGTCGTACCATCGAGGAAGTTGCCGGTGTAAAATTGAAAGCCCGGGGCGTCGGTATACACGTCCATGGTTCGTCCGCTCGAGGTGCTTTCAAACGATGCGCAATGGGTCAAACTTTCGTCGAATCGCGTCGTTGGAGTATTCGCGTGAGATGAATATGTTGCATCTTCCACCACAAAGTGTGATTTGGGGCGACTATTCACAGATCTTGAAAAATTATCGCCATCAATGCAAAAATTGTGATCGAATCCGAGCGGCGTGCACATCGGCGGCAACGTCGCAAAGACTAACCTTTTCTCGGAGAAATCAAACGCTTCGTGACACTCGCGGATTTCACCCGTTGGAATATTCTCGTCGTCTAAAACCAAGTACTTGGATACGTTCGGGAACTCCGCCAAGTGATGGCCGACGTCTTCGTTCGAATCGCACCCGCTGAGATTGAAATACGAGTGTTGCGCCAAACAAATCGGCGTCTTGGAGTCCGTTGTCGCTTTAAACTCGCACGTCAACGACGCATACTTTTCCACGTACAATTCGCACGACGGTGCTTCCAATATAGACTTTTTCTTTCTCTCGCGAATTTTCGCGCGCTCAATAATCCTCACTCGATAAACGACTGAAATCCAGCAATTTCCGGGAAATCCGTTTTGCTCTAAATCGCCGCTCAACACGCTCAATTCCACGTGGCTTTCAGACAAATTTTTCAGCGTCCATCGTTTCACGTCTAAACCTTCTAACCCTCCGTGTAACGTGTGTTTATCTCCGTCGTTTCGATCGCACGTGTACTCCACGCCATCTAAAGTATACTTTCCGTGTTTAATCCTATTCGCGACTCGACCGACGACGGCGCCAAAGTACGGATGGTCGTCCACTTTCGCGTACTCGCCGACCGAATCAAAACCTAACACGACATCTTCGTCGTCCCCAAGTTTATTCGGCACCCTCAATGTCACAATTGCTGCTCCGAACGTCGAAATGTCTACCTCTATCCTCACGTCCTCCTCTTTCTCCTCCTCCTCCTCCTCTTCGCTCTCGCTCGTCGCGTCGCCGCCGCCTCGTCGTTTACGTCCTTTCTTATTTCTCTTTCCTCCTCTCGTTTTCTTCTTTTCTAAACCCACGGGGTCCGTCGTTTTCGCTTGCTCTCTCCTCTTCGCGTCTTCTCGACTGGACGCGCGAATTGTCACCATCTCGAATCCGTTTTCATTCGCTCGCCACGCGAGCGCTTCCTCTCTTTCTCGCTTTACGACCATTTTTTCAGCCTTAGAAAGAGTGGTGTGATGTTTAGGGTTTTTGTTCATTGGTGGTGGTCGTCTCGAAGTCTTTTGTCGCGACGACGACGCAAAAGAGCTCGAAGACGCCTTTTGTTGGTCGTCGTTTACGTCGTCGTTTACGTCGTTACTCTCGCCTTCGTCGTTCGGTATCCGCGGCGGCTTTCCCGGGGGGGGTCTTTTGGTGTTGGGAAACAAAGGTGCGATTGGAAATATCTTCTTGAGTTTCCCCAACAACGCTTTCGGCGCGGCAGCAATCCGCTCCCTCTGCGACACCAACACCGCGCACGTGGTCGACACGAACGCGACGGCAGGAAGGATCGGGGGAACGCCGTTGGACGAGCGAGACATTATGAGCAAAGAGCGTCTTTGTTTTCGTCGCACACAAAAGGAGGAGACGATTTTCTGTGGATACTTTTGATGCGTCAGCACAAGCGAAAAAAGGACGAAAGCGAATACGCGACGCGTCTCTCTGCGAGATATCTATCTATCCATCTATCTATCTATGCGGGCGGACGAACGCGTGGAACGAGAACGACGAGTCGCGAAAAGCGAGTCGTGTTTTGGATCTGCGTGGAAACGACTAAGTAGTGTTCTCGAATAATGAACGACGCCGCCGTGCTCTATCTATGAGATGTCTCCCTTTCTTTCTTCGCGCGACTCTACGCGTTGTTCTGAAACGCTTCCCATTTGGCGTCGCTATCGAGATCTGGCAACATCTCCATGCTCTCGCCTCTCGAATTTCGTCTCAAATCTGTTTTGCTTCCAAACTTTCGCCTCGATTGCAATTTTTCGCTCGCTTCGCCCGGGCAGTGCGAACAGACCCAGTCTATGTTCCATTGGCCTAAATCTTCTCGCAAAGACCCGGTCATTCCGGAGAACAAACCTTCCTCGTCAGAGTCGTAATCCTCGGAGTCGGACTGGTCACCCATGACTTCGACTTGGATTAAACCGGCGGAATAGGCGGCGACGGCGCCGGAGAGGCGGGCAAGTTGACGGACAGTGATGTTGTTGATGCGCTCTTCGATGCGACCGCGAAGTTGTTCGGTGAGGACGAGCGCGATCATGTTGTAGAGCCACGCGGCGGAGGTACCACCGATCTCAACGTCGAGTTTACCGACCGCGATGTGGGTCGTGTGGACGCGCAAGGTGAGAACCGGGTCGGTCCCAAGGAATTCAGCACCTAGGATGTCCTCAACGAATTTCCGGTTCTTCTCCAGCTGCGCTTGTCTATCTATTTCTTCGTTTCCGCTTATATTGTCGTGTCCGGGTTTGCTGCCATTAATATTCGCCGTGGTGGTGCCTCTAATTGTGTTGCCATCGAACGATGGTTTTCGAGGTTGGAAGTACGCGTGTTTTTGCTGTTCTCCCGAACCAAAGGTGCTTTCGTTCGGGGAATGCGGCGGCGTGTCTTCTGGCGATTCCGGAGGTTCGCCAAATGCACCTCCACCACCAAATGCGCGGTCTAAAGCGCTCGATAACGCATCGTCCACGGTGGATAAATCAAACTTTTCGCTATTTTCAGCTTCTTGGAAGGATGGAGACATGTCCTGTGGGTTCTTCCCGCTCGGACTCAAAACTGGCGTCGCAAACTCAGAATTATTTTCATCCGCTGACGCCGATGCCTTCCTCCTTTCTTCTAAACTCGTTTGAAATTTCGCCGTCAATTCGTCTCTCGTGCTTTCATTCTTGACGATTTCCACGCCTTGATTGACAATTTGCACCAATCTTGGCGTGTTGATGATGATCTCGTAAGAAATTCCAACTCTCGCTCCGTCTACTTTCACCGTACACAAACCTTCGCCATCGATGACGCCCCACCCTCTAGGATGTTCGCAATACGCAAACTCAATCTCTTCCATTTTTGTTTTAATGCCTCGTACTTCCACCGTGGAATGTAATCCGGTGATGTTGCTATTACTGCGTTCGTTGAACTGATGGAACCCTCCGTCTTCACACGATTCCTCCACTTCGTCATCGGAAGCATACTCAGAATCATAATACTCGTGGTGCCCATCTTCGTCTTGGTTGTGGTGGTACGGTTTCCTATGATGCTTTCTATTATTGCGCTTCTCGCCGTTGACATGGTTGATTACTCTCAAAGCGCCTTTATCAATGGAAAATTCGCTGAAATGCAAATTGTCCACGTGGTAACAGACGGAGCCGATGGGCGAATCGTAAATGCCGTCTACGCGCGGCAACTCTAATTTTGAAATCAACTCGCAACTCACCTCAACCGCGTTTCTAATTAGACTGTTAAAACCAGGCACAATATCTTCTTTCAAAAGTTTATTAATTTGCTCGTCCCCTCGTATGTCTCTCCAAATCGATTGCGATTCTTCGCCTAACGTTTTAAACCTGGAGTTGACGCCGCTCTTCTCGCCAGCCACGCCGTTGTTTCTCAACCCACCCCCCGGTGTTCTTGGAGAATTCATCAACGACCCACCATCGCTTCCCATACCCCCTCTTGGACTACTCAAACCATCTAACCCCATGACCGCGGCCATGGCCGCCTCTTCCTCTCTCTTCCTCTTATCCTCTTGTAGCTTTCTCAACAATTCTCTCACTCTGCCGCTCAGCCGATCGACCGTCATCTTCATGCTCGACACGTTCGAATTCTCATTCGCTCGATTCCCTAACTTCTCCCAAACCTCTTTCCCTAAATTCTTCGCGGCTTCTGCCAACTCTTGTCTATTTTCTGAAGTCTCAATCAAATGTTTCAAATTCGCCGTCGCCGCCGCAAACACCGACGCCGTTTGCGACGTCGACGCGCTCTTCGCCGCTAAGCTCTCCGCAATTTCCAACACTCGAGAAGCTCGTCTCTTCGCCGTTTCGATGTCTTCTTCGTTCCTCAGTGAGTTATCGAACAAATCTTGGCTTTTCAGTTTTAAATTCGCGGCTAAATCGCTCGTTTCCATCAATTCCTTCGCTTTTCTCCTGATTTTTGCCTCCGACCCTTCCTCGAGTAAGTATTCGCTCGCTTTGTCCAGCGTCTCGTCGAAGTTTTTCGACACGCGCGCGTCGTTGGACAATTCCGCGAGCTTTATCGACGCTTGGTGCGTGAACTCCTTCGTCACCGATTTCAGCTCGTCGCTCGTTTCGGGAGCGTTCGTCGATGTCATGACGTCGATTTGGATGCGTCGAGATGATGCAAAAGAAGTCAAACGCTTCGAAAAATCCAATCCAATCTCCTCCTCCCGTGTACCAAAGGAACACACAGAGGAGACGCCGACAGGTGGTCCCCGGTGCCTCTCGGTTCTCCTTCGAGACGAAAGCGAAGACGCTCTTTTGCTCGTCGTTAGCCCAAGTCCTGCCTCTCGTCTCTCCCTCTCTCTCTCTCGAAAGAGAGCGCAGAAGTGAAGTAAAGAACGGATAAAAAGGAGGGTTGGATGAGAGTGTTTAAGGCCTCATGAGAGAAAAAGAAAAGGAGGTTTGGAGGACCACTGCGAATATATTGCGTTCTCGCGAGCTCGGCGGTCGGATGATGTCGACGTGCGCGGCGTTCGTATTATTATTATTATTATTATTATTATTCGCGTTCTCTAACATTATTCTTTTGTTTGGTGCGATCAACAATAGTATGGTCTTTTTCCCTTTCTTTGTTTT
>Ga0163111_10002488_pt1 | contig 11713 bp, 9 predicted proteins | sample CRUFie1St18metaG_FD_109645 | JGI IMG/M metagenome (GOLD analysis project Ga0163111, IMG submission 109645) | Marine microbial communities from the Costa Rica Dome - CRUD Field 142mm St18 metaG | ecosystem: Environmental > Aquatic > Marine > Oceanic > Photic zone | place: Costa Rica: the Eastern... | reverse complement strand
CCAGCCGTCCGTTGATCGTGCCCGATCCGGTGACCACGCCATCGCCGGGGACCTTCTGGTCCTGCATGCCGAAATCGACGCAGTCATGCTCGACATAAGTGTCGAGTTCTTCGAAGCTGCCCTCGTCAAGCAGGATGTCGAGCCTTTCGCGCGCGGTCAGCTTGCCCTTGGCGTGCTGCGCATCGATGCGCTTCTGACCGCCCCCCATCCGGGCGGCTTCGCGGCGACGTTCCATTTCGGCGATATTGGCGGACATGCTCTCTCCGTGAATAGGTTTTGATGAGCGACTAGTGCCAAGCGAGGCGCAAGGTCAATCGCGCGGCGCGCTTCTCTGGGCGCTGATCAGGAACTCGACATTGCCTTCGGGCCCGGTAATCGGACTTTCTACGATGCCCTGCACCTCAAAGCCCAGCCCCTCGACCCAGGCGCGCACTTCGTCGCATACGCGCCGGTGCAATCCGGGGTCGCTGACCACGCCCTTCTTGCCCACTTCCTCGCGCCCGACCTCGAATTGCGGCTTGATCAGAGCGACAAGGCGGCAATCCTGCTGCGCAAGCTCGAGCGGGCGCTCGAGCACCTTGGACAAACCGATAAAGCTCGCATCGCAGACCACCCAGGTTACCGGGCGGTCAATCATGTCCGGCGTGAGGATACGCGCGCTGGTCTGTTCGAGCACGGCGACGCGCTCGTCCTGCCGCAGCTTCCACGCGAGCTGGTTGGTGCCGCTGTCGACCGCGAATACATGCTCCGCCCCGCCCTGCAGCAACACATCGGTGAAACCGCCGGTAGAACTGCCGATGTCCATCGCAACAGCGCCACGCGGGTCGAGGTCGAAGTGCTCGATCGCATGCGCGAGCTTTATACCGCCGCGCGAGACCCAGGGATGGTCGCGCCCGCGCACGTCGAGCGGTGCATCCACCGGCAGCTGCTGTCCGGGCTTGGCCAGCTTCTGTTCGCCGCTGAACACCAGTCCGGCCATGACAAGTGCCTGCGCGCGTGTCCGGCTCTCCACCAGACCACGGTCCACCAGCATTTGATCGAGGCGCATCTTTTTCGGCATTGGAAACAAGGCCGTTAGCGATCATTGTGCCTGCATGAAACCGATCTATCTGCATCTGGGTGGCGCGTTGGCGCTGAGCTTTACCATCGCCGCATGCGTTCCGGCACCGGATTCGACCCCGGCACCGACCCCCAGCCCGACACCCGAGCCTGTACAGACGACACCCCCTCCCCCTCCGCCCGCGCCGTCAGCCGAGAACTGGATCGACGAACCGCGCACACCGGGGGATTGGAGATATCGCGCGGACATGTCGGGGGGCGAGGCGCTGTATGGACCGCGCAACGGCGAGATGTTGTTCGCGATCAAATGCGATCGCCGTGCGGGGCGCATCACACTGTTGCGCAGTGGGCGTGCGGCGAGTTCGACCTCGATAACCATTCGAACCGAAACCGTGGATCGTACGCTTGCTGCAACGCCGGCGGGTAGCGGCAGTCAGCAGGTCATGGCGACACTCGCTGCGAGCGATCCGCTGCTCGACGCGATGGCCGTGACCCGCGGGCGATTCGCTGTGGAAACAACCGGCTTGTCCACACTTTACCTGCCGCCCTGGGCCGAAGTGACGCGCGCTATCGAATCCTGCCGCTGATAGAGTCGCTCGCCCCGCTCCCTCCGGCAGGTGAGGCGGCTGCGGGCACGAAAAAGGCCCGGGTTCGACCCCGAGCCAGAAACGCCAATTCTGACGTGGGATAACTTTTTTTCAAGGGTTGTTTTGAGCCTCTGGAAGACTCAAATATATCCACAAGATCAGCGGCGAAACGCGGTCTTGGACCCCGGTGATACGGCGGTTCTTAGCTCACTAGCGCGAAAGGAGGTGATCCGATGTCTCATGGTTCAGCAGAGAGGTCGGCAAGTTTCCGCGCGAGGTACTATCGGTAGGCAACACCCGATAGAGACTTCGTGAGCGGCACTTCCCGCCGCTGACCATGCGAAGGGCAGCATCACCCGAGGGTGGCGCTGCCCTTCTCATTTTGTGGGCCGCCAGCCGAGCCGACGCGTCGCCGCGAAGGGCGGCAACGCTCGCCCGTCGCCAAATCCTTGCCACTTGCGCGGCTTCCCATTACCCGCGCGCAAATGGATTTCGCGCATCTCCCCCATCCCGCCCCCGTGCCCGGCGAGACCCGCCAGCAGGCCCTGCTCAATCCCGGTTTCGGAACGCTGTTCACCGATCACATGGTCGTGATCGACTACGATGCCGACAAGGGCGGCTGGCACCAGGCGACATTGGGTCCACGCGAAGCGATCAGCCTCGATCCCGCGGCTGCGGTATTGCACTATGCGCAGGAAATCTTCGAAGGCATGAAGGCCTACAAGCGCGAGGACGGATCGCTCGCGCTGTTCCGGCCCGAGCAGAATGCGCGCCGCTTCAACGAAAGCGCGCGCCGCATGGCGATGCCCGAACTGCCCGAAGAGCTGTTCCTCGAATCGATCCGCCAGCTGGTGGGCAAGGATCGCGACTGGGTTCCGGGCGATCCCGATGGCTCGCTATACTTGCGCCCTTTCATGTTCGCTTCCGAAGCCTTTCTCGGCGTGCGACCCGCGCGTCAGTACAAATACATCCTGATTGCATCGCCGGTCGGCCCCTATTTCAAGGGGGGCGCCAAGCCGGTGAAGATCTGGGTCAGCCGCAATTACACCCGCGCCGCGCCCGGCGGCACCGGTGCCGCTAAGACGGGCGGCAATTATGCGGCCAGCCTCGTGCCCCAGGCCGAAGGCATCGAGAACGGCTGCGACCAGGTGGTCTTCCTCGACGCGGTCGAGAAGAAATGGGTCGAGGAACTGGGCGGGATGAACCTGTTCTTCGTCTTTGACGACGGGACGGTGATCACGCCTCCGCTGACCGGCACGATCCTGCCCGGCATCACCCGCGACAGCCTTATCCAGCTCCTGCGCGAAGAGGGCCTGCAGGTTCGCGAGGAACCCTACAGCATCGACCAGTGGCGTGCCGATGCCACCAAGGGCCGCCTGCTCGAGACGATGGCCTGCGGCACCGCCGCGGTGGTCACGCCGGTCGGAACCGTGCTCGGCCCCGATGGCGAATTCACGATCGGCAGCGGCGGGATCGGCCAGATGACCAATAAGATCCGCGAGCGGCTGGTCGGCATCCAGAAGGGCACCGTGGACGATAGCCACGGCTGGACGCTCCGCCTCGACTGATCAGAAGCGCGGCCGCACCAGGAAGCGGCGGGTGAAGGTTTCGCTCGGCCGCAGCACGATGATCGCCACGCCTGCGAGCGCAATTGCGCCGCCGATGATCAGGCGTTCGCCGATTGCATCGCCCGTCAGCCATGCACCGAACAGGATCGTCAGGATCGGCGTGAATAACGTCAGGGGCACGATCATGTTTGCATCGAATTCCTGCATCAGCCGGTAATAGGCGGTGTGCGCCCCGACCGACACCACGATACCGGCGAACAGCAGGCAAGCCGCCAGCTTGTAGGGCGAGGTGGCCAGCGAAGCGATCTGTCCGGTTTCGAGCGTGGCCGTCAACGGCAGTAGAACGGCGACCGACGCGACAGCTGCCCATGCCTGCAAGCGGATCGATGGCAGGTCGATACGCTTGACGAACACCGTTCCGAGCGCGCCCACCACGGCGGACAGAAACACCAGCAACAAGCCGGTGCTGGTCTCCATCTGGTTTTCTCCCGCCATGGCGAACAACACGCCGCCAAACGCCAGCCCGATCCCCAGCCCGCGCCGCCAGCGCACGCGCTCGCCGAGGAACAGGATCGCAAACAGGACAGTCATGGGCGCACCGCTCAGGCTGACGACTCCCGCCGCAGAGGGGCTCGCGGTCTCGAGCCCCATGAACAGCAACGCGAAGGACCCGCCGCTGATCGCCAGCCCGACCACCAGTACCTGCCACAATTTCGCGGGCAGTGGTCGCAGCAGTGGCACCAGCACTCCGGCCACGATGACCGAGCGCAGCAGCGCATAGAACAGCGGCGGCGACCCCAGATCGACGATCGCCACCTTGCTGACGACGACGTTAAGCGCCCACACGACGTTGCACAGCATCATCACGAACAGGGCACGCGCGGGCATGTCAGTCGTCCAGCGGCGGCAATGCCGCGGCCAGTTCGGCAAGCCAGGTATCGGCGACCGAATCGCTCGGCGCACGCCAGTCGCCGCGCGGGCTCAGTGCCCCGCCTGCGCTGACCTTGGGCCCATTGGGCAATGCCGAGCGCTTGAACTGGCTGAAACCGAAGAACCGCTTGAGGAATTTTTCCAGCCAGTCCGCGATCGTCTCGAGGTCGTACTGGTTCTTCGCCTCTTCGGGGAAATCGATCGGCCAGAGTCCCGCTTCCGCATCCTTCCATGAATGCCATGCGAGGAAGGCGACATGGCTGGGACGCTGCCCCCAGCGAACCACATGATGCAGGAAAAAGTCGTTCAGCTCGTAGGGACCGATGATCGATTGCGTGCTCTGAATCTGGCCGTCCTCGCCCGCCGGGACCAGTTCCGGGCTGATCTCCGTGTCGAGGATATCTGCCAGAACCGCATCGACGCCTTCGTCAAATTGCGCGGTCTGCGTCGTCCAGCGGATCAGATACTGGATCAGCGTCTTGGGCACACCGGCATTGACCCCGTAATGGCTCATCTGGTCACCCACACCATAGGTGCACCAGCCGAGCGCCAGTTCGCTGAGGTCCCCCGTGCCAATCACCCAGCCACCGTGCTGGCTGGCAAGGCGGAAAAGATAATCGGTGCGCAGACCAGCCTGCACGTTCTCGAAAGTGGTGTCGTAGACCGGTTCGCCATCGGCGAAGGCGTGCCCGATATTCTCCAGCATCAACCGTGCGGTGCCAGTGATATCGATCTCTTCGGCGGCGATGCCGAATGCCTTCATCAGCCGCCAGGCGTTCGACTTGGTATCACTCGAAGTCGCGAAGCCCGGCATGGTGTAGCCGCGGATATCGGTTCGCGGACGGCCCAACCGGTCCATGGCCTTTGCCGCGACGATCAGCGCATGTGTGCTGTCCAGCCCGCCCGAAATTCCGATCGTCAGACATCGGGGATTGGTCGCCTGGATTCGCCGCATCAACGCATCGACCTGGATGTTGAACGCCTCGTAGCAATCCTCGTCCAGCTTGTCCGCGCGGTTGGGGACGAACGGGAACCGGCGGATCGGGCGTTCCAGCCCGATGTCCGCCCCACTGCGCCCGTGCTCGAAACGCACGCTGCGGTACCGATCCTCAGGCCTCCCTGCAGCCTCGGCCGCATCGTTGAAGGTCTGCATGCGCATACGTTCGGCGAGGATCCGCTGTGTATCGATGTCGCAGACGCAGAGCTCGGGCTGGAGATCGAAACGCTGGCTCTCGGCCATCAGGTCGCCCAGTTCGTAGATCATCCCCTGCCCGTCCCAAGCGAGATCGGTGGTGCTTTCGCCATGGCCGCTGGCCGAATAGGCGTAAGCACAAACCGAGCGGCTCGAACTCGCACGGGTCAGCATGTGACGTTCGTCGGATTTGCCGATGACGATGTTGGAGGCCGACAGATTGAGCAGGATCGTCGCGCCCGCCAGAGCGGCCAGCGTACCCGGCGGATTGGGCGACCAGAAATCCTCGCAGATTTCCACACCGAAAACGAAACCCGCGAGATCCGACGCCTCGAACAGCAGATCGGTACCGAAGGGTACTTCGCGGGCTCCGCATTTGATCGTCAGGCCGATGCAATCGCGGCCATGCGCAAACCAGCGTTTCTCATAATATTCGCGGTAATTCGGCAGGAAACTCTTGGGCACGACCCCCAAGACTTCGCCGCGGGCCACCACGACGGCGCAATTGTAGATCCGGCCATTGCGCCGCAGCGGCGCGCCGAACACCAGGACCGGATCGAGCTCGCGCGACACCTCCACGATCCGTGCGATTTCCGCTTCGACCGCATCGAGCAAGGCCACCTGGAGGTGCAGATCGTCCACCGCGTAAGAGGAAAGCGCAAGTTCGGGATAGAGCAGCAGGTCGACATGGCGATCATGCGCGGCTCGCGCGGTTTCGAGTATGCCTTCCGCGTTATGGGCGACATCGGCCGTACGCACTTTGGGCGTGCCGGTCGCCACGCGGACGAACCCATGCGTATGCATGTTGAAAAAAGGATGCGTGTCGCGGCCACTCATGGAGGCAAGGCCTTTCCGGTTATGATCGGCGGGAGCGGGCTCGAGCCAATCCGCTGGTTCGCATACGCCCAAGTCGGCCAGTCGTTTCTGAACCGAAGCGCGCGCGATCTTGCCCTTGGCTTCCCATCCATAGACGGTGCGGCTGGGCCAGGGCTTGGGCTGACCGTATCGCGCACCGAATTGCGCCGCGCTGAGCGGCGGCTGATGCGTTTCACGCCATCGACGGAGTTTATAGCCGGCCAGGTGCATTCAGGCCGGGTATCCTTTTAGGCTACCTCAGGCAAGCGCGGTCTGGCTCTCGCGCCGCATTTCGGTGCGATAGCCGTTGAGGATCGGTCCGCCATGGTGCGTCGCCTGCGCCTGCGTGGCAAAGGCCGAGAGCAACTGGCTGCCGAGCCCGCCACCCGGGTCGGTAAAGGCATCCGCACCCACACCATCGTCTTCGATGGTGAACCGCCAGCCGTCGCCGTTTACGTTGAAGAACACGGCGATCGTGCCCGTCGCGCCTTCGGGAAAGGCGTATTTGCACGCATTGGCGACAGCTTCGTTGAGATAGAGCCCGATCGCCACCGCCTCTTCCGGGGTCAGCACCGCGTCTTCGATCTCGCGGAACAGTGTGACCGAAGGTGGCAGGCTCGCCGCTTCGATCCGGTTCAGCAAGAACTCGAGATAGGGCTTCATCGAGACATTGGGCTCGTCCGATTGTTCGAGCGACAGCGCCGAATAGGCATCGGCGAAGGTCCGCACGCGCCCCACCGCATCGTCGAGCGGAGCATGCAGCTCGGCTTGGGGGATGCGTCGTTTCTGTAGTTCGAGCATGCTCGCGACCAGCGCGAAATTGTTCTTCGTGCGATGCTCGAGCTCGGCCAGCAGCGTCAGGCGACGGTCTGCACGCTCGCGGATTTCGGCCATGGTTGCATGCGCTGCACGGCGGAACCCCTCGGCGAAGACGAGCACGATCAGAGCGCTTGCCGCGTTGAGCGCCACCCTTGCCGGATCGCTTGGCTCAGCGAAAACAAATGCACCGGCAGGCGGCAGGATAAAGAACCACGCCCAGAAGAAACCGACCACCAACGCGACGAGGCCCGCGCGCCAGTGGCCATAAAGCGTGGCCAGCAGGACGGTCGGATAAATCAGCGCGAATGGCCCGGAACCCGGCGCCCACACATCGATCAGCGTGCGCAGGCCAATCATGGCAGCCCCGCACAACCCGCCGAAGACGAGCTGCGCAGCAATCTTGCCCCTACGGCTCAGGAATTGGCGGCTGACATCGAAATTGGCCAATCGATGCATGGTGGGACCCCGTTTACGGAGGAGAAGAGCCCGCCGCTACACCGTTGCAAGGGCGATCACGCGATAGCTCCGCACCATCGACCCTACCCATCTACCCCAGGTTGCGGAAAAGCAAAAGCAGATTGCGCGGGTCGTTCTACGCCGCGAGCAATTCGCGGGCCGTCGGGCTTTCCTGCAGCAAATCGATCAGGGCGCGTTCCTGCCTTGTCAACCAACGGGTTGCGCGTGGCAATCGGACGGACGCCCGCCAATCCTCCTGCCCGTCCAGCAGTTCGAAAACGGCAGGGTGGATATAGCTCTTGCGCGTTACCGCGGGCGTGTTGCCGAGATGGTCGGCCACACATTCGAGCAGGGCTTTCATCGGCAGTGTGCCTTCGCCGTCCAGCAGGCAGGACAGTGCCTTCACGCTGGCGTGCCAGGTGCGAAAATTCTTGGCCGTGAAATCCTGCCCCATGGTCTCGCGCAAATAGGCGTTCACGTCGCTCGACCCGACCGCGTGCCGATCGCCATCCTCGTCGATATAGGCGAACAGGTGCTGGCCGGGCAGGTCCTGCATCTTGCGCACCATGCGCGCAAGGCTTCCATCGGACAGGGTCACTTCGCGCAGTTTCCCACCCTTGCCCTTGTAGCGCAGACGCAGCGTCTTGCCGGTGAGTTCCGCATGCCGTTTGCGCAGGGTCGTCGCGCCAAAGCTCTTGTTGGACTTGGCGTACCCCTCGTTCCCCACCCTCACCGCCCCCAGATCAAGCAGCCGGATAACGCTTGCGATCGCACGCTCACGCGTCAGTTTGCGACCGCGCAGGTCTTCCTCGACACGCTTGCGCACCAATGGCAGCAGGCTCCCGAAGGTGACACAGCTGTCGAACTTTTCGCCTTCGCGCGCGGCGCGGAAATCGGGATGATAGCGATATTGCTTGCGCCCCTTCGCATCGACCCCGGTCGCGAGGATGTGCCCGTTGGGTGCGGGGCAGAACCACGCGTCGGTGTAAGCGGGCGGCAACGCGATCGCATTGAGGCGCCGCTTTTCCTGCGGGTCAGCGATCAGCGCGCCTTCGGGATCGTAATAGGCCCATCCCTTGCCTGCCCCCTTCCGGGTGATACCGGGCAGGTCGTCGTCGACATAGATGAGCTTGGTCATGGTGAAGGCAAGAACCTTGGTCGTGCTGTCACGGTTCCCCACCTTGCGACGAACGGAGGGGTGAACTAGCCCCTGCAGCGAAGGAGAACGAGATGGCTGATCCGACCTACACGCCGCCCGAAGTCTGGACTCACGACGCCGAGAACGGCGGGCGGTTCGCGAGCATCAACCGCCCGACCGCAGGGGCGCGCCAGACTTCGCCATTGCCCGTCGGCGATCATGATTTCCAGCTTTACTCGCTGGCCACGCCCAATGGCGTGAAGGCGACGATCATGTTCGAGGAATTGCTCGAAGCGGGATATTCAGAGGCGGAATACGACGCTTGGACGGTGAACATCTCCGATGGGGACCAGTTCGGTTCGGGCTTCGTCGATCTCAACCCCAATTCAAAGATCCCCACCCTGCTCGACCGCAGCGGCACAGAACCCGTTCGCGTGTTCGAAAGCGGCGCGATCCTGATGCATCTGGCCGAGAAATTCGGCGCCTTCCTGCCGACCGATCACACACGCGCCGAAGTGCTCAGCTGGCTGTTCTGGCAGGTGGGCAGCGCCCCGTTTATCGGCGGCGGCTTCGGTCACTTCTACGCCTACGCGCCCGAGAAGTACGAATATCCGATCAACCGTTACGCGATGGAAACCAAGCGACTGTTCGATGTCGCGGACCAGCGGCTGGCAGAACAGGAATTTCTCGGCGGCAAAAATTACACCATTGCCGATATCGCAACCTTCCCCTGGCTTGCCCCCTTCGTCTTCGGCGGGATCTACGGCGACGCGCAGACCTTCCTCTCGATCCACGAATACGCCAATGTCGAACGCTGGGTGAAGCAGCTTGCCGAGCGCCCCGCAGTTCGCCGCGGCCGGATCGTCAACAAGGCTTGGGGCGAGGACGACGAGCAGCTGCTCGAACGCCACTCGGCGGCCGATTTCGAAGGCAAGACCTTCTGATTTCAGCGTGAGCCGTTCGTCGGCTCGCGCTTGACTCGACCTGGACGCTTCCCTCTCCTTGATGCGAGCGAGGAGAGGGGAAACCGTTGGCAGAACAGGCATCACCCGTCGGGCGGCTGGAAAAGCTCGGCTATGGCGTAGGCGACCTTGCGTCGTCCTTCTATGTCAACTTCTTCAACATCTACCTGCTCTACTTCTTCGTCGAACTGGGCGGCGTCGGCCCTGCGGCGATGGGGCTGATGCTGCTGCTGACCAAGTTCTTCGATGCAATTACCGATCCCGTCATGGGCGCGCTGGGCGACCGAACGCGGAGCCGTTGGGGCCGGTATCGACCCTATTTGCTGTGGGGATCGGTGCCGTTCGGCCTGTGCGGCGCCGCGCTGTTCGCGGCTCCTGATCTATCGCCGGGCAGCATGCTGGTCTGGGCCTATGTGACCTACACACTGACCATGCTGGCCTTCACGGCGACCAATGTGCCCTACGCCGCACTGATGGGGGTGATCTCGCCCAGCGCGGACACGCGGGCATCGGTCGCCGCCTATCGCATGGTCTTCTCCGCTCTCGCGGTAGTGGGCGTTGCCATCGTCGCGACCACGCTGGTACGCGAACTGGGTGCGGGTGACGAACGCCGCGGCATCATGCTGACCATGTTCATCCTCGCGGGGGCAGGCACGCTGGCGTTGCTCGTGGCCTTTGCCTCCAGCCGCGAGCGCATTCCCCCTGCAGCAAACAACGGCCGCGTACGCGACGACCTGATGCTGCTGATTCGCACGCCCGCCTGGATCGCGGTGGCGCTGGCAGCTGTGCTGACCCCCGTGGCGATCGCTTCAAGGGCCGGGAGCGCGCTGTTCTGGTTCCGCTATGTTGCAGGCGATGACGGGCAGCCCATCTTCCTGTTCCTCGACCGGATCGGACTGTTCTATGCAGCCTTCGCGATCGGTCAGTTGCTGGGGGTAGTGTTTGCCGCCGCCTTGGCCCGGCGTTTCGACAAGTCGCGCCTCCTGATTCTGGCAGGGACGATCGAGGTCGCCGCGATCATCGCCTTCCATCTGATGCCGATCGACGCCGTGTGGCCGCAAACGGCGGCGCAGGTCTTCGTCGGCGTCGGATTGGGCATGATGATGATGCTGGCCTATTCCATGTTCACCGATATCGCCGAATATCTGGAATGGTCGACGGGGCGGCAAATGACCGGTCTCGCCGTGTCGGGCGCGGTGTTCGCGATCAAGACCGGCGTCGCCATCGGCGCCGCGCTGCCTGGCCTTCTGTTTGCCATGGCGGGTTTCGAAGCAGGTGCCGTCCAGAGCGAATCCGCCAAATACGGTATCGACCTTGCCTTTGCGATCGTGCCGGCCGCGATGATCGTCCCTGCTGCGGTGGCAATGCTCTTCTACCGGCTCGACCGCGCGACCATCGCGCGTTTCGAGAGCGAACTCGCACAACGTCGGTCGCAATCCGCGATGCCCCCCTTCCCTTCCGCGCCCGAGACGTTATAGGGGCGCGCACCTGCTGGGGTGTAGCCAAGTGGTAAGGCATCGGTTTTTGGTACCGACATTCGCAGGTTCGATCCCTGCCACCCCAGCCAGCTCTCCCACCTTCCAGTTGCAGCCACCAGATTGCTTGCTAGGCATGGCAGCAGGTGGAGCGCTTTTATGACCGGACAGGACCCCGAAACTACGCCCGTAATTATCGGTGTTGGCCAGATCAATGATCGGCCCGAGACGCCGGCCGATGGTCTCGATCCAGTGGGTCTAATGACACGCGCCCTGCGCCGCGCAGATGCAGATGCGGGCGGCGGCGTTTTGGTCGATTGCGATTCCCTTTCCGTGGTTGCCCAACTCGCTTGGCCTCAGATCAATCCGGTGGACGCGAAGGTTGCGAAGGAACTCGGGATCGACCCGGCTCACCGGATGCAGACCGCACTGCCCAATGGCGACAGCCCCATACTGCTCCTGCACGAGGCCGCAAATCGTATTGGTCGCGGAGAAGCGAAAATCTGTGCGATTGCTGGCGGAGAAGCGTTGCGAACAGCCGGCCATCTCGCCGCTTTGAAGAAGCCGGAGGGGGGCGAAAAACCCAACGCGCTTCGCGATGCGAGCCATCGGGTCCGGCATGGTTATCCGCAGAGCTACGGCCTTGTCGTACCCACGGATGTCTATCCGCTT
>Ga0163111_10002487_pt1 | contig 11713 bp, 8 predicted proteins | sample CRUFie1St18metaG_FD_109645 | JGI IMG/M metagenome (GOLD analysis project Ga0163111, IMG submission 109645) | Marine microbial communities from the Costa Rica Dome - CRUD Field 142mm St18 metaG | ecosystem: Environmental > Aquatic > Marine > Oceanic > Photic zone | place: Costa Rica: the Eastern... | reverse complement strand
TGAGTACTACAGTGCCGTAGAGCTCCTCTGCAAGGTTTCGCTGCACCTGGACAACCCGTGGTGCGTCCACCACAAACTGCCCCGACTGATCGACTGCGCGACCAATGCGTACGACCGGCCGGTGGCGCGTCGGTGGCGCCGCGCGCTCTTTATGGTGCGTTGGGCGGTGCGGCTGCCCAAGTGGCGTGCCGCGTTTACCGAGGCCTGGCTGCGCCCTGGTGGCATCGGGGAGCAGCAACTTGCGCAACGCTTTGGCAAGCACGCAGCCTCCCATCACGACAACGTTGCGAGCTGAAATGGACTGGTGTCGCTAATGGCCACGATTGCAAAGACAAGGCGGGCCAAATGAACCATCATGTCGATCATACTCGTTGCCACGTACAAGGGCAAAACGTGGGTCGTGCAAGATGTAGACGGAGAAAGCGACTGGGAAAGCGTCGCGCTGGAGCACATGTCCAACAAAAAGAACAAATTTTCTTTTGATAGATCTAAGGCACTACTCATGGCTCACAACATTCAACGCAAGCAGCCTAGTGAGAAAGGCGTGTGGGAAATTTTTCCCTCTAAGAAGAAGGAAAAGGGGTAAAGTAAGAAAATGGATTGGTGTCAGCCATTGCGTTTTTTTTCTGGAAAGCGCCGTTGGACCCATGCCACCATAACGTTCTTATTTAAACGCGAAGCGCCACTCCGGTGGCAGAGGACGACGCGTAAAGTGCCCGTGATCCGTCCATAGAAAACTTCAGGTCCTTGCTCACGGCCTCGACAAAGGCATTTGTGCGACCCGCGGATGTGGCAGTGTCGCGCTCTGCGGCGGCGTCGGTGTCCGCAGTGGTGGTGCAGAGGAGGCAGCTGTCGTCAATTGGCTTGCCCATTGGCAACGGGTTGACGTCTATGTGCGACGCGAGGTCAATGGGTGCCTCGGACGCGTTGTTGCTGGTGTAGACGTGCGCGACCATCACGCGCTCCGAGTCCGGCTCGCTCGTCGTGAGCGCGTGCCGCGCGCGCCTCGCCTGGCGGTCGAGAAACTGCCACTCTTCGTGCAGCTGAGCGTATTCGTGCTCGCTTGCGCCGTGGGTCTTGGCGCGGGCCGCCTCTGCGTCCCGCTCCATCTCCTCGCACCGCATGGTGGCCGGGCAGCACGCAACGATCGACTCCTCTCCCGCGGAGCTTGCCCCAAATAGCTGGTTCAATTGGTCTTGCACGGCCTCGGGTGTGGGCCTGTAAGTGGGCGGCTGTCCCGGGTGACTGTAATTGGGCCTGTAGGTGGGCGGCGCCCGTGCCAACGGGCGCGGACCTGGCGCCCACGGAAAGGGTGGCATCTTGGCCCTCTCCTCAAACACTGCAAAGTGCGTCACGGTGTATTCGCTGTTTACTTCATTTGGCTTGTCCTCGTACCGTATCGTCGGTTTGTAGTCCTCAATGTCGCCCACACCGTCCCAGTCAGTTTCGACAATGCCCACCCGACCCGAATCATAATCAATGACGTAATCGCCCTTTTTGATATCCTCCTCCTTCTTGAAGAGGTTGATGTTCTCCATGAAGTAGGTTTCCACCTGCGCTTTGATGACGTCCTCTGCCAAAGTGCCAGTGGTGGCGTCCATGCGCGCGGCCGCGAGCTTCTCGTCGAGCGTGTCGATGAGGCTGTCGGTCTGCGCGATCTCGAGCTGCGATGCCTCCACTTTCTGCTGGAGCTCGGTGGCCTCCAACTCCCACGTCTCCGCACGCTCGTTGGCCTCGCCCACCTCGGCCTCGGCGGCCTCAAGAAGCGTGTTCTTTTCCTCAAGCTCCTGCTCCATCTGGGCGTGCTTGTCCAGGAGGGAGCTGTGCTGGAGCGACAGGCTGGTGAACTTACCCTTCAGATCGGAGAGCTCGCTGTCGATGTTCGACTTGTCATTCTCGACGTCGACGTCGCCATCGACACCGACGCCGTCGCCGAGCGCCCGCGCTGTGCTGGCCACGGTTGCCTCGGCCTCGGCGAGCGACGCCTCCAGCTGGGCGCGCGTGGCCACGAGCTTCTCGTTTTCCTCCTGCAGCTCAAGCACCTTAGCGTTTAGCAGCTTGGCATTGTGCTTAAAGTCCTCTCGGGGCACCGCCTCGGCCTCGGCAAGCGCCGCCTGGGTCGCCTCGAGCTTCCTGGTTAGGCTTGCGTACTTGGCATGGAACTGCGCACGCTCGGTGGTGAGCGCCTTGTTGCCACGAATGACGCTCTCGGACGTGGAGGCGAGGTTGGCAGTCGTCTGCGCGAGCCGCTCGTTCAGTGACACAATTTGTGCCTTGAGGCGCATCACGTCGTTGCCACTGTCCGAGAGTAGGCCGATGGGCTTCGTGCTCGTTGCCATCGGCTGGCTGTTTGCCTGCTGCTGATGCTGCTGCAGAATCTTGTGCTGCATTTGGATGGGTGTGGTAGTGGGCATAAGACCCGTGAACGTGAACTTGCCATCCTTCGGTGGTGGTGCACCAACGGGAACCCTGCCCTCCACCGGCGTGTGCGGCCGCATCTGCGGCGCCACAAGGGACGATGGCGGCGAGTTTTGTTGCTGCTGTGGCGCCAACGGCAGCATCGGTGCGCTCACGGAATCGGTTGAAGGGTTGAGGGTAGGAAACCTCTCGATGGGCAACGCGGCTGGGCTGCGAATGGCTTGCGACGCTTGAGACTCAAAAAACTGGCGCAGGCTAAATTTGGAACTCTCCTGTACCAACTCTTGCGCCGGCCGCAGCGACATGTGGGTTCTTTGCCAGCCACCCCTTTCTCTCCTATACTCACACGTTGGGTTGCACCCAGTTATGTTTTTGATTACTTGCGGGGTAGCTCCACCTCGATCACAATGTACCGGCCGAGTTCCTCGCCGCTTGCATCCGTGGCCAGGCCCTTTATCGCGGTGTCCAGTCCGTAAATCTCGCCGCGCAAATTCGGAGTGGCCTTCATCACCTCAGACAGGTCGGAGAGCGCGTGCGCGTTGCCCACCAGGCTTGCAAAGGACACGATGGCCTGGTGTGGGAAGCCGTCGTACTCGGACTTGCCCTCCTCGTGGAAGAAGGCGTCGAGGTCGCGCAGCGTCTTCATGTTCGCGTGGAAAATTTCCGAGTTTGCGGAGATGGGGGTGCCGCGCATCGGCAGCGTGTTGCTCAGCGCCTCGGCGTGCGCCTCGTCGATGAGCGCGCCGTCCTCCGTGCCGGCGGTCCACAGCGGCACGAGCGCAAAGTTGCCCGTCGCGAGATCTTTGGGGCTCGAGCCGGTGCCGACGACGTCGCCCGCCGGTGACACCTGCACGTGCCGCACGTGGCAGCACGCGGCATTCATGCTGCGCAGCGGGCCGCTTGTCATGAGCCCGTGCTTGAGCGAAAAGGATTGCTCCACCATCGCGTTGTAAAAGGCGTGCTCCCCCGTCTCGCACACGTCGAGCGTCTTGAACACCCGCAAAATGTTGGGAGAGAACGCATCGAGAGAGCGCTTCGCGTCGATGAAGTCGATCTTGCGCTCCTCGCGCTTCGCCTCGTCGTGCTCGTACAGTTGCGACGAGGCAAAGGTGGTGCCCTCAATGGCGAGCGGCTGCGGCCCCGTTGCCATCGAGGCCACGTGCATCTGGCGCGCCACGTCGTGCGACGCGAGCATCCGACGCTCGTCACTCGGCATCTCGTCGAGCAGCCACTCGGGGTAAAGCTCCTCCCACTGTGCAGTGGCCACCGCCCTCTGAAACTGCGGATCTACCACATACTTGCCGTTGATCTTTGCGCGTGCGCCGCGCGCCATTGCCATGCCAAAGCTTACCTTGGGCAACGCCGTAATGATTGCGTGCCCCGCGATGCTTTTCTTGCTCGCGTCGGCAGCGTCGGCATGCCCCGCGTTTGCCGCGAGGACCGTCATGCCGTGCACGTAGTGGGCGCCGATGGAATTTGCCACGGCGCGCAGGTTGGGGTAGGCGCTCATGTCCGTGCCTGAGGTCTTTAGGTCCCACGCCTGCGCGATGAACTGATTTGCCAGGCTAGCCTGCCCGTCGCAGTCGTCCGCCAGTCGACCGAAGTCCACGTTGGCCTGCACGGGCCACGACTCGCTCTGAAACATCTTGAGGCCCTCGGGCGTGTCGGCGGGTGTGCCGTCGACGCGGTACGTCATCGCCCACGCCGCCGTCGCCGAGAGTCCGGTGGCGATCGCCTGGCTATACTTGCCGGTCGCCTTGAGCGAGGGAACGGCCAGGTCAGCGAGCATCTGCGTGTGCGTGTGCGGAAGCTCCTGCGCAAGCGTTGCCGCGAGCACGGCTTCCGCCACCTCGGGAAGCACCGGCGCAGGCGTGTCGTTTGCCGCCGCCGCGAGAGAGTAACCGCTCATGTCAAAGCCTGCGTCGCGCTCGGCCACAACGCTCTTGTGCAGGTTGGGCTCCGGCGCGAAGACGGCGTCTTTAGTCATCTGCCATGCGCGGTCGTAGATGGACTTGATCACGGGCTGCACCTTGGCGAGGCGCTCCGCCTGCGCAGTTGGCGTGAAAAAGATGGCCGACACCTCCGTCTCCGTGCCATCTTTGCCCACGCGGATGATCTGAGGCGCGCACACGCCGAGTGTGGCGTTGATCGACTCCCAGTTTGGGTACCGGATTGGGATTTGCGTGAACGCCACGTTGGGTCGCGGCGCCTTGCCCGTGACGCTTTCCCCGGCCACCACCTTTGTGGCATCCACCGTGCTGAAGAGGTCGAGCAGCTTCACGCTCGCCGTGCCCGCAAGCGTCGAAACGAGCGTGCCGTTGATCGCCGCCGCCGTGCGCGTCGAGACCACGTTGAGGCGCGTGCGATCGCTGAGTAGCACGTGCGGTCCCACATTGTTGCCGATCTGCATGCGTCCATTGGTCTCGGCGTGGAAGGTGGCGAGCGAGGTGTTCAGTAGCTTGGAAGGCACTGGCAGGTCGATCGTCTGGTTGGTGTCGGTGAGCAGAAAGGTCGCGTGCGCGTCCGAGTGTGAGAGCGCAAGGCTCGTGTTGCCACGCGCCGCCGCGCCGCCGAGCGTGCCACCCTTGGCCAGAAACTGCTTGGCGAGGTCCACCTCACTCTTCTGCGCTGAGAAGCGCAGCACATAGGTGGCGCCGCCACCGTCGCCCAGAGTGGCGGTGGCGCGCCGACCCGTTGTCGCAGGCGTAGCGTCCATGCGATTGACTTTCTTACTCTGAGACCATCGGAAGCGATACATATCTGCAAGACCACCGTTCATTTCCACTGACGCGAAATGCAGGTCCCCGATTACTTTCTACAGAAAGGGGGGATCATCACTTTTCGAGCACCTCCAAAGTGCTCGAAAGGTATGTGGCGCTGGCCTCGAAAATTTTAATGCATTAGATCTTCGGGGAGATTGCTGCTAACAGTAATCGGGGAGATCCCCGATTTCTCCCCGAAGATCTAATGCATTAAAATTTTTGAGGTCAGTGCCACATACCTTTCGAGCACTTCGGAGGTGCTCGAAAAGTAGTGATCCCTTTCTGTAGAAAGTAATAGGTGTCCCCGATTTCAGCACACAAAATGTGGGATTACCTCAGGGTGGAGCATCTTCCTGCTGAAATCGGGGACACCTATTACTTTCTACAGAAAGGGATCATCACTTTTCGAGCACCTCCGAAGTGCTCGAAAGGTATGTGGCGCTGGCCTCAAAAATTTTAATGCATTAGATCTTCGGGGAGAAATCGGGGATCTCCCCGATTACTGTTAGCAGCAATCTCCCCGAATATCTAATGCATTAAAATTTTCGAGGCCAGCGCCGCATACCTTTCGAGCACTTTGGAGGTGCTCGAAAAGTGATGATCCCTTTCTACATTAACTTTGTCGCGAATAAAATGCCATTTATTTCTTGGGGGTCGCGTAAAATTGGTTCCATTTTTTGAACCCGTCGGGGTTGCAACTTTTGCGCGCAAGGAGGGGGGTGTTATTAAAGCCAGCCAAAGGCGCCTCTTCGGCTTCGCGGGGCGCGCTAAAAATTCCTTTTTTGTCGGCGCCGTAGTGTGCACGCCTGCCTCGCTCACACCATGCCCGTTGAATGCCATGCCGACGATTTGAACGAGCCCATGCTCATGGAGAACGCATCGCGTTTCGTGATCTTTCCAATCAAGCACCACGACTTGTGGCTCATGTTCAAGAAGGCGCAGGCGTCCTTCTGGACTGCGGAAGAGATCGACCTCGCACACGACATGAACGATTGGGAGGGCCTGAACAGCGACGAGCAGTTTTTCATTAAGCACATCCTCGCCTTCTTTGCCGCGTCAGACGGCATCGTCAACGAGAACCTCGTCGAGCGCTTCTGCTCCGAGGTGCAGTACCCTGAGGCTCGCTTCTTCTACGGGTTTCAGATCATGATTGAGAACGTGCACAGCGAGACGTACTCGCTGCTCATCGACACCTACGTCAAGGACAAGGCGGAGAAGATGCACCTCTTCAACGCCTTGGAGACGGTGCCATGTGTGCGCAAGAAGGCCGACTGGGCGCTGCGATGGATCGAGGAGTCGTCGCGCTTTGCCGAACGACTCGTGGCCTTTGCCGTCGTGGAGGGCATTTTCTTCAGCGGAAGCTTTTGTGCCATCTTTTGGCTCAAGAAGCGCGGGCTCATGCCCGGGCTCACGTTTAGCAACGAGCTCATCTCGCGCGACGAGGGCATGCACTGCGACTTTGCCTGCATGCTGTACGGGATGCTCGAGAAGAAGCTCACGGATGCCGAGTTGCACACCATCATTGGCGAGGCGGTTGGGTACGAGAAGGAATTCGTGTGCGAAGCGCTCCCGGTGGATTTGATCGGCATGAACTCCAAGCTGATGGCCCAGTACATTGAGTTTTGTGCCGACCGATTGCTCGTGGCGCTCGACGCACCCAAGCTATACAATGCGACCAACCCCTTTGACTGGATGGAGCTGATCAGTCTGCAGGGCAAGACCAACTTCTTTGAGCGGCGCGTGTCCGAGTACCAGAAGGCCGGCGTGATGTCGAGCGTATCCAAAAACGACAGCACCAACGACATTATGAATACCAACGAGTTCTCGCTTGAGGCGGACTTTTAGACTTGTGTGTATCGCGTGATGCGTCGTGATTAAAACGCGCGTCTTATAGACCGCTCACGCACGCCGCGCACGATAAGTGCGCGGCGTGTGCGCGTCTTAAGAATTCGGCATGATAACCGCGTGGGGTTGTAGTGTTTGTTAAAATAAAGATGCTGCCTTCGCTCGCGTGCCTGGCACCCACGTCGTCGCCATGGGGGCGCCCTCTCGCGGGCATGAGCGACTTGCAGTTGAGATACGCCATCAAAAAAGCGGTCAGGGAGGCACAAGCACTCATGGCGAAGCGTAAACATCGAGATCAAATGAGCCACGATGCGCTCCAACGCTACATGGACTACATGGACTCGTTGGATGGCACCCAGAAGGACTACAGGGCCAAGATGGATGCGCTGAAGGCCGAGTGGGATGCGGCAAAGCAGCGGCACAACGAGGTGGAAAGGGCCGTTGACGACACAATACAACAGGTTTTAGAACTGCGCCAAGAACTGGAGGAGCGCGGGTTGGCGGAGTTGTAGATTGTGTTGGCTAGCTGGCGCTGGACTCCACCCGATTCCATTAAAAACGGTTGTTACTTGGCGACGCAATGAATATGTGCTCGTTCTGCATAAGTGTGCAACTTGTGCGCGTCAGGAAGAGTGGGCGCACCATCCTACCATGTCGACCATGTCCGTAAAGGAAGATGACGATGTTGCCGACGTGATGGCAGATTTGACACTTCATCCGGTAGGGAACAACCTGTTGGATTTGTCAGACGATTTGCTGGAACGCATTGCCGCATTACTGATTGGTGATCACGGGCATCTCAGGTGCAGCACGATCGACGAGCTGTGTACCCATTTGAAGAGGATAAACAAAGGCAGTGCTCTGAGCAATGCTTGCGCTTCGGCACACTTTTGGCGCTTGGCATACCGGTTGCTTCTCAATCTGCCTTTGGACGATGCGCTTGACCCGAGGCGGCGGAGTCCCGCGTTTTATGCGCTTCCCCCGCATCGGCGCTTCAACCACGCAATGTACTTTGAAGTGAAAGACCAAGAAAGGAGCTCAACCAACACTGCGAATTATGGCAATGGTCCCGTCGTGATGGACAAGTGGGAGTTCGCTTTTCGGAAAGAGTGCAACCGCGTGCTCAACAGCAACACTCTGCGCGGTGCCGTGACTTGGTGTAAAGAGCATGGGACATGGAGGCATCCACGCTACGGCTATGTGGGGAATTGGCGAGTGGGTCACGTTACTAACTTCAGCAACACCTTCCAAAACCTGAACGTGTCCAACGTCAACCTGGAGTTTTGGGACACCTCAAGTGCAAGGCAAATGACGGGAATGTTTCAGACGGCGGCGCGGACGGAAGGAGCGGGGGTTGTGCAACCGTCGCACGCTGCACAGGGGTTGGAGCAATGGGACGTGTCCGGTGTGCTCGAGACAGACTTCATGTTTGCCAACACGGCATGCTTTACTGGTATGAACAACTTTAATCAGGACCTCTCGCAGTGGGACGTGTCGAGCGTGACTAACATGAACCACATGTTTTGTGGCTGCGCGGAGTTCGACGCGGACATCTCGCGCTGGAACACCGCACGCGTGCGCGACATGAGTGGCATGTTCCACAACTGCAAACGGTTCCGAGCAAACCTCTCGCACTGGAACGTTGAACAGGTGACCGCTTTTGAGAACATGTTCAATGGATGCGTGGCTTTTGGTGCAGACCTATCCCACTGGAAACTCACCAAGTATCTGACCGCGTGGCTTTTCAACGGCGTTTGGTTTGGTATTTTGCGCGGCATTTGGCGTGGGCGCGAAACCGTCGCGCAGCAAGTCCTAAACACCGAGCGCGTGCGCGAGCGATGGTCCCACGAGACCGGCCTGATGGACCTCAACTACCTGCAGCAGTATTTGCCCCTCTCGTTGCACGAGCGAACGCACCACGTGGCCCTGCACACATTGCCACCGCTACCACCGCAACCACCGTTGTGAGAGTGTGTCACGTGTAACCTTGCAACTATTAAGTAATGCATGAGCACGTCCAAAGTTGATTCACGTGTCATGACCAGCGTCTTGACACTCAGCCAGATCAATATTAAAACGCTGGATGAGACGCTTCAGGCCATGTATAATGGTGCCCCGCCGCCGATCCCGGGTGCGCCGCAAACCTACCCGTTGACGCCCGAGGAGTGCGAGGATGAGCCACCGCCCGCGAAGGCATACAGCGGGGGGGACTTCCTGCTGAGCAGCCTGCCACCGGATCTGCTCAAGGAGCTCTACGCGTACATCGCGCTGCCGTTTGTCGCACGGCTCGTGTGCCGTGCGATGCGTGACGCGCACCCCGAGCGCACCGAGGTCGTACTCAGCCACATCGTGAAGTCGCAGTGGACCTTCATGTGGGCGTATCGCGTGGGGTGTCCCTTTGAGTGGAGTGTCGAGCTGTCCGCAAAGATGGCGCGGCACGGTGCGATGGGCTCGCTCCGGTGGGCGCACATGAACGGCATGCCGCGGGACAGGGAGACGTGCTGCAGGGCGGCCAAGTACGGGAAGCTGGAGACTCTGAAGCTTGCCAGCGCCACCGGGTGTCCTGTCATAACGGATCAAGTCGCCAAGGGCGCCGCTTCTGGTGGGCACCTCCACGTGCTGGAGTGGCTGCACCTCCACTACACCGTCGAGTGGAACGAGTGGACGACCATCGCCGCGGCGCGCCAAGGCCAGCTCGCGGCACTCCAGTGGCTTCGGGAGAAGGGCTGCAAGTGGAATTCGTGGTGCATCGTCAACGCTGCGATCGGCGGCCACCTGCACGTGATCGAGTGGGCGCACGCCAACGGGTGCCGGCTGAGCCGGGAGGCGATGGCGTGGGCGGCGCGCAACGGCCACATGCACGTGGTCACGTGGCTGCGCCGTAACGGGTGCAACTGGAACGAGAAGGCGTGTATGTGGGCGGCCAAGAACGGCCACTTTGAGGTGTTGGAGTGGCTGCGCGTCGGCTACGACGCGGCGTGGCCGTGCCCGTGGTGCGCCGAGACATGCTGGGCGGCGGCGTCGGGTGGGCACCTGGAGATCCTGCAGTGGTGCATGGAGCACGGCTGCCCCGCGGTGTGGACGACGTGGGCCGGAGCGGCGCTCGCGGGGCACGTGCACGTGCTGCGCTGGCTGCATCGCCGGGGGTGGAAGCGGCAAAGCGTGACGAAGGACGACGCGGTCGCAACGGTTGGCCGCGGCAAGTGCCACGTGGACACGCTGCGGTGGATGAAGACGATGGATCGATGGGACCGCGTGCGCGCGTGGGTGATGTCGCGTAAGAGTGCCGTGCTGTGACATTCTCCTTCCATTTGTTTATGGTTTGCGACTTGTAACGATAGACCCACGCAACTCGCATCTGCAACCGCCCAAAAAGCTGATCGCGCAGAACCGTGATGGCACCCATAGTCAAGATCTCGTTCCAGATATTAAACGTGGATGCCTCCGTGTCACTCAAGTCCGTTGTGCTTGAAAATCGGGACATCGGCCTGGTCATGTGCGAGTCACTCGACAACATGACCATCCTCAAGCTGCGCGCCACCTGCAAGGCCGGGCGCACGATTACCAGCGAGGTCTTCTGCCCTGTCAAGGCTTACAAACGCGTGGGCTTCTGGCTAGGCTATGGAAACACCGACCTGTTTCTATCCAAGCTCGTGGAGGAGGGCGAACTGCGCCTCCTAAAGCACGCGCACCAGATCGCGCACGACTCGGATAAGTGGGACGGAAGCCGTGTCGTCTGGGGAAGAAAGGTCCTCATCGCTGCGGCAACGAGTGAACGCATCGACATCCTCGATTGGATGCACAACCACGCCGAACCCAAGATCAAGATGGATCACAAGCCTACCGGACTCGGCTTGTCGACGACCGCGGCGGCGCGCGCGGGCCACCTCGAGACGCTCAAGTGGATGCGCAAGCAGCAGCCACCGTTCGAATGGAACGGGTGTCTCTACAGCGAGGCGTCCCGCTGCGGCCATCTGCACGTGCTCGAGTGGGCCTACGCGCAGACGCCGCGCTGCCCCATCAAAGGCAGCGAGCTGGACCCGGAGTATCACAACGCGATCGGAATCGTCTGGCACCTCGACTGCCATCGCCGGCAAACCGATCGGATGCGGCTGTGCAGCCACCATCAGCACGAGATGAAGGCGCGAGACGAGGAATACGCGAAGATTGTGGCCGCTGCGCAGCCGGTCTTGGACTGGATCCGTCCGCTTCTGCCGGCACGCCGCCTCTCCCAGCTCGACCGCCTCAAAAGCGACGCGCCGCTCGTAGCGTGGACCGACAAGGGGTTTGTTAACATCGCCTAGAGTGTGTGTGTGTTGTGAAACAAGAAAATGCGCGCACAGTGACGCGTTACCCCACCCCACTTACTCACTCCTGCATACTAAGTTGGTGTTCCTCCTCTTCCATCTCCTTCTCCACCGCAGCCTGCAGCAACCCCTTGATGTCCTTGACCATGTACGCCACGAGCACGTCCTTGTCCTGCACGCCGTAGTCCTGTAGCGGCCTGTCGCGCTGCCACAGGACGGTCTTGGGCATCTTAACAAAGCGCCACGCATCTCTGGACGGACCGTTCATATGCTCCAGCCACGTCTTTTCGACGTCGGACACGGTTGACTTGAGGTTGACCCAAGCCCAGACACGCTGCGTGCCTTCAGTGTCGCCGCGCGCCCGCATGAAGATCTCGATTT
>Ga0163111_10002486_pt1 | contig 11713 bp, 12 predicted proteins | sample CRUFie1St18metaG_FD_109645 | JGI IMG/M metagenome (GOLD analysis project Ga0163111, IMG submission 109645) | Marine microbial communities from the Costa Rica Dome - CRUD Field 142mm St18 metaG | ecosystem: Environmental > Aquatic > Marine > Oceanic > Photic zone | place: Costa Rica: the Eastern... | reverse complement strand
CACCGATCAAATCATCCTCATCAGTTTCAATACTAATATTCACTCTTATTGCCTCTCTTTTAAGATTAGCACATACTTGTTCTACCATTGTAGTCTTACCATTACCTGATAAGCCTGAAATGAATATTGGATAAAACAAGTTGCCTTGTAAAACTTTTTTCAAGTCTTTGTAGAAACCAAATGGAACGAATGTTTCGTCTTTGTTTGGAATCAAATTGTCAACTTCAATTTGTAGTTTAGCCTGAACCACATATTCTGGATTCTTTGTTTCAACTACTTCAAGTGGAGTTGCCACGGGTTGTGGTGTAACTGGAGCTACTGCCTGTCCACCAAACATAGTAGCAAGATTGTAAACACCTCTGTCTACTTTAAGATCTTTTCTACCATTTACTAACCAAGCTGGGAAGCCTAGTCCTAACTCTGTAGCAGCATCTATTATCTGTCTACGAGTAAACACACCTGTTCCATTATCTAGACCTTCTAGTTTTTGGATTAGGTTTTCTCTATCTATCATTTTCATATTAAAGTCCTCACTTTTTTAATTAATTATACCGTTATTATGCACTCTGGCGAACCAAGAGTCAAGCATTTTTTCAAAAGAATCACGCTACTAACTCTATGATTTGATTAAGGAAAGTTCTTTGGTTGTTCTTTCCTTTGTTAAAGTTTCTAAAACCTCTAAGTAAATCACCTTTTTTGTTGGATTTTACTTCTAGATCTGTGTCCTTAATTTGTAAAGAGTCCTTACCTTTAATAAGGAACCTAGCATCGTAACCTTCTTTGTCATTGACAATGTGGAACTTATTCTTAAGAATTTGTTTCCATTGTTCATCTTCAAAGTGGAAGTAACCTTTTGTGTAAGCTCCAGCCTCTCTTTCAAAGTCATATCTTTTACCACTTTCTAAAATGTAGAAGTTAATCATTGTAGAGCCTGTTTTTCTCTTGTAGTATTCTAACAATGTCAATGTAATGCCATTTCTATTACTACCACCAGATGTAACTGTAGATGCTCCGTCTTGGATAACAACGCTACTACTATCATAACCACCAGCAGTCATAGTGCTTTCACCTTTTTTGTAACTGATACCGTCTGTTGCACCACCATCTGTTAGGAATATGCTAGTAAGTTTTTCTACATTGTAAGCCTTCTGGAATCTCTCTGCAATTTTTACACCAGCCATTACAGCAAAGTTAAGAGGTGTGCCTCCTAATCTAAAGTGTTCATTGTGGCAGTAACCAAAATAATCTTCAACCTGGTTGTAATATTTGTAAGGGTGAAATGTAATCTTGATAAGTTGTAAGTAAGCCATTGCATTGTTCCAATCCATCTTGTTAGCTTTGGAACTTAGAATGTGGACCATTGAATCGTAACAGCTAAGTAACGCATGTCCTTCTTGTATTTCTTGTCTAGGTTTGTTCTCTGAATCTTTGAAACTAGGTGTTGAACTAAAGCCATACACATCAAAAGGAATGTTGACCCTTCTGCAGAACATTGCCATTGTTTCCATTTGTTGTAGGGTGCCTAAGAAGTTTCTGTGCATACTTCCTGACATATCTAAATACATTAGGATACCATGGTTCTTACCATTAGGAACAATTTGTGTCTGTTGGAAAATATCTTCTGTCAACTTGTAAGCCCAAAGTTTGTCCTCATTCAGTTTACCTGTTTTAGAAATTCTAGATTTCTTGAAACCTGTAGCTGCTTTTCTAAGTTCAAACTGTTGAGCCATAGCGTTGATAATTGGTTGATTTTTTCTTTGATACTCTTTCCACAATTCTTGACCAAGTGCTGGAAGTTCATCATTCTTTAGTTCTGTGTCGTCCCAATACCCATCACTGTCTTTGTCAATTCTGTGTATCTCACCTAAGTTATTCCAATCATATAGTTCGTTCATTGGAACTATAACATCTGAAACGTCAATGTTGTTGAAAGGTTTGAGGTAAACTCTTTGTCTAGCATCACCATCAACAAGACCTTTTTCATTTTGTCTGTAGTTGGCATCTGTAATAGATTGTCCTTCGTTTTCTAAGAACTTTTGTATCTCATCTAGTCTAGATTTTATTTCTTCGTCTTCTTGTTTAGTTGACTCGTCTTGTCTTTCTTCATTAGCAATCTTCTCTTCACGTTCGTGCCAATCTTCTCTCATCTCACGAGTTGAACCGTCCCAAGATTTTTCTTTGTGTTCGTCTACACCATCTTCGTTCTCGAATTGTTTCTCATCAAAGTATTCGTCATTGTCATACTCTTCATCGCTACGTTTCTCATAGAACTCATCTCTCATCTCACGACGTTTTTCATATTCTTTATCGTAAGATTCTTGAGCGTCATCTTTTTCTTTCTGAATTTTTTCTAGAGCTTGTTGTCTATTTTGTTTACGTTCTTCTTGTTCTTGAGAACCTTCAGGAGTAAATCTGTGAGGCATCAATTTTTCTAGTAACTCTTCATACTGTTCTTTTTTGTCTTGCCTTTCTGTCTGATGATTCTTGTATAGTTCGTCAGCTAGTTTTTCAACTTCTGCCCAAGTATCTGCCTTGCCTATTCTTTCAACTAGATCTTTTTCAAAACCGTCTGCAAATTCAACACCTAGTAAGTGTCCTATTTTGTAATGTAAGTTGACTCTATCAACAAGTGGTAAGTCTTGAATGTCTAAATCTTGGACACCAAAAAAGTCTTTGTCAAATAATTCTTTGTAACCTTTGTAGAAGGACTTAACAAGACCAGGATATCTAGCCTTAACTTTTCTTTCAATACGAACATCTTCTACAACATTTAAGAATGCTTTCTTTTGTGGATTATCTATAACTGTTTCATGCCATCCAGCCTCTGGAGTTTCATGTGCATGTCCTACTTCATGTCCTATAAGTAAATCATATAGGTCTTTGGACATCTCATTCCATACTGGAAGATAAAGTTTACGATTTTTTACATCAAAAGCTGCTGTTTCCATAGTAGCATCATGTATCACATCAATATTTTCTGTGGCTAAACATTTTGCTAGTATAGATTGTTGTTGTATTTGGTTCATATCTAATAAAGTCCTTACTTTTTATTAATTATGCTTGTATTATGCACTCTGAGGAACCAAATGTCAAGCCCTCAGAGTGAAATAATTGAAATCTTTTTACTATTTATTTCAACGAGTTAGGTTAAAGCTCAAAGTAATTGTTCTTCCACCAGCTCCATAGCCAGGTAAAATCTCGAATTCTTTGTCTAATAAATCGCTGATCATTAGTGATAGACGGCTATTGGCATTGACCCAATAACCAAAGTTAATTTGGACGGTATTTACATCATCAATAGGAGAGCCGTCAAAATCATTACCTCTGTCCCATTGTCCTACCCAAGATATAGTATAGTCAAATTCATCATTACCATCAAAGTAAGATAGTTTTGCCTTCTTTCTAGGTATTCTTATTTTATCTGAATCTTGATATACTAAAAGATATCCAAAGTTGCCATGATCTGTCATAACATAGTCATCTAATTTTATACCTTTTGAGGAGTATTCTCCTGTATTGATATACTGATTGCCTGAGAAGTCATACTCTATACCTTCACTAAATTCATAATACCATACACTTAGATAATCATAGCCTACTTCAATACCCTTACCTTTTTCAGGATTTATATTAGGGTTTGAGAATGTAAACTCTCCACCATATCTTTCAAACAGATTAGGTTTCCTAAAACTATTAGCTGCAACAATTCTAAACAAACCACTTTCATATCCAAGTCTGAAAACATTTTCATCCTCTTCAAATCTATATCCTATACCTATGTTAGAAAAATCTTCTAAAGGAATAGTGTAGTTTAAATATCCTGCTAGATGTTCGTCCCAATTAGCTCCATATTCTTCTCGGTTACCTTGTAAGCCTATAACTAAATTATCATAAACTTCTCCATTAACATCAAGAAAATATCTTTCACTAACTGCTGCCCAAGTTTCAACTCCTTCTGTATAGAACTTAGCATCATTCCTAGTATAACCTATTGTAATCCAATCTCCACGAAGTGAAACATCATGTTTCTGTCCTTCTTGATTACATACATTTACTTCATTGAAAGAAGAGTCCCAACAACCATCATAGTCATAATCATAATCTTGACCAGAGTAATTTAGTTTCCAATTTTCACTGAAGTCTATTGCAGTTTTAACAGTTGTATTTTCAAACCAATCTGTTTCTGTGTTATTAGTTTTTACTGAACCATTGGAGCCTCTGTATTTTGCTACTTGTAAAAAGTCATTACCACCTGTTATGTAGTAAATATCATTACCTAGTTTTGTAAATACATTCTTGCCATCAAACTGATCTTCTATAAGTATTGTTCCTCCCATAGAAGAACTACCATATAAAGAACTGTTAGGTCCAGATATAATTGTGTAAGACTGAAACATAGGAAGTTCTGTTCCAAAATCATACCAGCCATTGCCAGCATCATTAACAGGTATTCCATTTCTATAAACTGCTGTATGTTTTACATCAGTTCCGTTCATAGTCATACCTACAAAGCCTCCTAAACCGCCTGGTTGGAAAACTCTTGTAGCATCTAAGGCTTCTATTGCAGATGCCTCATATTCAGGATCGTTGTATGTATATGTGACCTTGCTACCTACAACAATTACCTCTTCAACGTCTGACCCGTAAGCCCAAGACGCGCTAAATAAAAGTATGGCAAATGCCACACAATTCATAATACTCTTCATATCACTCCTTAATTTGTATTATCTATTGTCGCGAATCCAAGCTTGTTCATGTTCTGACCAATGCCATTCACCTAAATACAAGCTATCCCTACGAGGATCAAAGTCTCTCTTGTTAGGAACATATATTGTATCCATTGGTATTTGGCAATACTGAACATGTCTATTGCTAGGATATACTCTTACAGAACTTGCACTGTAAGGTATTCTAGGATTGCTTGGATATACAACCACCGTATCTCTGTTACTGTTTTTCTCAATTTCAGAACCGATGATTCCGCCAATGATTAATCCTGCTACTACGTCTTTTGTATCTGCTGCGTCTACACGCGCTGAATAAAAAACTATTCCTAGGATAATCAATACTGATATAATAATTTTATTTTTCATACCATAATAGTAAATGTTATAGAACCAGACTTCAACCTTTTTTCTTAGGTTTTGGTCCTTTAGATTTTTCTGCTTTCTTGTTACGTTCTTCTAAACGTTTTTTAACTTCTGCAGGATTCATCCAAAGATCTTTTCCATCTACTATCTCCTTTATTTCTTGTGGGGATAAGAAATTTTTATATACAGAATTAAATAGGTGTCTAGCCCATTTATCATCTGCCGTTACTGATGCCAACTGCTCACTACCTTTTCCCCAATTACCAGAGCTATATGTGTGGAACATAAAATGACTATGTTCTGATATTTCACATACATCTGCTGATAAAAAGATTAACGTTGCTGCTGACATACACATACCTTCAACCGAGGCTACGATTGTTGCTGGACTTTCTGTCATGCTTCGTAATAATTGTATTACTGTAAACATGTCACCACCACCTGAATTAATATGAACTACAATAGCATCGTTCTCAGTTGCTGTTCTCATAATCTGGTTCCAGTCTTGGTATTGTTTTGCTTCTTCTATATGACCTGTTAAATAAAAGTCAAACATCCTAGCAACGGGCTTTTCATACACGTTGCTAAGATTATTTTGTGGTTGGTTTGGTTTAGATTCGCTCATAGTATCTTGTTACTGCCTTTATCTTTTCAATCTGTTTATCAATGATAGCCGTTCTATTAGGCCAATGTATATATTCCTTTTCAGGATTCTTTTGTAAATTGTAAAGTAAAGGGAGGACAAGATCCTCTACATCACGAAGTTTTGTTGCCACGTCAGATTCAATTAGTGCTCGATGTTCATTAATCATTCCAGAGTTATCTGCAGATAGTATCTTGGCCTCGAGCTGTTGTAATTTATCCATTATCTCATCTGAATCAACTGAGGGAGCTGCCGGTGCCTGAGGTGCGCTTTCTTGAGGAACCTCATCTACGGCGGTAAAACCAAAATCAAATTCTTCTGCCATTTGTTACTCCTTTGTTAAATAACTATTTATGTCTTTGAAACACTTGTCATACGCCTTTGGTGTTTTTTATACTTCTTTTCAACTGCCTTAAGACCACGTTCTAGCTTTAGTCTTGATACTCGTTGAGTGAAGTTAGCACCTAACATATGATCGTATTCGTGTAATATGACTCTAGCAGATACGCCTTCATACGTTTCTACTATTTCTTCTTTATCAGAATTGATATATTTGATTGTGCATGATGAAGGTCTATTTACCATTAACCATAGTCCTGGAAATGATAGACAGCCTTCTTTCTGACTTTCTTTATCATCAGAAACAGATATAATTACAGGATTGAAAAACGATTTTTCAAATACTTTTTCTTCATCCTTTTCTGTTAATGTTGAACCCATTACAAAAAACTTTTTATCTATGCCTACTTGATTAGCAGATAATCCTACGCCTCCATAGAATACCATAGACTCTATGAGATCTTTCTTTAACTGTTTTAAGTCCTCTTTTTCTATATCTACTTCACTAGGCACCTTCGTAAGTGAAGGATCTGCCATGTGTAGTAACTGAGGACCTTCGTATTTTTTATCCATGTTTAATTTTTAACTCTGCTAAATGTGAGAAGCCTTGTATAACATTTATAACTTCAAAGAAGGACAAAGCCCAACCATAGTAACCACGTTCATAATCATCTAAGTATATTCTTGCATCTAAGTTGGCATTCATTGCTACCCAGGATAAACATTCCCCTCTACACTCTCCATCTATGAGAAAAGTGTCATACTCTGTCATACTATCTACCATAATATATGGTGACCAATCTAAGAATTGTTTTGGTTCAAAGTGTGTTCTTAAAACAGGTGGACGATATATAAGTCCGTCATGACCTGGCATTGCCTCATTGTGTTCTATACTTGTAAGATCAATACCTGCTTCTACAAATTTTACAGAAGCCTCTCCACTTCCCCACTCTAACATTTTTTTAGGTTGTGTTCCTATAATATGATTTGTCTGTATCTCAGACAAGCTCCACGGGTTCATAATTACGCCTCGTTAGTTAATAGTTCTACCAGCCCTGAGTAACCACCTATTTTTTCTTCATTAAAAATAATTTGTGGGAACGTTCTTGCACCTGGAAACAATTCAAAAAACTCTTCTGACGTAAAGTCTGCATCTAGTAATTTGTATTCATATTCCAGCCCTTTCACTTCACAAAGTTGTTTAGCCTGTGTGCAAAATGTGCACCTAGTCTTTCCATATATTGTTACCATGTCTTTCTCCTTTTTAAAAATTTTATCCCAATTTTCTGAATAGCCAGTTCCAGGTCTACGTTTACTTCCTTTACCCATTTGCTATTACAGAATAATTTTGCCTCTTTTCAAATTTAACTACACTTCTAAATTTATCAAACAATTGATCACCCTTGTGAGATATTACAAAGACATTTGTATCTTCTCCTATTGTGTTCAATAGTTGCATCACATATTCAGTTCCATTGTTATCTAAACTACTATCAAACACTTCATCTAATAATAGTATATTTGTGCTGGCGCTGTTTTTCATTTTAGCAATAGTTCTCCATGTAAACACTAATGCTAAATCTATTCTTTGTTTTTCTCCTTCACTAAAAGATGCATAACTAAATTTATCTCTATGTCTAGATTTTATTTCTTCTTTAAACGTTTCGTCTAAATCAAACTGAACAAAGAAGTCCATGCTTGCCAGGTATTTATTAACTAATTTATTAATTATAGGCAAATATGCTTTAATTATCTTAGTTTTTATACCAGAATCTTGTAGCATAGATTTTGCTACATTGTAGTAATGTTCTTCTTCTCCTAGTTCTATTTTTTCTTCTGTCTTTTGTAAGGCATCTTTGGCAAGTTTCTTAAGTTTTTTCTTCTCAACATCTATGTCGCCAACTTTGTTTTGTGTATCTTGATATTCTAATTGTAATCTTTGTAGGAGTCTTTGTTGTGCAATAGTTTCATTATTAGCATCCATTATCTGTGTATCTAATTCTTCAACCTGAGATACAAGTTGTTCAACTTCGTTATACTTCGTATCCAGCTCCTGTAGTGCATGTTCTAGTTCAGAGATTTTCTCCTGATCTCTTTCTGTCATTATAGTTTTGTGATCGTGTTCTATGCCTTGCTGGCAAGTAGGACATTCGTCTGTGTTATGAAAGAAGTCTAAGTCCTTTCTGTGTTTATCTATTTGTCCTTCGAACTTGGCTCTATACTCGTCGAGTTTTCTCTTTTTCTCTTTGACATTACCCAGGCTCGTCTTTGCCTCTGTTGCCTTTTTAGATTGTTCTTGAAACGTCTTGATCTTAGTGTCCGTGTCATCTATATCCTCGAGTATTTTGTTGACTTTAGATTGTTTATCTGTTTCTAGTGTTTGTATATATTGTTCTTGAATTTTAGACTTTTGTTTTGCTACTTCTATCTCTCCACCTATGACTCTTAATTTGTTTTCTAAGTCTGTATATTTCTTTTTAAGTGCAGCATTCATGCTTGTAAAGATACTAATGTCTAATATGTCCTCAATAATCTCACGTCTCGCTCCTAAATGTAACTGCATGAAAGGAGTAAAAGATGCACTACCTAACATAACAATTTGTGTAAAGGATTTGTAATTAAGTTTTAGAATATTCTCTTCTAAGTATTTCTGAAAGTCTCTTATATTAGCATTTGTATCTAGTTTCTCACCATTTATTTCTATATCAAATACTCTTGGTTGTAGTCCTCTTCTTATAAGATAATTTTTACTTCCTATCTTAAAGTTTACTTCTACCATACAATTTTTATTGTTTATAGTATTAATAAGCTGAGGTTTAGATACATTTCTAAAAGGTTTGTTAAACAATGCGTATGTCAAGGCATCTAGTAATGTAGATTTACCACTTCCATTCTCTCCTACAATTAATGTGCTAGGACTTCTTTCAAAATCTATAGTTGTCCAGGCGTTTCCTGTAGACAGAAAATTTTTCCATCTTAAATTAGTAAAGTGTATCATGCTGTATCTTGTGCTTCAATATATAATGTTTGTAATAAGTTCTTTATTCGTTGTTTGTCTAAGTCTGTTTCAACTACATCAACATATTCTTTCAACAATGTCATAGTATCTTCTAAGTCTACGTTTTCATCCAAAGCCTCATCTTCAAATTCTGATAAGTCTTCTATAATTTTAAGATCAATTAGATTAGATGCATATAATTTATCTACAAAGTGATCAAATCTCGCAAAGTCTGTCTTCTTAGTTACAATGAGCTTAACATTAGAACCAACAACGTTGTTGAAATTATAATTGCTGATATCATTGCAACCTTCGAAATCTGAATCGTCGTAATAAATTTTATGGAAGATTCTATACGGGTTGTTGAAGTATTCCAAATCTCTTTTAACCGTGTCAAAAACGGCAAAACCTCTAGGGTCGTCATAGTCAGACCAAGTGAGTTCATAAGGGTTGCCCATATAAACAATATTCCCTCTACTATGACGGTGATGAAAATGGCCACTAACCACAAGTTCAAAATCACAAAAAGAGTTAGAATCCATGCCGTGCATATTAGGCATTCCAGGAAGCATATCGAAACCTGCGAATTCGAAATGGCCGAAGCAAGTCTTTGCATCTGATTCTTTAATTTTGGCCATAGTCCTGTCATAATTTTCTCCACAAATCCAGGGTAGGAATAAAACCTTTTCCCTGTCTAACATTATTTCAGTAGGTTCCTGATATAATGTAATGTTATTATATTCACCTAGTAATAAGTCAGGACTGTTTACTTCATTTGTATTTTTAAAGTAAGTGTCATGATTACCAGGCACCATGTGTATTTCAATACCTAGTCTATCTGCTTCTGCAAAGAAGTATCTTTTACAAGACCTAAGTGTATTAAAATTTATATACTTTCTTCTATCAAATATATCGCCAAGATGACATATAGTTTTTATGCCTTCTTTTTCGAGATATGGAAAGAAAAAATTTGTATAAAACTTTTCAAAGTAAGCATCGAAAGCTAGATTATCTGATCTGGCACCAAAGTGGGTGTCTGTAACTAGAGCTACTTTCATTGTTAGCCTTCGTATATAGCGCTGTTAGCTCCATGTTCCCTAGCCTCAGCAGATACACAAAAGCACCTACCATTACTTAACCTACTAACCAAGTCATTAGCAAAATGGAAAGCATGTTCTGCAAACTTCTCACAGCCTACACCATTCATTACTACCACTTCTGCCAATCCCTCAGATTGTAACTTTAATATTCTATCTATCTCAGGGTCATCTTTATCTACAGTTATCTTATGATCAAAGTTATCTTTTAACCATTGTTTTAGCTCTTTTAAATTGCCAAAGTCTACGACCCAATTCTTGTCATCTAAATAATCACAACCAAACTTAAATGAAAATGCTAAGGCGTATCCATGTAATAGACTGCAATGACTATGTGTTGCCAAAGGTTGTCTAAAAGCACAAGACAGTCCTTCTTCATGTCCATAAGTCTTTGTAGAATAATATTTGTAATCTCTCATATTAGCTCCTTATATAAATTTGTTGCCGTGAAGTATTGTTCTTCAAGCATGTCTCTATTTGTGTTAATGGTTCCTTGTATATCATTACCATTAAAGTTATCCATAAAATATGTTATTTTTTCTTTAAGTTGTTCTTTGTTCATCTGATAATTAGCCCATCCATCTGTCCATGAACTAGGATATTTAAATAAATCCTCATACATCTCACTATAAGATAGTCTATCAGGAACAAAAGGAATACCACCTGTTCTTAGTATTTCATAACAGGATATACCTAGTGTTTCTTGTAAGTTAGCACTGAATACCATCTTTGCCTCACCTAATAACTTGTGATATTCTTTCTTAGATAGTTTTTTATCTTGACAGTTTATCCATTCATATTGTGGAAGTTCTTTTGCCAAGTCTAAGAATAAATCTAATTGTTTCTCAGGTGCATTTCTGTGAGGAAATAGTATTATATCTTTCTTTTCTGTGCCTGTTGTATCTTCTTGTAATATAGGAGTTAAGTATTCCATAGGCCAACCTGTTCTTACAATTTTGTCTTGTATTGCTACCTCTTCTCCTAATCCATTTACAAATAATTCTATATGAAACTGACTAGCAAAATAGTTTTTGTCTATAGAATGAAACAATGCCTTTTCTGTATGCCTTACCCAGGGAACATCTCCTATTAGTCTACCTAAAAAGTCATTAGGGTCATAACTACCTGCATGCCATAGTGCATGTATAGTGCCTTTTATTTGTAATAGTTCCAACATGTATTTAAGTTGTAAGATACCAGGGTGCCAAGCATCTGCAAATACAAAATGATCTCCATCTTTAATTCTGCCTTCTTTAAAGAACATAGAAATCTGTGCCACTTGTGCAGACTTGTAAATGTTTGTAGCTGCAAAGTCTAAAAAAGCACCAGGAGTAGGTTCTCCTGCAATCTCTTCTGGACCTTCTATAATTGTAACATCACTGCCTGTTTTGTCTGCAATAGACTGAGGAAATTCTGTTTTCCATTGTGCTGTGTAACGAGTCTCTACGTATTCTAAATCAAACAAATAAATCATTTTCTAATATAGCTCCATTTTCATCATCTTCATACACTTCAACTCTAACAGCTCTGTTAGGATACTTCTCTT
>Ga0163111_10002482_pt1 | contig 11721 bp, 7 predicted proteins | sample CRUFie1St18metaG_FD_109645 | JGI IMG/M metagenome (GOLD analysis project Ga0163111, IMG submission 109645) | Marine microbial communities from the Costa Rica Dome - CRUD Field 142mm St18 metaG | ecosystem: Environmental > Aquatic > Marine > Oceanic > Photic zone | place: Costa Rica: the Eastern... | reverse complement strand
TGGCAGGCCGATGGCCTGCTGTCCGAAGCGCAATGCGAGACACTGGTCTACGCTGCCCAGGCATTTGCGCGCGATCTTCCGGGTCAGTTCAAGGTGAGCCAGGAAGGCACCTCGCTGGAACTCTCCGAGGACGGACACTCCTACCGCCAAGGCTTCTTCCTCGGCGACGGAACCGGAGCGGGCAAAGGACGGCAGATCGCCGCGGTCATCATGGATCGCTGGCTCGCAATCGAGCGCCGACATGTCTGGATCACCAAGAACGAGGCGCTGCTCGAAGATGCACGCCGCGACTGGGAAGCGCTTGGCGGGCTGCCGCTCGATCTCCAGCCGCTCTCGCGCTGGAAACTCGGCCAGCCCGTAACGATGTCCGAAGGCATTCTCTTCGTCACCTATCCGACGCTGCGCTCGGGCCGCGCCGAGGATACGCGGCTCGACCAGATCCTTGCCTGGGCGGGCGAGGATTTCGACGGCGTGATCGCTTTCGACGAAGCCCACGCCATGGCCAATGCTCTCGGCGGCTCGTCGGCCCGCGGCAAGGTCAAGGGCTCCGAACAGGGGATGGCGGGCCTCAGGCTGCAGAACCATCTCCCGCGCGCCCGCGTGCTCTACGCGTCTGCCACAGGTGCCTCGGATATCGCCAATCTCGGTTACACCTCCCGGCTCGGCCTTTGGGGACCCGAGACCGCCTTTCCGACCCACGAAGCGTTCATGACCGAGATCCGCGCTGGCGGCGTCGCGGCGATGGAGCTTGTCGCCCGTGATCTCAAGGTCCAGGGCCTCTATCTTGCCCGTGCGCTGTCCTTCGCCGGGGTCGAGTATGAGATCCTCGAACACAGCCTGACCGAAGCGCAGGTCAAAATCTATGACGCCTACGCCGATGCCTGGGCGATCATTCACCGCAACTTGGAAGCTGCGCTCGAAGCAACCCGCGTGGTCGACGAGGACAGCGGCGATACGCTCAATCGCAACGCCAAGGCTGCGGCGCTGTCGATCTTCGAAGGCACCAAGCAGCGCTTCTTTGCCCAGCTCCTGCTTTCGATGAAATTGCCGAGCCTGATCCCCGCGATGGAAGTAGCGCTTGGCGAAGAGCATTCGGTTGTCGTGCAGCTGGTCTCGACCGCCGAGGCCATGCTCGACCGGCGCCTTGCCGACCTTACCGTGGAAGAACGTGAAGCTCTCGATATCGATCTGTCCCCGCGTGAATACGTCATCGACTACCTTACGAAGAGCTTCCCGGTACGCCTGATGCAGGTCTTCGCCGACGAGGACGGCAATCTTCGCTCCGAGGCGATGAGCGACGGAGAGGGCAATCCCGTTTTCTGCCCGCGCGCCATTGCTGCGCGCGATGCGCTGATCGAACAGCTTTGCGCACTGCCGCCCATCGCCACTGCGCTCGATGCGATTATCGAACATTTCGGAACCGACGCCGTGGCCGAAGTCACGGGCCGGACCCGCAGGCTTGTCCTGGGCCGCGATGGTGAGCAGCGCCTCGAACGGCGTAGCCCCAGCGCCAATGTCGCCGAAGCCCAAAGCTTCATGGAAGGGACCAAGCGCATCCTGGTCTTCTCTGATGCGGGCGGCACGGGGCGTTCCTATCATGCCGACTTGGGCGCCAGGAACCAGCAGCGCCGGGTTCACTTCCTGCTTGAACCGGGATGGCGCGCCGACAACGCCATCCAGGGTCTTGGTCGCACGAACCGCACCAACCAGGCCTCGGCCCCGCTGTTCCGCCCGGTCACCACAGATGTAAAGGGCGAGCGCCGGTTCATCTCGACTATTGCGCGAAGGCTCGACGCTTTGGGCGCACTTACCCGCGGCCAGCGCCAGACGGGCGGACAGAACCTGTTCGACCCGGCAGACAATCTTGAAAGCGACTATGCGCGCGGCGCGCTCGGCCGCTGGTTCCAGCTCCTCTATGACGGCAAGCTTGAGGCCACGAGCTTCGCCAACTTCGTCGAGCGAACTGGCCTCCGGCTTGAAAGCCCCGATGGCGGGCTGACCGATAATCTCCCGACGATCCAGCGCTGGCTCAACCGTATCCTGGCGCTGCCTATCGCGCTCCAGAACGCCATATTCGACGAATACCTTGGCCTCGTCGAAGCGCGGATCGAGGCCGCGCGTGAAGCCGGGACGCTCGACCAGGGACTGGAAACCGTGAGGGTTGATCGCTTCACGGTCCTTGCCGACGAACTTCTCCGCACCGATCCCGTGACCGGAGCGGAGACCCGCCTCGTCTCGCTCGAAGTGACGAGGCACCTTCGGCCTTTGCGATTGCAGCGACTGGTGCGGATGCACGAGATCGGCAGCAAGTACGCGATCCCGATGCGCAATGCGCGCTCGGGCAAGGTCGCGCTCTCGGTTCCTGCCCGGCGCCTCATCGCTGACGACGGGGCCGTGATCGAACGCCGCCGCCTGCTGCGCCCGCTCAAGTCCGCGAACTGGACACTTGAAGCACTCGGTGAGAGCCACTGGGAGGAAATTGGCGTCACCGCGTTCACGAGCACCTGGCGGGCCGAGGAAGCAGAGGCGGCCAAGTCACCGGTGACCGAGCGCGTCCATCTTGCCACCGGGCTGCTGCTGCCGGTCTGGAAGCGGCTGCCCGGCGATCATGTTCGGGTCACGCGGCTCGTTGCCGACGACGGCCAGTCGATCATCGGCCGCGAAGTGCTCGATGTCGACCTTGCCTCAATCGCCCAAACCTTTGGCCTCTCCGGCGTTGTCGGACCATCGGCAGATCAGATCGGCGACCTCGTCCTCGCCAGCGGCAAACCGCTGGGCCTTGCGAGTCACGATCCACTCACCGTGAAGCGATCGCTGGTCGGCGGCGAACAGCGCCTTGAACTGACCGGATTCTCGCCGGATCGCCTCGACTGGTACAAGAACAAGGGCTGCTTCACCGAGATCATTCGCTACCGCACGCGGCTGTTTGTCCCGACGCCGAGAGCAAGCGAGACCCTCCAAAGCATCGCAATCAAGTCTTGAACTTCTCATTTGCCCAAATCGGGTCTATATGGAGACCAAATTCAGCCCTAAGGTGTTCTATGAAACTGGACCAGCGCATCAAACCGATCAGCTATCTGAAGGCCCACAGTGCAGAAATTATCCGGGAGATCGGAGATGGCGCCGGGCCAATGGTCATCACGCAGAATGGCGAAGCCAAGGCAGTTCTGCAGGATGTCGCCAGCTACGAGCGCGCACAGGAAACGCTCGCTCTGCTAAAACTTCTGGCGCTCGGACAGGCCGATATTGCCGCCGGTCGGACCCGCCTGGTGGCAGGCCTTGCGGATCGCGTACGGGGTAAGTCAAACTGAATGATGACGGCCGCCGTAGCGATCGAGATCACCTCCGGTGCGGAGCGCGATCTCGCGGGTATCTGGCAGCGCCGCTTGACGCAGCGCGGGCCGGATGGCGACGATGGTGCGGACGCACTGCTGGATGACCTTGTCGCGTCTATCGAATCCCTTGTGAACAATCCTGAGAAAGGACCGGTTCCACCGGAACTTGAGGCTCTCGGGATCACCGACTTTCGGCAATTGTCGCGCTTTCCGTTCCGCATAATCTACGGGTACCAGCCCGAGCCGGCACCCGGTCAGGTGACCGTGTTCGTAATCGCTGATGCGCGTCGGGATTTTCGGACGCTTCTCGAAGAGCGCTTGCTTAGCAGCGGATAGGCATAGGCTCCGCTGAAGAGGTCAGGGTCCGGATGAAGCTGAGCGCTGCCTCCGATTGCGCTTAAGTTTCCCCTTCTCTCCTCCCCTCCGTGTGTCTGAATGAACCGATAAGCTCCCGTGTCGCGTACGCCGGAGCCTGATCACGTCCTTCCTCAAGTCCGGGCGACTGATCTGCCTGTGCCCGCTGATGACGGGCTTGCGAATGGGTTCGCGCATCGAGAACAACTGCTCTCATGGACGGATCTCAGCCGATCCCTGATCGCCCCATCCCGGTAGCATAGATGGTCGCCACAGCCATTGAAGAGAGTGGAGGGAGCCCGTTGGGCTTGTGGGCCTCGTGATCCTCACCTGCGCCTTCATTCCATCAGGAGAACACCCATGATCCAGTCGATTCCCTTGAAGAAGCTCGTCCCGAGCCCGCGCAACGTTCGCAAGTCGAGCGATGTGCTGGCTGACCTCCAGCTGCGGGCAGACATTGGTGCGCGCGGTCTGCTGCAGAACCTCGTCGTGCGCAAAGGAAAGCGCGGCAAGTTCGAGGTCGAGGCCGGTGGTCGCCGCCTCGCCGCGCTGCAGGCGCTGGCAGAAGAGGGTACCTTGCCCGAAAACCACGAAGTTACCTGCCTCGTCATCGAAGGCGAGGAAAGCGAAGTGCGCGAGGCCAGCCTTGCCGAGAACTTCCAGCGTCTCGCGATGAACCCGGCCGACGAAGCGCAGGCTTTCGCGGCGATCATCGAGGCAGGCGCTACCACCGAAGACGTGGCGCGCCGCTTCGGCCTCACCGTCCGATTCGTCGAAGGGCGTCTGCGCTTAGCAAGTCTCGCACCCTGCGTCTTCGAAGCGCTCGCCGAAGGCACGATTACGCTCGACATGGCCAAAGCCTACGGCGCGATCTCCGACGTGGAGCGCCAGGCGCATGTCTATGCCGAGCTGCAGGACGCCTGGTACCAGATCACGCCTGACACGATCCGCCGCATGGTGCTCGATGCTACGGTGCGTGGTTCCGATCCGCGTGCAGTGCTCGTCGGCCGCGATGCCTATCTCGCCGCAGGTGGCCGGATCGAGCGCGAACTGTTCGACGATGATGCCAGCGAAAGCTGGATCGATATCGCGCTGCTTGAGGACCTCGCGCACAAGGCCATGGAAGAAGCCGCAGAAAAGACCGCGCTTGAATATGGCCTTGCCTGGGTTCGGCCGACCCTTGGCAACTACGTCAGCCACGACCTCGTTGAAGGTCTCGGTCGCTTGCCCTGCGAGCCTGCGCCAATGACCGAGCAGGAAGCGCAGGAGCTCGGCGAGCTCGAGGCCGACTACGACCGCGTCGCCGCCGTGCTCGAAGACGAGGACAGCGACGAGGACGAGGTCGCCAAGGCCGAACAGGAACTCGTCGTCATCGACCGCGCCATGCGCGCGATCAATGACCGGCCGCCGGTACTCGCCGACGAACTGAAAGCCGAAGCTGGTGCTTTCCTCGTCCTCTCGCGCAATGGCGAGCCGACCTTGGTCCCGCAGTTCTATACCGAGACCGAAGTCATCGCTGACGAAGGCGTTGTCGAGGCCATCGAGGAAAGTGGCGCGGCAAAGCCCAAAGGAAGTTCGCTGTCGCAGCGCCTACTCGACGAACTGGCCATGCAGCGCCGCGATATCCTGGCGATCCACCTCGCCAACGATCCGGCACTGGCGCTCGACTTCATGGTCTTCACGCTCGCAGATGCAGATGGACACGACTGGCGCGCCAAGAATGCGTCGACGCTGGTCGGATCGGTTGCGGCTGGGCCTGTCACCGGGTTCGAGGCCAAGGATGCACCGGCGAGCGCTGCCTTGGCCGAGTTCGCCGGTGCGCTCGATGAAAGCTGGCGTGCTGGGACAAGCGACGTGGAGCGGTTTGCGAGGTTCCGGGCACTATCCGACGAGGCGCGCTCGGCCTGGCTCGGCCATGTCGTCTCGCGCACTCTGGTTGCCAGCCTTGCCTGCGAAGGGGAGCGCTCGGTGCCACTGCACGAGGAGCTGGGCTCACTGCTCGAAATCGAGACCGCACACTGGTGGCGTCCCACGGCGGCCAACTACTTCGACCGCGTGGCCAAGGCCCGCACGCTCGAAGCGCTCGATGCTGCAGGTGGTCCCGAAATCGTCAGTCGCTATGCCGCCTCGAAGAAGGCCGAACTCGCGAATGCTGCCGAGCGCATATTCTCGGGCAACTTCATCGGCGAGGCCGAGGTCAAGGAACGGGCACAGGCCTGGGTTCCTTCGATCATGCGGTTCACTGATGCGGATGTCCCTGCCGATCTGGAGGAAACTGTGTCGATTGATGACGAAGCCGGTGAAACGCTCAGCGACGACACGGCTGATGAGATTGCCGAGCAGGCTGCCTGACCCCTCCTGACAGGTCTAGGTCACTCGGCGGGCGGTCCGTCCCTATCGGGACGGGCCGCTTTTTCCCGTCATGTTATGAATTGAGCACTCTCGCTCGCTGGCCGAGAGCTGCCCTCCTGAAGTTTTTGCCACTACCGTGCCAATTGCGGCTACGATCATCTTGGCAAAGCTAGCGTACGCTTTCACCAAGTCCGATGAATCTTCCGTCCGTGATGATGACTTTGTCGCCCTTTCCGGCCGTTGCGAAGAGTTTATCCATGAAGGGGTCGGGTGCCGCAACGCAGCCATGGCTCGCGTAGCCGTTTTCGATCTCGGAACCGCCGTGGATGGCAATGCCGTCCCAAGTCAGGCGAAGGGTCCACGGCATCGGAGCGTCATCGTAAATGCTCGACGTATTGTGCCGCTCTTTGGTCAGAATTGGAAACACCCCGGTTGGGGTTGGATGATCCTCGGTTCCGAGAAGCACGGCTGTGGCCCCAATTTCATAACCGCCCCGCCAGACCGACATGACTCGTGCCTGTAGATCGACCGTCACCGTTAGCTCACCGTCCGGCACGCCCTCCTCATCCCAATACCAGTCACCGTAGCGGATCGGACTGGGAATATCGAGGATGCGTTGAACCGTGAATTCTCCGTTTTTGCTTCCGACACGCCTCTCCATCTCTTGGGGAGCGGCTTGCGTCTCGCTGACGGGAGAGCCGATTGTCGCAATCACCCCAGCGGCCAGAATGACGTAGGACCTCATTGGCTCTCTCCTTTAGTCGGTCCCATCGTCGACGCATCGCCTGTCTCGACTTGAACCGTCAACCAACGGTAACTAGCCCGCCAGCTTAAGGCAGGCTTAGGCTGCGGACACTTTTGCCGGCGTCAAAAGCGAGATCCCTTCGAGGCTTACGCCGAAACTGTGCCGGAGGATGCGGCGGTTGAGCAGGTGGCCAGTCGGGCCGCCTGAGCCCTCCTGACGGTCCGTCCGGGTTCATTTCAAACCTTGCCTGGCCAGCCCACATGCAAGTCGTCAATAACGAAATGGTGCCGATGGCCGTCGCTTCCATGCTCTTGCAAATGCGGATGATCAGACGGCAGTTCGGGATGCGTATGGTAAAGCATGGAGGGGTCTTTGCGGGGCCAGAGCCACAGGGTAAGCCCGACGCCCAGAATGCCCAAGGCCGCTAGCACCAGAAAAGTCGGCGTCATGCCAAAGCGAGCGCCGATTTGACCTGCCATGGGATACGCGACGAGCCAGCACACATGGCTCAGCGCGAACTGGGCAGCGAACAGCGCCGGGCGGTCCTCATCCGCCGACGAGCGTTTGAGTAATCTTCCGCTCGGCGTGACGCAAAGCGAATACCCGATACCCATCGCGAGCCAGCCGACCAGCAGAAACGGCCAGAGCGGTTGGGTGCCCAGCTGTCCGAACACTAGCCCTATCGCTGCCAGTGTGGCGACCAAGAGAGCCGCGCCGAAAATCATGACCGTACGGTCTTTCACCCCGGTCAGGATGCGGGGCAGAGCAAGCGCAGCCAGCATCGAGCCCGCTCCGTAAGCCGCCAAAGCCAGCGCGACGTCGCCTTCGCTGCGTCCCATGTTTTTCACGATGACAACCGTGTTGACGATGACCATCGCGCTGCCAGCCGCCGCAGCAAGGGTGACGGCCAGCAAGCCGACAAGCCTGGGTGTCTTGAGATAGACCCGCATGCCGCGTGTGGTTTTGCGCCATACACCCTCCACCCGCTTTGCCAGCGATTTCCTGTGAGGTAGAGCGGCGCTCACCACAAGCATCGCCGAGACGACGAAGCCGATGGCGGTTCCCGCGAACAGCCAGTGGAAGCTTATGGTCACCAGTAGCGCGGCAGCCAGGACCGGACTGACCAGGCTTTCAAGATCGTAGGCCATTCGGGACAGGGAAAGAGCTTTCGTGTACTCTTCTTCGTCCGGCAGGATGTCGGGAATGGTTGCTTGGAAGGTCGGCGTGAAGACGGCCGATGCCGACTGCAGCACGAAAATGAGCAGATAGATTTGCCAGACCGCATCGACGAATGGGAGCAGTAGCGCAACGCCGGCGCGGATGATGTCCATTCCCACAAGCAGGCGTTTGCGGGGAAATTTGTCGGCATAGGCCCCGGCAAGGGGAGCGATACCGATATAGGCGACCATCTTGATGGCAAGTGCCGTACCCAAGACCGCGCCGGCGTCGGCACCGGCGAGATCATAGGCCAGCAAGCCGAGAGCGACCGTCGAGAGCCCCGTTCCGACAAGCGCGATGACCTGCGCAAAAAACAGGTGACGATATGTGCGATTGGTCAGAACGGAGAGCATGGCGATGTCTTCCTTTGGGCAGAGAGTGATCTAGACTACACGCTTGATTTCGGAGTAGCTGCCGTCGGTCTTGAGGGTCACGGTTACGGTTGCGCCAGAACGATTGCGCCAGAACCAGCCATGGCTCCCATCGAAGGCGGCGACGAGTGTGCCGGACTCACCCGTGGATTCGCGGCCTTTGTCGTATCCGTGGTAAGAAATGCCCGGGGCATCGGCATGCGTATCGAAATTGACGTGGCCACCTTGCACCGACCATTCGTATTGAAGACTGGCCCCATCGGCCATGACCGCCTTGACTTCCGCACCCTCACCAGGCGCGAGCGTCAATTCGGTGACATCGCGGCGCGTTGCCGCTTCGGAGCCGCTGCCGCTGTTACCGGCGAGCGTACGAACCTCCTCGATGGCTGTGTTCTGCTCGTCGGCAGCTGCTTCCGCAGCAAGTTGCTGTTTGATCTCGCCCATCTCGGAATATCCAAGAAGACGGCCCGCTCCGGTCGGATCGATCGCGTATTCCGCGGGTAGAACCACGGTGACCAGGAGGACGGTCGCGGTCACCAAGGCGAACGCGGTCGCCTTGACAAGCTGGCGGTTGGTGGGAAGGTCGCTGGTGGACGGGCGCTGTGAATTGAACATGTCTATTGCTCCTGGAAAAATGTGATCAGGCTACGGCGAAGCCGACGAGTTGGTAGCCGACGAGCATGAAGCCCGCGGTCATGAGAAGAGTGTTGGCGGCGAAGGCGTGACGCATGAAGCTCTCGGTCCTGCGCCAAAAGCCCATCACGATCAGGATTGCGCCAAGGGTGAGCAATTGCCCGATTTCCACACCGACATTGAAGGCGAGAAGATTTGGGATGAGGCCGTCTTCGGCGATCTCGAATTCGATGATCTTCGTGGCAAGGCCGAAGCCGTGAAAGAAGCCGAAAATGAGGGTTGCTGCCTTGGTACTTGGCTGGAATCCGAACCACCGCTGGAAGGCACCGAGATTGTCCAACGCCTTGTAGACGACCGACAGACCGATGATCGCATCGATGAGATAGGCGTTGGCGGTGATACCGGTCAGGACACCGAACAGCAGCGTGGTCGAATGGCCGATCGCGAACAGCGTCACGTAGATTCCGACGTCCTTCAACCGGTAGAGAAAGAAGATGACGCCGAAAAGAAAGAGCAGGTGATCGTATCCGGTCACCATGTGTTTTGCGCCGAGATAGATGAAGGGCAGGATCAGCGTTCCGCTGCTCTCCTGGATGTAGCCCTTGTCCCCCTCGGCGACATTGTGCGCCCACGCTTCGGCACCCGAGGCGAGGAAGATTAGCAGAACTGTAGCGAGCGCGAGAATGCGCATGACTGCTGTATTGGATCGAGATTGCGTTATCGATATCATTTCGTTCTCCGGTCCCGGATGTCGGCCGCCCGCAGGATTGCACCCTGCGGACGACTGCTCCGGCTTCAGCTTGCGAGTTGAGGGTTGGGGTTTTCGTCGGATGTCCCTGTCTCCGGGACTTCCGTGCGTTCGCCGCGAACCACCCTGTAGAGTGCTGGCAGAACCAGCAGTGTCAGCGCGGTAGCCGAGACGATCCCGCCGATGACGACCGTCGCGAGCGGACGCTGCACCTCCGAACCGAGCCCGACATTCAGAGCCATCGGAACGAAGCCGAGGCTTGCGACGAGTGCGGTCATGAGTACGGGCCGCAGACGAGCCATGGCTCCTTCCTTGATGGCGTCCTCGAGCGGCTTGCCGTCATCCATCAGCTGCCGGATGAACGTCAGCATGACGACGCCGTTCAGCACGGCGATCCCCGACAGGGCGATGAAGCCGACCCCCGCCGAGATCGAGAAGGGGATGCCGCGCAGCATGAGCGCGGCCACCCCTCCGGTAAGCGCCAATGGCACCCCGGAAAACACGACCAGCGCGTCCTTCACCGAGCGAAACAGCGCCACCAGCAGGCCGAAGATCAGCAGCAAGGCGAGGGGAACGACGATCTGAAGCCGCGCACTCGCGGATTGGAGCTGCTCGAATGTGCCGCCATAGTCGACCCAGTAGCCCTCGGGCAGCTCGATCTCCGTGGCGATCCTCTCTTGCGCCTCGGATATGAAGGAACCCAGGTCCCGTCCGCGCACATTGCTGGTGACCACCGCACGCCGCTTGCCGTCCTCGCGGCTGATCTGGTTCGGCCCCTGAACGTTCTCGATCGTCGCAACCTCCGACAGCGGGACAGACCCTCCACCTGGCAGTGCGATAGGAAGACGCTCGAGCACCTGGCGATCCTCGCGCATCTCTTCGGGCAGCCGGACAACGATATCGAAGCGTCGATCACCCTCGAAGATCTGGCCGGCCTCGGTCCCGCCGATTGCCGTCGACACCACCGTCTGAACATCGTCCACGTTCAACCCGAGCTGGGTCAGGCGGACGCGATCAGGGATGACCTGAATGAACGGCAAGCCGGTCACCTGTTCGGTCTGCGCGTCCTGCGATCCCTCGATCGAAGAGACAACGCCCTCGACCTCGGCTGCAACGGAAGCGAGCTGGTCGAGATCGTCCCCGAAGATCTTGATCGCGACGTCTGAACGCACGCCCGCGATGAGTTCGTTGAAACGCATCTGGATCGGTTGAAGGAACTCGTAGCGCGAACCCGGCACCTGCTGGACGGCCTCGTTCATCTCGGCGACGAGTTGCTCCTTCGGTTTGCGGGGATCCGGCCAATCCTCTCTCGGCTTCATGATCACGAAGGTGTCGGCGACCGATGGCGGCACTGGGTCAGTGGCCACATCGGCGGTACCGATCTTCGCGAACACCTGGTCCACCTCGGGGAAGGTGCGAATTTTGTCTTCCAGGGCAGTCTGCATGGCGACCGCCTGGCTGAGGCTGGTACCCGGAATTCTCAGGGCGTGGAGCGCGATATCGCCTTCATCCAGATTGGGAATGAATTCCGATCCCATCCGGCTTGCACCCCATCCACTCAGGACCACCAGAGCCACGGCTCCGGCAAGGACAGCTTTGCGCGAACGCAAGGCGAAATCGAGCATCGGACGATAACCCGATTTGGCGGCGCGCATGACGCGCGTCTCCTTCTCCTCGACCTTGCCCGTCACGAATGTCGCGACCGCGGCCGGAACGAAGGTGAGGGAGAGCACCATGGCGGCGGTTAGCGCCATGACGACCGTGATCGCCATCGGGTGGAACGTCTTGCCCTCCACGCCTTCGAGAGCGAAGATCGGCACGTAGACGATGGTGATGATCAGGATGCCGAAAAGGCTCGGCTTGATCACCTCGGCAGATGCGCGGGCCGCCAGCTTGAAGCGTTCCTCGCGATTCAGCAGTCTTCCGAGCGAATGCTGCGCCTCGCCGAACCGACGGAGGCAGTTT
>Ga0163111_10002481_pt1 | contig 11723 bp, 18 predicted proteins | sample CRUFie1St18metaG_FD_109645 | JGI IMG/M metagenome (GOLD analysis project Ga0163111, IMG submission 109645) | Marine microbial communities from the Costa Rica Dome - CRUD Field 142mm St18 metaG | ecosystem: Environmental > Aquatic > Marine > Oceanic > Photic zone | place: Costa Rica: the Eastern... | reverse complement strand
TCAAATGGTACTTGGAACATATTACTTAAAGTGTTTAATGAACCACTCAGCATCGACTACTACCAGTGGTTTCTTTCTATTCTTTTTCATGAATAGAATGGGTTGATGATCCCCAGAGTTTGCTGTTGCTTGTTCGTATGCATCCCATACATTGAGACGTTCTACGTTCTTGCATTCTATAGAGAAAGGAAACTTCTTTCTGGCATCTCGTGCCATGATTAGATCTTCACCACCAGCACCCATGCTACGTGATTCAATATCTTCTGGGTGGACATCCCGATGTTCAATCAACATGTCCCTTACCCACTTCTGAAAGTTGCGTCCTTTCGCTTTAGCACTCTGAGGTTTCAATCGGCGTACCCATCATCATCGTCACTATATCTATACCCCAACCTCTCTGCTTGCTTAGGAGGGAACCATGACTTCTCTGGCATGGTCTTGTATGCATCGGGGTCTTCTTTGATTGCATCCTCTAGAGAGATTGCTAGAAGTTTAAGATTGTGAGCGATTGCTTTTACTTTTTCTACATTCATTTAGACATCACCTCCTTCCAGTCTGCGTCAAACTTAGCAAGTCCTTCGCGTGTCAGCACATGATCGTACATACTCCAGAACACTTTAGGTGGGAGAGTACACACGTCTGCACCATACAGGAAGCAACGTGACACATGATGCACATCTCTCAGAGATGCAGCAAGGATTTCAGTTCCAACTTGATGTACCTGGTACGTGTTAGAGATTGCTCTAATCAATTCAACACCAGACACAGAGTTATCATTGCACCTACCAACAAACGGTGACACATATGATGCACCTGCTTTAGCAGCAAGGATTGCTTGTGCTGTGCTGAATACCAGAGTCACGTTAGTTTCAATGCCATCGCTAGACAAGTCCTTACATGCCTTGAGTCCTTCCACTGTCATGGGAAGTTTAATTGTAATGTTCTGATTGATTTCACAATAATCATCAGCAATAGACAGCATGTCCTCAGCATTATCGGCAACAACTTCTGCTGAAACAGAAGAGTCCCATGGGAACATGTCTGTAATCTCAGTAAGAATTTCTTTTGGATCCCTACCCGCCGCCTTCATAAGCGTAGGGTTAGTGGTCACTCCGTCGATTAGTCCAGTCTCAAATGCCTTCTGGATCTCCACGACATCTGAACTATCGAGAAAGATTTTCATCTGACCTCCATGTAGTTAAGGTTATTTAGACCACAGTATAGCACATAAAAAGGAGGGTGACTAGCCCTCCGTTCCTCAGTCTTGCAGAAGATCTCTACAAATACGTTTGCAAATGGTTTGATTGTCGGAACATTCAATTAGACATTCGTAGTATTCATCAAGTGAAATATCATCGACAGTATTCTCAAAGTGACGCCACTCGTCTAGTTGGTTCCTATTGATTAAATTGTGCATAAACATCACTCCATATAAATTGGAACATAATAAAATGAATGGAGTTTAAGGGTTCATTTAACCACCTCAGAATGCTATAACTATCTAGACATCTTTGTTTTAATTCACTAACATTTGTGTAATCTGTTACAGAAAGACAAAAAAAGAGAGGGTTCGTAACCCTCTCATCTCAGATTAATACTTAACTCTGTTTGAGTAAGTGGATCTCTCCGTACAACACTAACAGAAAGACAATACATGCAAGGGAGGTGAACCCCACAACTTGTAGTGCTTCCATGGTACTCAGCTCTTGGATGCGAACTTTCGCTCAACTTTGATTCCACGATACATGAGTTCGTGTCGTCTCTGTTGCTCCTGCTCAGCAAGAACTTTTGCCTTGTACTCGTCTGCGTTGTACTTAACGCCACGGTAAGTGATCTGTGCCATTTGTTTACTCCTAAAGTAGTTGGATTTTTAGGCCCGTTCCTTTAGTCGTTTGCGTCCCATGGGCAGTGAGGTGTTGCTTCTTGAATCACTTCAACAAGTTCGACCCGTACGTTCTCCTCCATACGTTTGTTCTTCTGTATTCTCAACACCATGTCTGATGCATCCGTACAGTTGATTGTTGAATAGAGTAGAACTTCTATCATGGGATGAACGCTCCGTTCCGCGACTTACTTGCGTCCCCGAGGGGATGAACGTAAAGGTATATTAGCATACCCACATACTATTTAGCAAGTTAGTAACCTTTTCTATCACGCTTCCGAAGGGGTGTGCCCTTCGGGTTCTCCAACAAATGTTGTTTCAACTTGCGTAAATACTTCAAGTGGTCCGTAATACCAGCTGCGGGGGTCTTGGGACAACCAATCACCTTCGATTCTGTTTGCGTACGGCGTTCCACCTGGCGCGAATTGCGCTTCTTCCATTTCTTTTGTTTCATTCGTGAACCACCTATCCCAGATTTTCTGGAGTAGATTAGAGTTTGAAACCTGCGAACGTATTTGCTCCCACATCTTGCTTAATACCTCCGACAACGTACGATTCAATCTCAGTTTCCTGAGGGGCGTTTTGTTGACCCTTGCTATTTAGCCAGTGTTGTGTCCAGGGCAGTGGGTTGCTGCGAGCAGCAATATCATACACAGGATTGATACCAATCGCTTTCATGCGACGGTTGGCAGTCCACTCTACATACTGAGAAAGCAGTCTTTCATTAAGACCGATCATGCTTCCTTGTGAGAATAGATAGGACGCCCATTCTTTTTCTTCTTCGACAGCATTCATGAACATCGCTTTGACGTTCTCCTGTTCTTCCTCTGCAATCTCTTGCATCTCAGGATCATCACCATCCTTCCACTTCTTTATAATTTTTTGAGTAAGCGCAAGATGTTGACTTTCATCTCGGGCGATAAGAGAGATGATTTTTGCGGATCCTTCCATAAGTTTAAGCTCGCCAAATGCAAAAGAACATGCAAACGAGACATAGAATCGAATCCCTTCGAGGATGTTGACATTAGCGACAGCAAGATAAAGTTTTCTTTTCAAATCACGGAGTGTCCATGTGGCAGTAGGTGAGTCTTTCCAACTACCTTTCCACATATTACTTTGTGCATACTCACTAGCAGCATCGATGTACTCATTGTATGCTTTACATACTGAGTGTGCTCTAGCGATAATCTTTTCGTCATCAAGAACAGTGTCGAAGACTTCTGCTGGATCAGCATATACGTTCTTGATGATGTGTGTATAGGAACGTGAATGAATCTGTTCCATGAACTCCCATACACCCATGGCACCTTCCAGTTCAGGAAGAGATACATACGGTTTGAATGCCATGCCAGGACCACGACCCTGCACAGAGTCGAGAAGGATTTGATACTTCAGATTAGAAGTATAGATATGCTTCTGCTGTTCGTTCAAAGTTTTGTAATCAGCACGGTCCTTCTGTAGAGATACCTCTTCAGGTCTCCAGAAAAATCCGAGTTGTGATTGTGTCAGTCTATCAAAGTCGGGATACTTAAACTCATCGTAGCGTTGCATCCCTAGTGGAGCACCAAAGAACATTGGTTGCTTTTTTGTGTCCACTTTCTTTTCGTTGAAAACTGTCAGTCCCATTCTGGCTCCTTAGGATTTTGGTATGTACCGTAGTTGTAAATGTAGTTTAGAAATGCATTGATCCTAGGAGCAACCTCTAAGGAAACACAGCAGTCAAGGTAGCATTGGAACTCACTCTGGAGGTCCGCTCCTAGTTCGATTGTAACTGATTTAGACATTACATGCGTCACATTCTGATTCATCAGCATGTAGCAATTCCTCTACCAAAGCGTCAACCTGGTTACGAACTGCTGTCTCCTCTGAGTCTACGTCTTTCTTGTTGTCATATGTGTTCTGATAATATGATGTCTTCCAACCATACTTGTAAGTGCTGAGAAGATCTTGTGCCATAACTGACACGGGTACTTCATTATCTGGATAGTGTTCTGGATTATAAGACCAGTTACCACTGATCGCTTGATCAAAGAACTTCTGCATGACAGCAACGATGTTGATATAACCTTCGTTACTCTTCATTTCCCACAGCAATGTATAGTTGTTCTTTAGTGAGTTATACTGCGGAACAATTTGCTTAAGAGGTCCCTTCTTTGATTTTTTAATGGACAGGTAGTCTCGTGGTGGTTCAATTCCATTTGTTGCGTTTGACACAACGGAACTGCTCTCCGAAGGCATCTGTGCGGACAGTGTTGAGTTCCGTAAACCGTGCTCGGTGATAGATGTTCTAAGAGTTTCCCAGTCATATTTTAGATCTGCTTTGACCAGTTCGTCTACCTCCTTCTTATAAGTATCGATAGGAAGAATTCCATCTGAATACTTTGTGTGTTGGAAACCAGCACATGCACCATACTCTTTTGCGAGTTCGTTTGATGCCTTCAGAAGGTAGTATTGGAATGCCTCAGTGAGGTCATGAACCAACTGCCATGAGGCAGGGTCATCATAGTGTTCACCCTGACGTGCAAGGTAGTGTGCCAGACCGATGTAACCAATACCAAGTGAACGACGTGCCAGTGTGCTACGTTCTGCAGCAGCAACAGGATACTCTTGATAATCAATCAGAGCATCGAGACCACGTACTGCCAGGTCACAAAGGTTTTCAAGTTCATCTAGTTTATTAATCTTACCGATGTTAATAGCGGACAAGATACACAGAGCAATCTCACCTGCCTGTTCATCAATGTGATTGATAGGATCAGTAGGAAGAGTGATCTCTTGACACAGGTTACTCATGTTCACCTTGTCTTTGAATGAGGAGTGAGTATTACAGTGGTCGATATTCATGATGTAGATACGACCTGTCTCTGCTCTCTCCTTGAGCAGTGCAAGAATCAGTTCTTGTGCTGCAACACTGGTACGGGGGATGGAATCATCTGCTTCGTAAGCACGGTACCTATCGTCGAAGCGATCAGTGCCGAAATCATCATACAACCCAGGCACATCATGCGGACTGAAGAGAGAAATTGATTCGTTTCTGATGAATCGTTCATAGAATAACTTACTGATCTGGATTGAGTAGTCGAGTTTTCGTACACGGTTATCCTCCGTTCCTTTGTTGTTCTTTAAGACGATGATGTCTTCGATTTCTTGGTGCCAGATTGGGAAGTGGACTGTTGCGCTTCCACCTCTAATCCCATTTTGTGTGCAGCATCGGACAGTTGACTCAAACTTTTTGAGAAATGGAACAACGCCTGTGTGCTGAACTTCACCGCCCCTGATTTTAGAGTTGATCCCACGGATTCTTCCAGCGTTAATACCGATGCCAGCCCTTTGAGCAACATAGTAACCGATAGCCATGTCACTACTAAAAATGCTATCGAGGGTGTCATCAACATCCACAAGAACGCAGCTTGCAAATTGTCGAAGTGGGGTCCTGACTCCCGCCATGACTGGCGTTGGGATGTTGATCCTGTGACGCGAGATCGCGTCGTAGTATCGTTGGACATAATCTATACGTGTAGTCTGAGGATAGTCTTGGAACAATGTCGCAGCAATAAGGATGTACATAAACTGCGGAGTCTCATACAGTTCCCCGCTGCTACGATCTTGTACAAGATATTTATCAGTTACCTGTCTTAGACCAGCGTATGTAAACAAGTAGTCACGATCATGATCGACCATCTCGTCAATCAGTTCCCACTCATCTTTAGAATATTTGTTGGGTAGAGATTTATCATATACATTCTTGTCAACTCCATACAGCAGTTGTTCATACACACTCGGAGCGGCGTCTGGATGCTCCCCAAAGACCTGCTTACGGAGTCCGAAGAGCAACAGGCGGGCAGCGACGTATTGATAGTTAGGTGACTCCAAAGAAATCAAGTCGTTAGCAGACCTGATAAGAATTTCTTGGATGTCAGATGTCTTGATGCCATCAAAGAATTGTAGATTGGCATTCATTTCAATGGCAGATTCGGAGACACCTGCAAGACCGTTGCAGGCATGTTCGACCATGGCGTGAACCTTCTCAAGGTTCATGTTTTCTGCTACGCCATTTCTTTTAACAACACTAATGTCGCTCATACTTTTTTCCAATCGTTAAATTTTAGTTTGGCATGGAGACCATGGTATGTATTTGATTCTACCAGGTCTTGAACGTTGTGTCCAGCAAGATGCATATCGTTAAGATCTTTCTCTCGTATGGACTTGGGGAAGATGACTACCTTATTCCCTCTCGCAATCGTAGTCTCAATCCTAGTTGCGATCTCCCTGTTTCTGGGCTCGTTGTCGAATACGAATACATGTTGATAATCGACAGTGCTAAGGTCAACATCGCTACCACACATAGCAATAGCGTTGACAAGGAAATGACTGTCGAAGGGTCCTTCTGTGACATAGACAACCTCTTGTTTATTTACTGTGTTTAATCCGTACAGTTTTTGTTTGTCATCATCGAATAGTATCGTGATGTATCTAAGTTTAGATTTTGGTGCCAGAGATCGACCCTGGACTCCAAACCATACACCGTGCTCATCAATGAGCGGGATAATAATTCTGGGTTGATCGTTCTGGAGGTTGGCGAACGCATCTGGTTTCTTAGTGTTCACCCATCGTTTGAACTTCTCAACATAATAAAGATTAGACAACTTGTCCTGAGGAATCTGTCTCGCTTCTAGAAAATCTCTTGCTGGGTGTCCCCTATTTAGCGAAGAAATAGGTGTAAGATCTGTCACCTTTTGAGCGAAAGATGGTTTACTTGATTTCCATTCAGGAGTCTTTGTGCGTCTGCCTTTACCAGTTGCACCGTTGCGATACTTCTCCAAGACATACTCGTCATGCAGGTCGTATGCATTGTCCTTCAGGAAATTTCCCACAGTCCTTCCTACCCCACAGTTGTGACACTTGTAGATGTATTCCGAACCCTTTAGAAAAAAATACCCCCGTGCCTTATTCTTGTGCTTCTGAGAGTCACCACAATAAGGACAACGGAAGTTGTACAGACCAGGTTTTACTGCCTTGAATTTATCTAGGCGTCCGCTGACGAATCGAATGTATTTGTCATCGACGTAATCCATGCAGTAGATTCCACTGCAGGTAGGATAGCAGTTTTATTTTGATTAGTCAAGCTCTTCATCAATGCCTGACCAGGGACCGATAGCAAGAAAGAAATGACAGCGAGTCCACCAAAGATGGTCCACATCTTTTTCTCCATGACTCTAAGTCTATCATCAATCAGTCTGATGTCACGTTCACAACCTCTCTTGATTGCTTCTGTGTCTCTGTTCAGATCTGAGTGCAGTCTATCTATCTTCTCAAACAGAACTTCATCTACGGTGTCCTGTCTATCTAATTTCTCGTTGTGTACAGCAAGGAGTTGACCCATCTTTACGGAGTTCTCCTGTAAAGAATCAACTACCTTCTCTAGTCTTTCTAGAATCGCTGAGTTTATATCTGACATTACATCTCCCCGCGTAATGCATCCATGCGTTTATCATAATAGAATTTGACAACCTCATTGGGATACAGTCTTACGACGGTGATCTTTTTGAACATCTCTGGACGGTATGCTTTGCGAAGTTCAATCTTGACTTCAGCAACAGACTTACCATAGATGATGAAGTCTTGGGAGTCCTCGTATCTAACACGGAACGGGAAGTAGGATGCACTCTCTCCGATACCTACGTTAGTAATGACATGACCCTTGGGTTTATACTTCCTCTTCTTGACCTTCTTCTTGCCACCAAGCATCGGATCATAACCAGCAACAGGACCACCTGGGCTAGCAGAACCACTGAAACCACCAGTTCCAGCACTCATTGTTGGGGCATCTTCGTTGATCACAATTCGTCTAAGATAGTTTTTACTCTGCGATCAACAGGCACCTTTGCAAGGATGCCAGAGTCAATCTCAGGATACCTGTTTAGATAAATCAGGAAGGTTTTAAGTATCGACCAATACTCGTGCTCTAACTTGTACATGAGAAGAGGAATAGTTCCCTCCCCAAATACATTAAAGAGAATGATTAAGTGATTGAGAATAAGGTTTACTCTCAATACATCCGAGTTCAAATACCTCTTGAATAATCTCTTGAGGTATTTGAACTTTTTCATGTCTTCTAGAAAATCATCTACGGTAACCGACTGTGGGTTCTCGTAGTGTTTTATAGCAAATAGGACATGATTGGATTCAGTGAGTTCATCAAAAAACATTACAAAGACAATTAACTATTAACTACCGAAGGTCAGAGTTGCAGCACCATTGGAAACTACTTCTTCTGTACCACCTGTGGAGTTAACCTTGACTCTATACTTGTAACCATCCAGAGTATCGCCAGCGAGCCCACTGTAAGCAAGAGTTGCGGTCGTGAAGTCTGCATATGTGATACCAGTGTCAAGGGAAGCACTGACATTGGTCCATCTAGAACCAGATGCCTTCTGACGCTGCCACTGATAGGTGAGAGTGCCAGGTGTTCCTGTTGTGGATGTGCTGAGAGTAAAGGTTCCAGCACCAGAAGATGATGTGCTGTTAGCAGGTTGTGTACCGATTGTCACAGCAGATGCAACGTCAGCAACCACAGCGTCATCACTGTCGTCACCAGCAGCACCAGCAGCGGCGTGTACGAATGCAATACATTCTGCCTTATGGCGTGTGTCACCAGCAGCAGTTTGGTAGGTCTCATAGAGCCACCAACCAGGACCAGTGATACCACGAGACTTGTTCTCAGCGAGCAACATCTCAGTGGTGTCTACGAATACGAGGTCACGAGAGCGAGAGTCGCCACCCTTGACTACGAATTCTGCAACTGCTTTAGGAGCAGTTCTTCTTACTGCACCAGACAGAGCAGCAGCAGTGCTACCTGCATATGCTTTGTGCAGTTCGATAGATGTTGTACTCGTCACTTGCTTGACGATGTATGCAACACTATTAAGTTCTAGAATGTCGCCCACGACGACAGTATCCGCAGCGTTCTTTGTAACAGTGGCGTCACCATTGGTGACCGCTACATTATTTGAGAAGGTTGCGGCATCAATTTTTCCAAATACAGCCATTGTTCTCCCTTGATTGAAGGTTGTTCCTATATGTTATTTATAAATTAAGGGAGGTTGCCCTCCCTAGGATCATTCTTCTCTTGCTGCAATAGCAGACTTGACAGTCTCAAGGAGTTTGTCATCCATATCAGTCTTAGTAAGCTTCACTGCTTTACCAAGAATGACGAGACAAATATCGATCAACTTTTCTCCGAGTTCTTCGTTCTCGGGGATCTTTGCTACAGCATCGGTAATGATCTTCGACGCTAATGGGAGTAGAAATCCTAACATAATTCGACCTAACAGGGTACTACTCTATATAGCGTCAGTCAGGAGTGAACTTACGATCTTTCATGTATCCCCACTTACCTTTGTGTAATGCACGGATACCTTTCTTGCTTCTAGTAGTCTCGGAAGACTTCTTTCCTTTCTCGTTAATGAAGTCCTTGTAACGCTTGCCATATTTCATGCGAGCGTCACGTTCCTTGTTTTCTTTTTCTTGCTTCTCCAAACGCTTCATCGCCTTAGGATCAGTAAGGTATTTTGAAGACAGTTCGTAGAGCGGTCTCATTTTGTCCTCTTACCCATACGGGCGTCATCGAAGTCGCGAGTCATCTGCATCATCTTCTGCTTCATGCGCTCCTTGGATTTCTCCTTGGACTCCTTGTCATCCACCTTGGGTTTCTCGGGTGCACATGCTGCTTCATCAACTTCCTCGGGTTCGTTGTCCACTGCGCCCTCTCCTTTGGGGGCAGTACGACGACGCTTCAGTTCATCAAGAGCTTCCTCTCTCATCTTGATGACTTTGCCACGTACCTTACGACGGTTAAGCAGATAGCGATCTGATTTAGTATTCTTTTTCCCGTCATTATCGATGTCGCTGTCTTCGCGACCTACGGGATCTAATTTTTCTTGCATGAGATCTTCCTTTTTAGGGTTCAAGATAACGTTCCCTTTTTTCTTGGAGGGTTGCTTGTTATTTAGGGTCATTTGATTCTCCATCTTTAACGCCCTCGTATCCGATAGCATCACGCCATGAATAGGACTCACCCATTCTACGTGCTACGTTACGGGCACCACGGGATACAGAACGTGCTGCACCACCGATTGCTTTCTTCAGACCAGACTTAATGCGGTCGCGAAGACGAGTGCGAGGTTTGGATGAACCAGCAGAAGAACCACTGTTGTTGGAACTAGAGCTGGAACCTGAAGAGGATCCGTAACCAGATCCAGAAGAACTGGAACTAGAACTAGAGGAACCACCGCTGGTAGATGAACCACCACCTGATGAGGAACCACCTTTGTTACGAGCAGCAGCATAACCAGAGGCAAAACCTCCAGCAGCACTACCTGCTACCTCTCCTGCGCCACGGGCAACTTTCTTAGCACCACTCTTAATGGCACTACCTGCACCCGCTACAGACGAACCTGCTTTCTTAGCAGCAGATCCAACTGCTTTGGCACCTGACTTAGCAGCACCGACGGCTTTCTCGCCAGCGTTGACTGCCTTGCCTGCGACAGTGCCAGCGGCACTACCGACTTTTGTTGCAGCAGATTTGACTGCTGCCTTGATCTTCTCTTTGCGAAGATTACGACGACCTGCCTTTGCCTCAGGAGTCTTGGACGCATCCTTAGACGCCTTAACAGCACTGTCGTAGTAGTCTTCAGTGAGAAGAGCAATACCTTCTACCGATTGGAGTGCTTCGCTGAGGAGACCTTCTTGCTCCAGTTCAACGAACACTTCCTCACAGATTGCTTCAATTTCCTCGAAAGAAAGGAGATCGATCTCATCGTCGTCAAAGTCGATGAACGCACTGAAATCAATAGACTCCTTCGCAGTTTTCGCTGCCTTCTTGAAAGCATCCTTTGCGGGATAATCTTTTTCACCAGGTTTAGCAGGGCGTTCGCCACGCGCACGTTTAGCGTGGATGTTGGCATAGAGACCTTTCTTCTCTTCTTCGACCTGTTCATACTCTTCCTTCTTCAGGTTAGCCTTACGGTATTGGAGATCGGCACGGGTGCCTTTGTCCATCTTACCTTGGGACTTGGGTTTTGTCTTACCACCTACGTCGGGTTGCATACCAGGGTTTGCTGCCTTGACTCTGCGACCATGGGTGTACTCAGCACCACTCATCTTGGAGTCACCAGACACCATCTTGCCACCAGAGGAGCGTGAGTCAGCATACTCTTTGTCAGACTGACCGTGCTTACCCTTGTAACCCTCTTCCATTTCTTCTTCTTTGACACAGTTGGGGACTTCTTTACCGCCCTTCTTCTTTGTGCCCTTTGCCTTGTAACCATCCCAGCATGTAGAAGCACCAACGTTCTTACGTGCTTGCTTCATTCCTTCGATGATGTCCTCAGCATCAATACCAACGACCGACTCCTTGGTAACGACTCCGAGATCAGCAGGATCCTTAGCGGTCTTACCGCCATCCTTGTTCATCACACTGTAACGACCATCTGATCTGCGACCAGTGATCAACATCTGTGATCCACCCATCTGAATGACGCGACCGACGTTACGGTCATCGCCCTTCTTGGACATGATTGCTTCTTTTTCTACTGGGAATCCAGCGTAACCCTCAAGTACAACTTCTTCCACTTCTTCAAGGATAGGTAGAACTTTTTCTACACCCTCTTGGAGTCTTTTACTTGCTGGTGTTGTACCTGCCTCAACATGATTAAGAATTTGTCTCTGCTCATAGACAGAGTAACCCATTAATGCTGCTGAGATACGAATATCACGGGACATGGTTTTACGTGTCGGTTAATATGTACTATTTAGTCTTGGTAGACTTTTGGTTCTTTGA
>Ga0163111_10002479_pt1 | contig 11726 bp, 8 predicted proteins | sample CRUFie1St18metaG_FD_109645 | JGI IMG/M metagenome (GOLD analysis project Ga0163111, IMG submission 109645) | Marine microbial communities from the Costa Rica Dome - CRUD Field 142mm St18 metaG | ecosystem: Environmental > Aquatic > Marine > Oceanic > Photic zone | place: Costa Rica: the Eastern... | reverse complement strand
GTTTATATGAAGATATCGAAAAAATAAAGAAAAGCGGGCTTGCAAAAGGGGGATCTTTAGAAAACGCAATAGTTGTAAAAAATAATGAAGTTTTAAATGAAGGCGGGTTAAGAAATTCTAAAGAATTTGTAAATCATAAGATTTTAGATTGCATCGGTGATTTGTATACATGTGGTTACAGAATGATAGCAAGTGTGACTTGTTCGCAAGGTGGTCATTACCTAACAAACCAGTTATTAAGAAAAGTATTTGAAAATAAGGAAAATTTTTCAATTATAGAGATACAAGAAAGAAATTTACCTCACACATTTATTAATAATTCTAAGCTCAAATCAATAGCTTAAAATTTATTTTAATATATTAATAATATTTATGAAAAATATTTTTAATATTTTAATAATTTTATCAATTTTAATTTTCAGTGGTTGTAATACCAAAAAAGAAAAAGATATCAGTCTATCTAACGTTGATTTAGAGAAACAGATGATAGAAGCTTATAATAATGGATTAAAAGCATTAGAGGAAGGAGATGTTTTGTTTGCAGCAAAAAACTTTAATGCTGCAGAAAATATTTTCCCTCAATCAATTTGGGCGCCTAGGTCAATTTTAATGGCAGCTTACTCATATTACACTCAAGACTATTATGGCGATGCAATTTCAGAAACAAAAAGATTTATAAGAAATTATCCTAGAAGTAAAAATATTTCGTATGCTTATTTTTTATTAGCTTCATGTTATTACGAATTAATTATTGACGAAAAAAAAGATCTAAGTCCTTTACTAGAGTCTAAAAAATATTTTAAAATTATCATGAATGAGTACCCTGAAACTGATTTTGCTTTAGATGCAAAATTTAAAGTATCAATGATAAATAATATATTGGCATCTAAAGAAGTTTATATAGGAAAATATTACATTCAAAAAGAAAAATGGATTGCAGCAATAAATAGGTTTAAAAATGTAGTAACAAATTATAGTGAAACGGAGTACGTTGAAGAAGCTCTTCATAGACTTGTTGAATTAAATTATAAAATTGGGTTAGAGGGTGAAGCAAAAAATTATGCTGTTCTTTTAGGATATAACTATCAATCTGGTGAATGGTATAAAGAAAGTTATAAAATTTTCAATAAGGAATATGAAGACCCAAAAAAGAAAATAAAAAAAGAAAAAAAGTTTTTTAGTATTAAAAAAATTCAATCTCTTTTTTAAAAAAATGAATGATAAAGAAATTAAAAAAATTTATATCAATAAAATTAAAGAATTAAATAAGCATAATGATGCTTATTTTGTTAAAAGTAAGCCATTAATTTCAGATCAAGATTACGATATTTTAAAAATTGAAATTTTAAATTTAGAAAAAAAATTTGATTTTTTAAATGATAAAGATTCTCCTTCAAAAAAGTTAGGTCACAAACCTTCAAAAAATTTTAAAAAGGTCATGCATAGAGCACCCATGCTTTCTCTTGCTAATGCTTTTAGTGAAGAAGATTTATTAAATTTTGAAAAAAAGATAATTAATTTTTTAGCAAAAAAAATAGATTTTCAAATTTCATACAGTGCCGAACCGAAGATAGATGGAATATCAGCATCATTATCTTATAAAAATGGAATTTTTGACAAAGGTTTGTCAAGAGGAGATGGAAAAGAAGGTGAAGATATAACTTTAAATCTTTCAACAATAAAAGATATTCCAAAAAAAGTTTTATCTAAAGATTTTCCAGAGGAAATAGACATCAGAGGTGAGGTATTTATACAAAATAGTGATTTCAAAAATCTTAAAGAAAAATTTGCTAATCCCAGAAATGCAGCTTCAGGTTCATTAAGACAAAAAAATCCAGAGGACACTAAAAAAATTCCTTTAAGATTTATTGCTTATACTTTTGGATTTGAAAAGGATTTGAAAGTATCTACACAATTTGAATATCTTAAAAAGCTTAAGGACTGGGGGTTTAAAACAAATCCTTTAAATAAATTGATTATTGGAGCAAAAAATTTAAAAAAAAATTATGATGAGATTGAAAAAAAAAGGGCAAATTTAGATTTTGATATTGATGGTATTGTTTATAAGGTAAATGATTTTGCACTTCAAAAAAGATTGGGTAATGTAGCTAATGCTCCTAGATGGGCCATTGCACATAAATTTTCATCAAATAAAGCAATTTCAGAAATTCTAGATATTGATATACAAATTGGAAGAACAGGTGCCTTAACTCCAGTTGCAAAAATAAAACCCATAAATATTGGTGGTGTTTTGGTTTCTAACGCTACTTTACATAATGAGGATGAAATAAACAGAAAAGATATTAGAATTGGAGACACTGTAACTGTTGAACGTGCAGGCGATGTAATACCCCATATATTATCTGTAGACTTAAAAAAAAGAAAAAAAAATAGTTTAAAATTTAAATTTCCCTCAAAATGTCCTTCCTGTGGGTCAAATACAATCAAAGAATTTAATTTAATAACAAAAAAAAATGACGCTGTAAGAAGATGTTCAAGTGATGATTACTTTTGTGAAAAAATTTCTATTGAAAAATTAAAGCATTTTATATCTAAAGATGCGTTTAATATTGATGGTCTCGGAAAAAAAATAATTGAAAACTTCTGGAAATTAAAATTTATTAGGTTTCCACAAGATATTTTTAAATTAGATTATAATAAAATTGAAAAATTAGATGGGTGGGGAAAATTATCTGTCGAAAATTTAAAATATTCTATCCAAGAAAAAAAAGAAATATCATTAGAAAGATTTATTTATTCATTAGGCATAAGACATATTGGTCTTGAAAATGCAAAAATTCTTTCTAAACATTTCAATTCATTTACTAAATTTAAAGATCTATCAAAAAAAGATAAATTTAAAGATATGTTAAATATTGATGGTATTGGTGAAACACAAGTCAATTCGATTCAAAACTTTTTTTTGAATAAAAAAAATATTCAAATTCTTGATGAACTAACTAAGTTGCTTAAAATTAAAGATGCTGTTTCAGAAAAGAAAGGTGGTTTATTAGAAAATAAAACTTTTTTAGTAACAGGTAAACTTAAAAATATTAGTAGAGCTGAAATTAAATCTTTAATTGAGGAGAACTCTGGAACAACAGTGAGCAACGTATCCAAAAAATTAAATTATCTTATTGTAGGAGACAAACCTACAAAAAGAAAAATCGACAATGCTAAAGAATTAAAAATTCAAGTTTTAAATCAAGATCAATTTTTAAAAATGTTAAATAAAACTAGCTAACCATTTTCTTTCTTTATAATTAAGATATTTCGAAATTTTAGAGTAAACATCGATATGGTAATTTGATAAATATTTTTTTTCTATTGAAGATAAATGGTCAAAGTTGATTAATTTTTTATCTATTGGTGCCATTGTCAAATTTTCAAAAAAAACTTTATTTTTAATTTTTTTGACAAAAATTAGATTTTCTATTCTTATACCAAATTTATTTTTTTTGTAATACCCTGGTTCATTGCTAAGAATCATTCCTTCTTTCATTTTTATTTCATTAAATTTTGATATAGATTGTGGCCCTTCGTGAACATTAAGAAAAAAACCGACTCCATGGCCTGTTCCATGTGCATAATCTAATCCACTTTTTTTAAGAAATTTTCTTGCTCTAATATCTATTTTTTTACCTGTATTATCTTTTTTTAAATTAGATGTTACGACAGCTATGTGACCTTTTAAAACTTTTGTAAAAATATTTTTTATGTTTTGGTTGGGTTTTGAAAAACAAATTGTTCTTGTTACATCCGTAGTCCCATATTTGTATTGTCCTCCAGAGTCGCACAAGAAAATATCTTTTTTATTTATAAATTTACAACTTTTTTTTTTGGCCCTGTAATGAACTATTGCCCCATTTTTTCCAGAACCAGCTATTGTGTCAAAGCTAGGGTAGAGGTAATTTTTATTTAATTTTCTAAATTTTTCTAATTTATTTTGGGCATCTACTTCATTAATTTTTTTCTTATTTATTTCTGTTATCCAAAAAAGAAATTTACTCAAAGCTGCACCATCAACAATATGTGCATTAATTATATTTCTTATTTCAGTTTTATTTTTTATTGATTTTAAAAGATATGTAGGATCTTCTTTTTCAATAATCTTGAATTTTGACCTAATAATATTCTCATTATAAATTGAGCAAGAATTTTTATCAATTATAAAACTTTTACCATTAAGTTTAAAAATTTTTGTTTGAAAATTTTTTTCTTCAATTATTTGATTAAAAGAAATTATTTTTTCTTTTATTAATTTTTTACATTTTTGGATTTTACTTATAAGGAAAATTTTTTTATCCTTACTAAGGATTAGTCTTGAATTTGGTATTGGGCTATTGGGGCAATCACTTCCTCTAATATTTAATATCCAAGCTACGTTTTCAGGTGCACTTACAAATAAATAGTCAGATTTATTTTTTTTAAGAAAATTAGAAATTTTATTAATTTTTGATTTACTGCTTTCACCTGTGATTTTTTTAGTTAGTGAAAAAAAGGGATTTATTTCATTAAGTTTTGGTTTACTTATTTCATCAATTAAATTTTTTTCTATAAATTTAATCTTGTTATGCCTTAAAAATCTTTGTTTAATTTGAGTATATGTAAATAACCTTGGATCAATTCCTAAAGTTAAATCTTTAAATAAATTACAATTAATTAAGTATTTATAATCAATAATCTTAAAATTTTTTGATGACTCAATTTTTGCTTGAATAGAATATCTGCCATCAGTGAAAAGATAATTTTTTTTTTTTAAAATGACAGCTAGTCCTGCAGACCCACTAAAACCTGATATAACTTCTAATCTATTTATTTTTGAATATTCTGTAAAATAATCATCATTTTTTGGTACAATATAACCATCAATTTTAAACTTTTTAAATTTTTCTCTTAAACTTTTAATTTTTTTTTTCATTTAATTTTTTTTTGATATCTTATCCAGCCAGGACTTCTCGATCCTTCTTCTAGTTCAAAATCTTGATTAAATTCAAAGTCATCAACTTCATTTGGTTCTTCTTCAAAAAATGAATTTTTTTCTAAATATTTTTCAGGTAATTCTTCCACAAATCTTGATGCCATACTATCAATCCAGTCACCTTGATAAAATCTGTTCATGGAAAATGATATTATCGCTTTTTTTTTTGCTCTTGTTATACCAACATATGCTAGACGCCTTTCTTCCTCCAAGCCATTTTGCCCTTTTTCTTCAATAGATTTTTGATGAGGAAATAAACCCTCTTCCCATCCTGGTAAAAAAACTACATCAAACTCCAATCCTTTTGCTGCATGCATTGTCATCATATTAATTTTTTCACCATCCCATTCTTGATCAATAGAGGTAGCTAATGATACATGTTCTAAAAAAGTTTCTAAACTATCAAACTCTTTCATGGCACTTAACAATTCTTTAATATTTTCTAGTCGGTTTTCGTTTTCTAAATCTTTTTTATTTTTAAGCATGGATGAATAGCCTGACTCATCTAATATAATTTGTAATAATTTTATGTAATTAAATCTCTTATTAATCAAATCATTTCTCCATTTATTAAGAGAATTTAGAAAAAAATTTAAACCAACTTTAGTTTTTGGTTTAATTAAATTATTTTCAATCATTTTTCTGGAAGATCTTTCTAAATTTAAATTATTTTTTTTTGCAAATTCATGAATTTTTTTTAAAGTATTATCACCAACTGATCTTTTTGGATTATTCACTATTCTTTCAAATGCTAAATCATCTTTCTCTTGATAAACTAATCTTAAGTATGCAACACAATCTTTAATTTCAGCTCTTTCATAAAACTTTGTTCCACCTATAATTCTGTAGGGTATACCTATTTTAAGAAATCTTTCTTCAAATTCTCTTGTTTGAAATATTGCCCTAACCAAAATTGCCATATTATTATATGAATATTTTTTTTTTAATTTTGTTTCTATTTCATCTGAAACTCCAATAGCTTCATCTTTACCATTTTTAAAACAATTTAACTTTACTAAATCACCTTCCTCCATTGTGGTTACTAAAGTTTTTCCAACTCTATTTTGATTATTTGCTATTAAATTTGAGGCCACAGATAAAATATTTTGAGAAGATCTATAATTTTGTTCTAGTCTAATTACTTTAGTATTTTCGTAAATTTGATCAAATTCTAAAAAATTTTTTATCTCTGCTCCTCTCCAACTATAAATAGATTGATCATCATCCCCAACACAACATATATTTTTATTTTTTTCTGATAATAAATTAAGCCATTTACTCTGAATGAAATTTGTATCTTGATATTCGTCGACAAGAATATACTTAAAGTTTTGAGAATAAATTTTTTTAATATCTGAATTTTTTTCAAGAATTTTTACAGTATGCAAAATTAAATCTCCAAAATCACATGAATTTAAATCTATCAATTTTTGTTGATAAATCTTATATAAAGGTAAAATAGTTTTTTCATAAATATCATTTTTATTTACAATAACTTCTAATGGGTAAAATCCTTTATTTTTCCAACGATCAATTATAGCTAATATAAATTTTGGTGAGAGTTGTTTAATATCTATATTTTCACTTTTACAAATATTTTTAATTAGTCTTATTTGGTCATCGCTGTCAATTATTGTAAAACTTGAGTTTAGGTTTACTGCTGAAGAATGTTTTCTTAACAGTTTTGCACAAATGGAATGAAAAGTCCCAAGCCAAGGTAAGCCTCCCGTGGAAGATCCAAGTATTCTCCCAACTCTATCTTGCATTTCTTTTGCAGCCTTATTAGTGAAAGTCACAGCAAGTATTTGATTAGGGAAAGCTTTTTTTTCTTTTATTATATTTGCAATTCTAGAGGTTAATACCTTTGTTTTTCCTGATCCAGCACCAGCAACAATAAGCAAAGGGCCGTCGAGATGTAAAACGGCTTCTTTTTGTGCTTTATTTAGGTTTTTTAAATAATCAGAGTTTACCATTCAAAATATTTAATTATAAGTTGTTTATTAAATTATGAATAAACATAACTTATTGAATAAAAAAATTAAGAAACAAATTGAGTCTATAAATAATTTAATAGAAAACAATTTCAATAAAATTAAATATTTAAAAAAAAATTTTAAAAAAATTGAATTAACTCAGAATAATAGAGTTTTTTTGAGCATAAGTGCAGTAGTCATTTTGACACTTAGTTATTTTCTAATACCTACTTTTTATAATAAAAATATAATTGAGAACGAAATTAAGAATCAAATTTTAAAAAAGTATAATATTAATATAAAATTTAATGACAAAATTAGGTATGGTTTAGTTCCAGCTCCACATTTTACTTCTAGCAACGTATCAATTTTTAGAGATAAAATTGAAATAGGTTCCGTTGACAATTTTAAAATATTTTTAAAGATTGGAAAATTTTTTTCAATAAATGAATTAGAGTCAAAAGATATAACATTTAAAAAAGCAGATTTTAATATTGAATTTGATGATTTAGTTTTCTTTCAAAACTTACTCAAAACAGCACCCAATGAAAATAAGATAGTTTTTAAAAATAGCAATTTATTTTTTAAAACAAATGATGATGAAATTTTATTTATAAATAGAATATTTAATAGTAAATTTTATTATGATTCCTATAATTTAGAAAATGTTCTGATTTCTAAAAATGAAATTTTTAATACACCATATAAACTTACTATTAAAAATGATAAATTTAATAAAAAGATATTTATTAAATTTGAGTCAAAAAAAATTAGATTAAATATTGAAAATGAAATAGATTACGAAAAAGATGTCAAAAAAGGAACATTAGATACTCTCTTTATAAATAAAAATTTATCATTGAATTATGAAGTTGGAAAAAATTATTTAAACTTTAATTCAGTAAATAAAAAATTATTAAAAGGAAATATTGAATTTAAACCTTTCTATTTAAATCTTGATTTGAAATATGATGGTGTAAGTACAAAGGATTTATTTAATGATAATTCCATATTAATTGATTTAATTAAATCTGAAATTTTTTTTAATGATAATTTGAATGTAAATTTAAATCTTTCTATTCGTGATATTACAAATATAGCTGAATTAAATAACGTGTTCTTAAATATAAAATTACAACAAAAAAATATTGATCTTTCCAATTCAACTTTGATGTGGAAAGATGATTTAAAAGTAACGTTAAAAGAGGGAATGTTAGATTATAGTGATCACGACATATCATTAATAGGAAAATTATATTTTGACGCTGAAAATATCAATAATTTTTATAGATCTTTTCAAATTAAAAAGATTCATCGAAAAAAAATAAACGATATTGAATTAGATTTTGTTTATAATTTCAATAATAAAAAATTTAAGTTTGATAATGTAGTAGTAGACAATGTTTCAAGTCCAAAACTTAACAAATTCATTAATGAATATAACTTAAGTGACAAAGTATTTTCAAATAAGATTACGTTTAAAAATTTTGTTAATAATTTCTTTAAGATTTACGCTGGATAAATCATTTTTTTGGGATTAACAATTTTGTTATAATCTTTTTCACTTATTAACCCTGTTTTTAAAGCCTCTTCTTTTAATGTTGTATTATTTTTAAGAGCATTTTTTGCAATTTTAGCTGAATTATCATAACCAATATGAGGTGCCAGAGCAGTAACCAACATTAAAGAATTTTCTAGAAATTTTTTAATTTTAATTTTATCAGCCTTTAAACCTTTAATGCAATATAATGAAAAATTTTTAGTGCTATCAGCTATTAAATCTATTGACTGTAAAATATTATGAGCAATTAGTGGCTTGAATACATTTAGCTCAAAGTGACCGTGAGAACCCGCCATAGTTATACCATTATGGTTTCCAATTACTTTTACACAGACCATAGTCACTGCCTCTGATTGCGTAGGATTTACTTTGCCAGGCATAATCGAAGAACCTGGTTCATTAGTTGGCAAAATTAATTCACCATATCCAGCCCTCGGACCTGAGCCCAAAAATCTAATATCATTTGCAATTTTCATTAAACAAACCGCAGTAGTATTTAAAGCACCAGAGAAATTAACAATTTCGTCATGGGCTGCTAAAGCTGCAAATTTATTTTTAGCAGGCCGAAATGGTAATTTTGTAATTTTTTTTATCTCTTTAACAATTTTTATATCAAAACCTTTTTTACTATTAATTCCAGTCCCAACAGCTGTGCCACCTTGTGCTAGCGAGTATATTTCTTTTAAGCTTTCTTTTATTCTAAAAATACAATTTTCTAGCTGAGATTGATAACCTGAGAATTCCTGTCCTAAAGATAATGGTGTTGCATCCTGAAGATGAGTCCGTCCAACTTTTATGATTTTATTAAATAATTTCACTTTTATTTTTAATTCCTTATTCAATAACTCTAATGATGGTATTAATTTATTTTTGGTTTCAATCGCTATCGCGATATGCATTGCAGTTGGGAATACATCATTAGTTGACTGAGATTTATTAACATGATCGTTAGGATGAACAGGTTTTTTAGTTCCTTTTTTTCCACCTAAAATTTCTATAGCTCTATTAGCTATTACTTCGTTGACATTCATATTTGTTTGAGTTCCAGATCCTGTTTGCCATACTTTGAGTGGAAAATTATCATCTAATTTTCCTGAAATTATTTCATTAGAGGCTTTTATTATTGCTTTTGAAATATTGGTTGGTATCTGTTTTTCATTATTATGAACAATTGCAGCAGCTTTTTTAATAATTGCTATAGATTTAATAAGAATTGGTCTTACAAGAAATTCACCTATATCAAAAAATTTTTTTGATCTCTGAGTAGAAGCACCCCAGTACTTATCGTTTGGGACATTAATAGAACCGATACTGTCAAATTCTTTTCTTAATTTCATGAATAATTGCTTACTTAACTATAATAGATATATAATAGTTTTTATTAAACTTACAGGAGCAAAATGACAAACTTTGATAAAGTAGGATTTTTTATGAAAACATTTGGTCAAGAGGTAAAAAAAAAGGCCTCTTTGAGCAGTGAAAAAGTTAATAAATTAAGACTTGATCTAATAAAAGAAGAATTAGATGAGTTAAAAGAGGCAATTCAAAAAAAAGATTTAATCGAAGTAGCTGATGCACTTACAGATATATTATATGTAACCTATGGTGCGGGTCACGCATTTGGAATTAATTTAGATGACTGTTTTGAAGAGGTACAAAATTCTAATATGAGTAAACTTGGCAAAGATGGAAAACCAATTTATAATGAATTTGGTAAAGTAATGAAAGGTCCAAACTACTTTAAACCAAATTTTTCAAAAATTATAAACTAAATTCAAATTTTATTTCAGGTTTCTCTTTTAAGTTTGGGTAGTCCAAGTTAAATATAGGAAACTTTTTGACTGACTCATTTTTTAATATTGGGTAAAAAAACTTGTTCCTTAAAGTTATTTCTAATGTAACTGGTAATTTGTCATTACAAACAGATGTATAATTGTTTCCATGTAAGTGAATTATATCAAACTTCGTCTTTAACATTTTTATACTTTTTTCAAATATTTTTCTTTTTGAATTTAAACTATGAAACTCAATAATTAATAAATGGATTAACTGACTATTTTTTACGATGTCTTTTATAATTTTGTACTCATCATTCTCTATATCTATGGAAAGTAAAACTTTTTTATTTCTAACTTTCGCTAAAATTTTGCAAATATTCTCTTCGTTCTTCAAATTTTTATTTGATACTTTTATTTGAAAATGTTTAATTTTTTTATTTTTTTTTATTCTATGGTAACTTAATAAGCTTAGAAATTTATTTTTAATATCTTTCATTTTTGACTTAAAATAAAAAAATCTTTTTAATGTCTTCAACAAAATCTTTATAAAAGAAAAATATCCAACAGTATGATCATAAATATGAATTATGTTTTTATTATTGAGTCTTAAAAAATCTTCCTCAAAAGACCAATTGTCAGACATGCCAAATGATAAAAGTAAGTCTACTTTTTTTAGTGGTTTTTGAGATACAATATAACCACCATCTTTTTTATTTCCCATCCTGATGAGGTCGTTTGTTTTAAGTGGAGCAATATAATTTAAAGATTTGTTAAGTTTCATTTTCCCAAAAAGGTTTTATTAATTTTATTTTTGAAGTATCTGTTGAATATTCTTTATTAAAGTAAATACTTTTGATTTTAAATAAACCAAACTGATAATTTTCATCATCAATCAAAATTTTACCTACCTCATTTCCTTTATCAAAAATTGTATCATTTTGTTTAACTGTGCCGTTTACAATTTGTATTGGCAACAATCGTTTTGAGAGTTTATTTTTCAATTTAATCCTTGCAGTATTTTCTTGGCCTACATAGCAACCTTTTTTAAAATCGATCCCATTTAGCTCTTCGTAATTACACTCAATTCCAAATAATTTGTTTTGTAATTTGTTTAAATTTTTTGGAACTATTCCAAGTTTATGACTTTGAGCATAGTAATTTTCTACTTTGCTATCTTTTAAATCTAATTTTTTTAATGATAAGTAGAGCTTTTCTAAATTGATAATCAATCTTGCTCCTAAATTTTTATTTCTTGGATCTAAAATGATTGGATCCTCTCTAAATTTAAAAGTAAAACCTAGAATATCTTTTGAGCCTTCAATAGATAAATACTTTTCATATCCAAAGCTAGCCACAACAAATTCATTACTTAAATTTAAAATTTCAACTTTTGATCTAATTTTATAAAGATTTAATTGCTTTAATATTTCTTG